>Ga0210043_1003171_pt1 | contig 9993 bp, 10 predicted proteins | sample CryGeymet201501t_FD_183990 | JGI IMG/M metagenome (GOLD analysis project Ga0210043, IMG submission 183990) | Groundwater microbial communities from Crystal Geyser aquifers in Utah, USA - Crystal Geyser metaG 2015-01t (SPAdes) (version 2) | ecosystem: Environmental > Aquatic > Deep subsurface >... | reverse complement strand
TTGCATGCAAAATTCTCCAGGATCAAGATGCTTGCCCTTTTCTTTATTGATTATAGAGGATAGGATATTTGCGTCCGTAATTAAACATGGTATGTCGAAGATATGGAATATTGGAGCATATCTAACCCTATGATGACCATCTACAATAGCTAGCTCTATTCCCTTATCGAATTCACAAGCAAGCACAATTACCGGGTTTTCTAATAAATAATTGAGTCCTTTAATTTCCAGGTCTTCAATAATTTGCTTTCTTTTTAACTGACTGTATTCTGTGAGCTCCTGAGTCCCGAATAGAAAACGTCTCGGAATAATTAATTTTTGTCCTTGTCCGTTAATCTTCTCCGCGAGATTAATGCCGTCGTAAAGAAGGTCGTATTGTGCATGTTTTATGTGAGATTCCAGAGGCTTGCCAAGTGTTTCTGTCATATAAATTATTAGAGGATAAAGTATAGCTATTTAAGCTGTTTTTGTCAACTATAAGACGGTTTTGGGAGATGGTGAATATCTTTGTTGAAGATCCTGCATTGATCCTATCCCTATTATTGGTTCGGGTTGTTTTTTATCCGGCATATTTCTAAATGACGCAAGAGTAGATATTATATCTTCTCTAATTTTTTTTTCGAGTGTGTTCGGGGTAAATTTATCGGTCATGTGAGGATTGGCTCCTGTTAACACACTGCTTAATTCTTTTACCGTTAATATCAAAACAGGTGTTCTAACCGGTTTTGCTTCCATTTTTCCAAGATTTCTAATCCGGTGATGTCCATCAATAACTGCCAAGATTACACTTCCCGGTTCAAACAATGCACATGCCAGAGGCGGATGTTCTCTTAAACAATTAATCCCGCATTTATGTAGTTTTTCAGATACGGATCTGCTTTTACTAGGAATATACTCATCAAGCCTTTGTGTACCAAACAGTTTGCCTGGAGGGATTTCCAGCATTATTCCCGGCCCTTGCTCTCTCCGTTTTAGCTCCGAGGCAAAAACTCCAAAATATGGTTCAATCGGATGAGGACAATCACAGCCTATAAAAGTTCCTTCAGTCGCTGCGACAAGTGGTATTTCTGTTACCTCTGCCATATTTAAATCATTTTCAGTATATATTTCTTTACTCATTTTTACAATAAAAAACTCCCAATTGGGAGTTTTAGATAATTTTTTTGTTTTAGTTTTCTCCCAATGCACTAAAACTCCTACTTAAGAAGCCACTTAATAAATTGGAAGAATTTTGTAGTCATATTAATAATTTAGCATTAGCCTGTTTGAGTTGCAACAGTTCTTTCTCCAGACAATCCAAATTGAGTTCCCTGCTTTTTGTTGGTCGTCCAATGGTCTTTTTTAGATGATCTGCTGCCCGCTGAAGAAAGCCATGCTTTTGAATCTTCGATCTTCATCCTAGCGTTTCTTACAACAGATAGTACCCATTCAAAAAAATTAAGGTGATATTTTCCGGGAGTCTCAGGTAGGTTTATGGTATCGACATCTTTAAATTGAGTTTCAATTTCTTTAGACATTCCTTTAATCTTTTTAAGCTCTATTAAAATTTCTTGAACGCTAATTTTTATTTCGCGGTTAGTTTCCTGAATAGTTTTTTTTTCGGCATGGATAATTTCGGAGGTATAATTAATTCCACCTTCAACACCTTTTAACTTTGTTTTTTCATCCTGTTGTTTCCTCGCCAAGCTAATTTCTTCCCCTTGTTGCATTTCTCCACTCCTCTTCGCTCCAAATTCTCCTAATCCAAGCGTCATTTCCCAGGCTAAATTGGTTTCTCTTCTTAATTCTTCTTTTACGGTTTTTGAAATGGTAACACCGGTATCGCGGATTACTTCTACGGTGTTTGTATCAAAATTTAAGGCTAATAATTTTGCTTTCTTACTTATCATAACTTATGTTCCTTATATCATAGGCTGCGTAAGAAATCAAGCGTTTTTTGTTGCCTCAAAATACCGGCTAATAGATATCGATTAGAAGTAAGATTTTGTTTTTCCGCAGCTGTTTTTGCTTGATTAATAGCTTCGTCAATTTCCTTTTCTTCGACTGTAATTTTTTCGGTTTGGGCAATTTTTTGCAAAGTAAACTCTAGCTTAACATCGGCGTCTGCTTTTTGTTCGTATTCTGTTCTTAAGTCTGCGGCTGTTTTTTTGGTTGAGCTAAGATATTGTTCCAGCGATAATCCCAGTTTTTTAATTTCTTCCAACGTCTGAGCAAGTAGTCTATCGACTTCCTGCTCCAAAATAACCTTAGGAATTTTTATTTTAACACTATCTAAAAGCTCTTTAACTACATCATCAAAGTTAACTTGAGAAGGCTCTTTGCCGGGAATAACAATTTTAGTTTTGGCAGTAATTTTTTTAATGTTTTCTTTATAACCGTTTAAGTCTATTTCCGGAGCTTCGCAGGTGGTTGCTTCAAATTTCCAATCTTTATCATCTTCCAATTTGTGAACATGAATTTTTGGATTCATGATAGGATTTAGCTTATTTTCCGTTACAGCCATTATATAGTGTTGAGGGAGAAGTTTTTTTAAAACCTCTTCTTTAATTTTTTCTTTGTCAAGGTTTTTCTCGACTGCTTTTTTGGGAGCTTTTCCTTTTCTAAAACCCGGAAGTTCGGCGTTTTTAACGTATTCATCGATAATAACGCTTTTTATTTTCTCTACTTCCACCACAGGTATAGTTACGGTTAGAATAATTGTTCCGTCTTCTTCTCTTTTAATTGTATTTGCCATAGTAGCTCTAAATTCTAAATCTGAATCTTCCTTCGACTGCGTTCAGGACCTTTGGTTTTTCGCTTTGCTCAAAACCTTCGGTGCGGACGAAGGGACTCGAACCCCCATGAGTTGCCCCACAAGGTCCTAAACCTTGCGCGTCTACCATTTCGCCACGTCCGCGAGGACTTGGGACACATTTACACCGTCCCTGCCGTACTGTTATGTGTATTATACAGGATTTATAGCGAAAGGAAAAGCGTGTCCTCTGGATTTCTAAGAGCGAATTCATCGATTTTATTCATAAAATAAACAGTATGATTAGCCCATGCCGGCGAAGCAGCATAAAATTTACCAATTCCATAAATATCTTGTGCTCCCCATTTATCCATGTATTGTTCTCTAAGACCTTTAGAAATCGTTTCTATGGCGTCTTCCCACGAACTAAAGTAATGCATGTTGTTTCCATAAATACCCCATCCCCAACCGTTATAGGTGCCTTGAGGATATGCAATTCCAAAAGAAGATTCTGTTCCGGAAATAGCCGCAACAAATCTCCAGTCTAAATTATATTTATCGGCATTCTTTACGAATACATCCGCATAATCGGCAAGAGGCGAATTTCTCTCTTCTAGAAAATCTTTTAAGATTTTTGCGCGCATGTCATTATTTTGCGTAACGGTAGTAGCCGTGGCAATTTTTGCCGAAGTATGAGCAGACCTTTGTTCCGCAGATGCAGAGTTAGGCTTTATAAGTGAAAGTGTTATTAGTACCAAGACTATTGTGATTATTTTTTTCATGTTATAAAAAAGGACTTGCGATGTTTGCAAGTCCATAAAAAAATCCTAACGTATGTATTTGGAGACACATACCTTAGGATCTGTTTTGAAGTATATCAGAGAACTATAGGTTTGTCAAGTACCAAACTATAGGGTAAATTAAGTGTAAAGCTTAATACTTAAAGCTAAAAACTAATATATAAAACCAGAAAAAACATTCTATCTCAGTTTTATGTTTTATATTTTAAGTTTGAAAGTCCTACTGGAGTTGTGCCACGAAGTGATTAACAGATTCTGCCCAGGAGCCATTACTGGAAGGGGTATATTTTTGCATAATCTCCTCCGGAGTTACGAATCCCTTTGCTTTGTACTCATGCGCTAACGTTTCGGTAACCGTATCGATGGCATCTGCGTAGGTGTTAAATTTTGTTACTTTTTTACCGTAAATACCAAATCCCCAACAATTATTACTTTCTTTCGGTGCTTTCTTACAAAGGTTAGATTCCTGCATGCCAATAGCAGGAACAAGTCTATAATCTAGTCCGTATTTATCTGCGGCGATAATTACTTCTTGAGCATAAGGTTCGAGCTCGGAATTATATTTATGGAAAAAGTTACGGACTATTTCTACTCTTGCATCATCGTCGGTTACTTTCCCTTGTATAACATTTTCCGATCCGGGTAAGGCTGCATAGGCAACTCTCGAAGTGGGAAGAAATGATAAACCCGAGCGGTTTCTTTCAAAGGTAAGAAGGGAAAAATATAGAATACAAAAGAGTAAAAGTACAGGAGTGAGCACAAAAGATGTGACGAGCAGGACAATCTTCCTCATTGGGATTATCGTGGCACATTTTACTTACTTGTGTCAAGTTTTTTTCGTTAAATGTTGCACGTCTTCTGAATTGTCTCTTTAAAACGACATCTCAATTGTCCTAGACTTTTCATTATCTTTTAGGAGAAGAGGTGATGAAAATGTTAAAGAAAGAACTTTCTTTTAAGCAAGATGTTGTTGGAAAATTACTCAAGGGAAAAATCAGCAGAAAAGAAGCAGAGCAATCTCTTGGTTGTTCAAAAAGAACAATTGTCCGTTATGTTGATCTTGTAGGGAAAGGCGGATTAGCAGCGTTAAAAGATAAACGGCGTAGCAATAATCATAAGCTTTCTCCAAAGCAAGAAAAAGATTTAGTGGAGATAAAAGAGAAAGGAAGATGGCGTTCTGCCAGGAAAGCATTGGAATTAACGGGAATTACTATCATTAAGCCCCGGCAAGTACAAAGAATTTGGGTTAAGCATAATCTTCATCAGGAAAATATTGAGAGATTAAAACCAATTGTCCGCTTTGTTGCCCCTTATCCAAATGACTTATGGCAATCAGATATTCAGGGAAAGATACACTTCCCTTTTCTTGACGATGCATATTTAGTTGCAACTATTGATGATCATTCCAGGTTTATCCTTGGCGGCAAATGGTTTAGTAACCAAACACAGATGAATGTCTTTAGAGTTTGGTATCACTGTTTGTTTCAGTGGGGATTGCCAAAGAAGATGCTTCAAGATAAAGGATCACAATACAAAGCAAACGCAAGGTATACCCAGACCGGTGAATATGCTCAATCAACCTTTCAATTTTATGCAAAAGCCTTAGGAATTGATTTGATCTTTGCTCATAGAGCGCAGACTAAAGGAAAAATTGAGAAGTTTTGGAGGTTTGTTCAGCAAGATTTTGCAAGAGAAAATATGAAGATTAAATCCTTTGAAGAGTTAAACAAGGCTTTCTTCAAATGGCAAATTCACTACAACGAAACATTTAAGCATAGCGGTATTGGCATGAACGGGAGAACTCCTGCTGAAGCTTATCAGCCATCTGAAAAAAGAAAACCTAAGCAGGAGCTCTCAGAACTTCTGACAATTACCATTAGAAGACTAGTTTACCGTGATTCTACTATATCTTTGTTTGGTAAAAGATACAGAATTCCCAACGAATTTATTACCTGCAGGATATGGGTCAGGATTAAAGGAGAAACAGTCAGAGTTGAATCAATGGGTAATGTCGTTTACAAGTTTAAACTGAGGGCTTAATCAGCCCTCAGTTTGGACATTTTAGAGTTCGCAAAATGGAGACAATTGAGAAGACGCATCACAATTGGTAGAGGTTGGGGGCATTATTGTTGATTCATATATAAACCGGCAACAATGTCCTCTATTGCTTGACCTTGACCAAGGCTTCTGTCATAAGAAACTACAGTTTCCTCCCCATCTTCACTGTACCTATAAATATTTAATTTTGAAGAGTTCTTTAAAATCGTCTGTGCTTCGTCTGTTAAAAGAGGTCCACCATGATCTGTATCAAGGATTGAGTGAAGGAGTTGATATGTTCTATCTGTATAAGCTTCTTGGGTTGTGTCTATTTCTTCTTTTGGAAGAAAGTCTCCACCTAGCATAAAACTTAGCACGCGATCCCTTCCATCATAATCAACCATGCCAGTTACATTAACATTAGTCGTGTATTCCTCATCAAGAAATCTACCTATTTCAAGAAGCATTGGTCTTGCTAAAAGACTTGTATCGGTACCCGTATCCCTTGCTATAAATCTTGCATCTTCCCCATCTGACACCTTTGCTCTTGCTATATAAAACCCAATTGTATTTCCGGGATTTACCGGATCCTTGACCACAAAATGGTTTACGCTTACAATATCGCCGTAAACATTTTCCTGTAATTGTTCTATCGTTTTTGGATCTGACTCTGGCGTAATAGCTGTCCAAGTATCTGGCAACGCCTGTTCTGTTGTAGTGGTCGTGGGCTCTTTCGTTGTTGTAGTTGTTGGAGCTTTCGTAGTTGTAGTAGATTTATGGGTTGTATTTGTTGTGGAATTTTCTCTTTCCGTTGTTGCATAAGGGATAGTTGTGGAACTTTCCTCAGTTGTACCTGGTTGTGTAATAGCAGGCGTGCTCGATGTATTTTCCGTTTCTCCAGGTCCACAACCTACTGCCGCTCCACTAAGACCAATCGCAAGGGAAACAGGCACTATTACTCTTCTTGATATTCCCCTTTTTACCTTTCCAAGAAAATTACCTTTTCTTTCTGCATATCCTTGCGGATCATTTGTTTCACCTTTATTCTCTGTTTGTATCTCAGGTTTTTGTTCCACCATATTTATTCTAAAAGATATTTTCTATTTTTGCAACCGCAGCTTTTTCCCTTAATCTTCCTAAGAACGCTGGATTTTTAACGATAGAAGCCTGGCCTTCGTTACCGGAGGTCCTTAATCCTGGATTTTCTTCCACTATGGGGGCTTGTCGCCCATCTTCGTGTTTCATATCCTAGAGTATGGACAGTGGGCTTATTTATACCATATCTTTTATTGTCGTGTCAAATTTTTTTGAAGTTTTTTTTAAGAGGAAACTCTACCTCCAAAAACCTGCCTTCATTTCCCTCGTCTCTTAGGGTTACTCTTAGAGGATTTGACAAGGATTTAAAAAAACGGCTATTTTTTAAGTTTGATTTCAAGTTCCTTCAATGTTTTTAGAAATGCTTTTTCAAAATCTTATATGGAGAATGCAATTTACTTGGGAAATAGTTTTTCTAATTCAAAGAACAACTCCCTGTTCGTTTTAAACAAGAGAGCATGGATACCTATTTCTTTTCCAGCCTCTATATTCTTTTTGCTGTCATCAATAAGTAAACATTTACCCGGTTTAGTTTCAAGCCGTTTCAGTACACTCTGCAACATTCCCCCCATCTTTGTTACTCCAAGCTGAAAAGAATAGAATTTTCTGTATTTTTGAAAACGTTGACCAAGGATCTTGTTCAAGCCAGTGCTTATTGGGAGAAGATTGTCTGAAACAATGCATACTTTAATTCCTATTTCATCCAGTTTTTCCATAAGTACTTTATTTACTTTTATTTGCTTTAGAAACATTCCATAATAATCATTCACAGAGAGGTGTGTATGAAATGTTCTATTGATAGCACTGACATACCCACTTGCCTTCTCCAAACCTTTATCGAGTCTATCTAAATGAGCATTCCAAAGAGAATTATGCTGTTTATATTCCATCCCATATCTTTCTTCCATTTGTGCCAAAAAACGTTTTCTTTCGTTACCGTCGGTCAACACCCCGTGTACATCCAAAAAGATATACACAGGAAAATTTCTTCGGCTTTCGGAGTGTTTTCTTTGCCTATCGTATAATTTACACATATAAATTTTAAACTCAAGTGTTAGATTTTTTCTGCCATGGAGTAAAAATATAAGGCTTCTCCTCATCAGTTGAATCTATTAGCAACTTCGTTGCTTCTAAAAGACTTTTTCCTACTGCGATCACTCCATGGTTTTTTAACATCACCACATCAGCTTTTTGAAATAAAGTTGCGGTATCATACCCTAACTCAATTGTTCCATAAGGTATTTCTTCTTGAGAAACTATAATATTTTTACTATCTTTCGGACCAACATTAACAGAGGAAATAATTGCGTCAATTTCCGGTTTGTTATTTATTCCATATTCAATTTTTTTATTACCGCTGGTATCTTTAATTGTTAATCCTGTAACATTTTTCGAAATAATCGTTGCAATGTCGCTTGAATTAAGTAATGTACCAATTCTAGCTAAGTAAGCAACTCCATCTTCTCCGGATTTTGCTTTAAAATCTCCACCAAGCTTGAAATCAAAAAATGGAGCAGTTTCATCATAATCCCTATATAGTATATGGGTTTCCTTACTACCTGAGAATATGTTCTTAGAAACAATATAGTCTTTAACTCTATATCCCCAATCCTTAATATTGGTCGCAATATAAGAGTTTTCCTTTACTGAAATAAGGAAGAAAGAAATTTCTTGATCCAATTCGTTGGATTTTGCTTTAATGTTTTGAATTTTATCTATGTCGTTAACTTTATCCCCCAATCTAATTTCCAAAATCTTACTTAGTTCTTCCGGAAGATTTTCTCTGGAAACTTCTGATATACTCACTAGTTTTGATTCAGGAATTTCTGTAGTGGATGATTGTTTTTCTGTTTTCGAAGTATTTTTACCCGATGTTGTTGTTTCTTTGTTTGTCTGCGATGTACTGCTTGGAACTTGAGTCGAGGATATTCCCGGAGGATTTGTAGTATTTTCTGTTTTTCCCGGTCCACAACCTGCAACTTCCGCTACTGCAATTCCTCCCAGTCCTACAAAAGCACCAACTGCTGCAATTTTTTGTGCAGTAGGATGCTTTCTTAAAAAGTTTCCTAAACGTCCCAACTTCCTATTCGTTTGCCCAAGTACGCCTGCACCTCTATCCGAATAGCCTTCCGGGTCAATTTTTACTTCAGGTTTTTGCTCAACCATATTAAAAACTATTTGCTAATTTCTTAATTACCTCTACTCCGTAAGGCTGATCAATCTTATAAGAAAACATTGTTTTTCCGTCTGATAAATAAGCTTGTGATGAGCCTGCAAGAACATCCTTTATTTCTCCTGCTAAAATTGTACCGTTTTGTCCGTGGTCCTCCACCATGTTCGTTGTTACTTGATCCATTCTTTGCTGATACATCCAAGGTTCTTCGGTTCCCTGTTTGTCGTATGGATAACCCAATCTAAAACCCATAAAATCATCCTGTGGATTGTATGAAAAAGTTAGATAAGTTCTAAAAAGATTCGGTAGAAGAGTAAATTTAGGAAAATATTTTTTAAGAGCATAGTTGTCCCCATCTTTAAGCGCAAAATATTTGTTATCAATATCTCTATCATTTGTTTTGATAACAAACGCTGTAATTTTCTTCGCTGCATTTACAGGGTCTTCTGCCACAATTTTTGTTATTCCCGACAAATTAGGAATATCCTTTAGTTGAGCCGCAAGTTCTACCGGGATATTTTCCAAACTGAGATTTTCTACACCAACTAAATCTGCTCCTTGTTTAGTCTGTTTTTCGTATGTTTTTAGATTCCAGAGCATTTGGGCAACTTCTCCACGGGTTGCCGATTGAAACGGATTCCAAGATGGATCATAGTTTTCAAGACCTGTTAATAATCCATTATATTCTGCCCATCTTAAGAATCCTGCGTGATCCGGAGAAAAATCACCAAGAGTACTTTGATAATCAGCCGGCGGTTCTGTTAACAATCCCTGTTTAAGATTTTTTGCAGCCCTTACCATCATTGTGTCAACTTGAGCCCTGGTAATATTGTCGTAAGGAGCATATTTACCCGGACTTTTCCCTTGGGTAATTCCATTTGCAGCAGCTACTGCTACATAATCATTTGGGTATAAACTGTTTGGGTCATCAGTCACTAAGTCGTTGAAGGGCTTATTGCTGTCTTGCCATGAATCTTCGGTTGCTACAACTGTAGGGCTCATCGCCCCGACAATCATCTTTGCAAATTGCTGTCTGGTTACTAATTTGTCCGGACCGAAAGTTCCATCATCGAATCCACCTATAATTCCTGCGTCTGCCATTCCGGTAATCGCTTCATAATAAGGATTAGAATCGGAAACATCCGGGAAGCTTGCTG
>Ga0210043_1003170_pt1 | contig 9994 bp, 14 predicted proteins | sample CryGeymet201501t_FD_183990 | JGI IMG/M metagenome (GOLD analysis project Ga0210043, IMG submission 183990) | Groundwater microbial communities from Crystal Geyser aquifers in Utah, USA - Crystal Geyser metaG 2015-01t (SPAdes) (version 2) | ecosystem: Environmental > Aquatic > Deep subsurface >... | reverse complement strand
AACTGATTATAAACTAAATATTCTTTGAAAATGTTTTTACAACTCATTCCAAAATGGCAAGTAAAAAGCCATCCACACATTAAGTTGACTGCTAATAGAAAAGCATATAACGAAAAAACAGGAAGGTTGAAAAAAATAACTACAAATGGTGGTAGTATTGGTATATGGCTAGATAATAAAACATTTTTGGTAAAATCAAAACTTAAAGAAAATATAGAGTTAGTAAAACTAAATACAAGCCATTTTTAATACTTTGGCAAACGAGGAATAATATTTAAGCACTTTGTTTCTCGTTTTTGGCTTTTATTCTTTCATCTTCACCAAAATATTCAAAAACCTTTACTACTTCAGCGTACTTTAAAGTGCGCTCTTTTTTTGCATCATTTAATGGTATAGATCTGTTTTTAGAAATAATCTCATTTAAAACAGGCCTAACTTTTTCTACATTAAACCCTGCCAAACTATTAAACAGTTCTTTTTTTGAGTAAATAAATTCTGGAAGCTTTTTCATAAGGTGGTGTGTTATTTGTTACATCAAATCTAATCAAAAAAATCTATCAAACAAAAAAACAATATCAAATTAAACTATGTTTAAGTATGTTATTGTAGGTTAAAGTATGTTATTCTTTGCTTCAATAAAATAACATTTGTCAAAGTCTATTATCCTCAAAACACTATTTTTTTATTTCTCAATTTTACAACCACGATAGCATTGAAACATAATTTTTTGACATGAGATTATTTGATTATTAGTCTAAAAGCAAAGCGCAAATTTTAAAAACTTGCGCTTTGCTTGTTCTTTGAAATTAAAAAAAAATAGTATGACACAAGCCGAAATTAACCAATCATTATCTCGTAACATTTTAAATGGAAACGATTATAATGGCTTAATACCGGCAGCAGAAAGTGTTTATATAAAATTAGCCGTTGGAAACACAGCCATAGCCATAAAGGAAATGGCAAAATGGTCGAAAAAATACGCATATCAAGTAAAAAACCTTGCAAATGGTTTTATCGATGATAGCCTAGAAGAAACCATAAACAACATCCAGTGGTTTTTATATTGGCACATTCAGTATAGCATCGATGGCGAAAACCAAAACCTTAAAAGTCCATCGGCTGCATGGTCTACCAGAAACCAAGGAAGCGACTGTAAAAGCTACAGCATATTTGCAAGCACCATACTATTAAACTTAGGTATTAAACACTATTTAAGACGTATAAAGCAAGATGATTTTGAAGATGCTTTTACACATGTTTACGTAGTAATACCTAAAAATCAAAGCACAGGAAAATTAAATACCAATGCACAATTTAATAAAGATTATTTCATCATTGATGGAACAATACAATATAATAACGAGTTGCCCTTCAAGGAAAAAGACGATATTTATATGGAACCCAATTTACCAATTTACGGACTTGCAGCAGGTTTAGCTTGCGGATGTAATAACACACAACCTAAAAATATTGTTATAGGAGGCGCACCACAACCAAACGGATCTATTTTTTTACCAGGTGTAAAACCCCAAGACAATCAAAAAGTTTATGCATTATCTGGTTTTGAAGAAGATAATATTTTGCAAAATGCTTTTGATAATTTTTTAGCATTTCTTGATATTCTCGAAGATAATGGTGTGCCTTTAGAAGTAACACAAAAAGCTATAGATAAGTTACAATATTATTTAAGTATTGGTGTAGAACCAACTTTAGGGCAATTGTTAGGATATGAATATATTGGTGGCTTAGGCATTGTTCCTATTGTAGCAGCCGGAGCAGCAAGTGGTGGAACAGGTGTTATTAAAGGAATAACATCAGTATTATCAAGCTTAATACCTAAAGACTTTTTTAGCAAAACATTTGGGTCAATATTTGCAAATGGATTTAATTTATCGTGTTGGAACAGCACATTTACGCCAGCTAAAGTAACAGCAGAAGTACAAAAAATACATGTACCTTTTTTTGAAACAGCTTTAATGTCTGTGCGTAATGCATCATCAACAAAATTAATTGAGGAACATTTTAACTATTTATTAAAAGCTGTTGATATTAGTTTTGATATGTATGCTAATAAAATGTGGAACGGAGCCAATTGGAGATCATGTTCCAAAGAAGCTATACAAATTTATGTAGATATAGTCACAGCCGCAAAAACACAAGTAGATATTCTTTTAAATCAATTTAAAAATAAATATGGTCTAATCATAAAAACAGCTACAGTTCCTGCTGAATTTATTTATCCACAGGCTTATACAGGTCACCCAGATTTTAAATGGAGTGAAAAGCAACATGGCAATAGCACTTACAGAATTATAAAATTTAATTCAAATATTGAAAATACGCTTCAAGATCTTTTAAGTAATGATAATAATACTGTAGATGAAGTTACAGGAAATATAATAGACCAAACAGGGGGTGTTATTGGTAATATAAACAACAACCAACAACAACAAGCAAGTTTTGGAGTTGGCACCATTGCTTTATTGGCTGGAGCTGCTTTTGGAATTTGGAAAATGAGTAAATAACCGAAAGATAGTGCTAAAAAGCACCCTTTATAAATAAGTAAATAATTAAACGAAAAACAACTATGAAAGTACAAAATTTTAGTGCAAAAAAAGCAGGAAATGTTGTAGCACAAGCAGGAGGCTTAGTTGGAGGTATGTTGTTATCCAACGGCGCCACCGAAGCTATTCCATTATCGAACAAAATGTACCGTCAAGCAATTGTATTGGCCGCAGGTGTTGCAGTAGCAACCTTAGTGGGCGGAGAAGATACTATGGCAAAAACGGTAAGAAGCGTTGGTTTAGGTATGGCCGCTCAACAAGCAAAAGAATTGGTTAAAGGTACAGCAGCGCCACATTTGCCAAATGTAAAGTTCATTAAAGACAGTTTTGAACAACAATCATTACCAGCTTCAGCCGAAGCCTTAAACAGAGCTTTAGCAGGCAGAAAACGTCGTGGTTTGGGAAACGCAACACCTTTTAAGTTAGGTAATGCAGTACCATTAAACCCAACATTTATTCCCGGATAGTCTGGCACCATTGTCTAATCAGCAATGTAAAGAAAACAGTAAATAAACATTCATCATTCATCAATTAAAAAACGAACAAAATGTACAACAATTTTAACAAAGCAAAATGGCACGTAATCGCCGCTTTTATTTTAGCAATGATCCCTTCTCTTTCTGCAAATGCGAAAGACCTTATCCAATCTGGAAAAATAAATCCTAGAGATTCTACTTTAACTGTAAGAAACCTTGTAGTAGCTGGTGGAACCGTAAACCTTTTAGATGGATACAATGCCCAAGAAAGAGGTAAAAACGATTTTAACGGTAACAAGCTTACCAATGGTAGATTATTTGTAATTGATAGTTTACAGGTAAATTATGGTATTGGCGTAACCGCTACTATTGCATCATCTTATGATAAAGTAGCTTACACCACAGCATTACCTCCAGCATTAACTTCATCTAACATAGTAATCAGACAAGGAGACGATGTTATCCGTAGAATTAGTATTGCAGCTATAAACCTTGCAAAATCTACAGATACACAATGGTACGAATTGGATGGTTTTGCATTATTGCAAGAAGATGTAGTAACATCTATTGAAATTGAATTTCCTGTAGGTGCAGACTTAGCAGCCGGAGCAAGTAATTCAGGTTATGTAGAAGTTATTTTAAAAGGCGCTGAAACAGTCGTTAAAAGATAAAAAAACCCAAATCTAACAAGCAGTAAAAGCCTTTATGCATGTATTGTGCTTAAAGGCTTTTTTTTTAAAAAGCAACATCATCATGAAAATAGTATATGATAAAGTAGATATTTCTATAGCTATTGGAGCAACCCCTTTTTCACAAAACAAAACCTTAAAATATAAAGGCACTTGTAAAGGCGTTAAGCTTATAGATTTTTCAAGCGCAACACCAAGAGCGCACGCCATTAATATCAATGTTAGCGATTCCAGCAACGCCTTGATAGGTAGTACAGATTTTAGAGATTTTATTCCAAATGGCGGTGGCTATAAAGAAGGGTTTAAAACTTGTGAATTTGATACCAAAACAGAAATAACCATTGATGCAATTTCATCACAAGCTATTGCTACAGCCGATTTTAAAGCTCAATTGATCTTTATGATCGAGGAAGAGTGCTAAACCCTTAAAAACGAAGGCTATGTTTGAAACAATGGTTTATGATATTTTAAAAGAAATACTTACATACGTAAAAAAATTAACCTTTGGTATATCAACCATTACCAAGGTTAAGCGTTTTGCCAATAACCAAGAGTTAAACCTTAAAAAAATGGGTGGCGAAAATGGTGTGAGGCATTTTACGTGCAGAAATTTAGGCCAGCACATTATGTATATAAGTTTTCAAGACGAAAAAGAACCCATTAATCCAGGAGAAACATTTACCATAAACAGCCCTTATAGAACCGTTGACGAATATTTAAAAATAGAGTTTGGCGCATTGCACCCAGACTATGCTACAGGTATTACAGACGGTATTATAAGATATAGCGTAGATGTTTGCAACTAATTCACAGTTAACCCCTTCATAACTATGGAAAGCAAAGAATTATTTTATAAATCAATCGAGAACCACCTTAATAAAAAAGGTGGCCTCATTGCTGTTACCCAAGGCAATAAAAAGCTTCAAAAAAACAATACCAATATATTTAAGTTTAATTGGTCCAAACAAGATGTTTTAAACGAAGCATTAAGTGTACAAGAGTTTATTGAAAGCCTTCCACAAAAAGGTTTTAATTCTGGATCTGTTTTAAGTCTTAGGCGAGTTCATGGAAACACCACGTCTTTAGAAGGAGAAATAATTTTAAACTTTAAAGACGAAACGGCTCAATCATTATCAAATCCTAATCAAGAATCTTCAAATATCAACCATAATTATATGCAATCAAATAACAACGCACCACAAAACCAACCACCAGTAAACGGTTTGGCATATGCACAAATGCCAACGCATGAGGTTATTGATATGAAGGTAAAATTAATGCGTTATGAAGATTTAGTAGATAAGTTAAAGCGAGCTGAAGATGATTTATCTGCAACAAAACTAGAACTTCATACCACAAAGGAAACGTTAATTTCAACCGAAAGAAAGCTTGAAACCATAAACGATAAGCACGATCTTGAAAAAGAACGCATTGAAACAAGCCGTAAAACCTTTTTTGATACCGATACCGGAAAAGAAGTAGTAGGCGCATTGGCAGGCCGTTTACCTGAAATACTGGAAGCTTTTAAACCACGCCAAGCCGTTGGTATGGGAAACCCTTTAGCTGGACTTTCAGAATTAAAACAACAATGTGCGGCCACGCTTAAAGATATTCCAGATGAAGCCATTCCATTGTTAATGCAAACCAAAGATATGATATTAAGCATTGATGGTTTTGCAGAAACATTGCAAAGATTAATCAATAACGTTCAACAAAACCAATCATAACATGGCCACATTAATATCAGTAACCGGAGCAAACGAAAAAGAGGAAACAGCACGACACGAGGCTTTTTCAGCATTAAACGAACTTGAAACAGGTGTATTGACACGTTTGGCAGAATTAAGCAAAAGCCCAAAGGCCGTAAGCTATTTTAAAACAGCTATGATGTTCAATATTGTAAAAGGATTTTTAGGTATAAAATAAAAACTATGAAAGCAGCTACCAAAAATAAAGTAAAAACAGCCGTTTCAAAAGTATCAAAAACAACTACTGAAGCAGCAAAAAAAGCAGGCGAATATGCAACAAGCAACCCAAAAACGGTTTTGTATGTTGTTGTTGGCGGTATAGCTATTTATTCCATTTATAAATTAATAGAAGCTGCAAAAAAAACAGGCGATATTTTATCAGGTGACAATGTTGAAAACAATATTGAAATAGGAAATGCTTTAGTTGTTAATCCAACAAATACAACCATAACGAGCAATCAAGCAACCATTTATGCCAATCAGTTATTAGAAGCCATGAATTGGAAAGGGTTTATTTTTCCGGTAGGCTATCAACATGGAACCGATAATGATACTATTGAAGCAATTTTCGATAAAATTAATGCCGAGGATTTTAAAATGATATATCAAAAGTTTGGTAAAAAACATTATAACGGTTTTGGTTCTCCAGATAGTAATGCCATAGGTGGTATTGAATCAGCTATTGGCATTGCCGATCTTAAAGATTTAGTCTATTGGTTAAATGCTGAATTAAGTTCAATTTTTGACAGAACACTTTACAAAAAGGTTAAAACAATAGTAGAACAGGCAGGTTTCATTTTTGCATAAAAAAATATAAGCTATGAATATACAATATCATCCAAACTTTCAACTAGGCGCATGTTGCGACACTAGCAAAGTATATAATCCTTTTAAAATTATGAAAGTAACATCTAAAGTAGTCGATTTTAATACCGGTTTACCAATTGAAAACGTAAACGTGTATTTAAAAAACAAACCAACTATAGGAACCATAACCAACGTAAATGGCGAGTTTACTATTGAAGCAACCGTTGACGAGCCTTTAATATTTTCGCACGTAACGTATGGCACTATTGAACTTTTGGCTAAAGAAGTTCAAAACATTGAGTATTTAGAAGAAACAGCCAACCAATTAGAAGAAGTTAACTTAGGCATATTACCAAAAATGCAAACCGCAAGTTTTAGTATTTGGGCCATAATTATATTGGCAGGCTTGTACTTAGGCACCAAAAAAAAACAAACAAGCACTAAAGCAACGGTTTAAAAATTTATAAAATGGTTAGAATAGCTCCAACATTTACAATAAACGACCAACGGTTGCCATATAGCAATCCTATTTATAATCGTGTTGAAATTACTCAAGATAATTTTTATGTAAGACCTCTAATTACCCAAGAAGTTTTAAGTCCTGTATATTATCCAACACCAATTGATAATTTAATAGTTGAAGGCGATATGCCAATGCCTGATTATAAAAATCCAAAAGAAAAAGTGGATATGGAGTTTCCAATAGATTTATTGCCACCTAAAGACATTCAAGAAATTGAAAACTTAGAAGAAGATGAAACCTTGTTAGAAACCGCCCAATTAGGACCAGAACCAAAAACAAAAACGGCAGGTTTTGGCATTTTGGCAATAGCACTTTTAGTAGGCTTATATTTTAGTACTAGAAAAAAACAAACAACCATTAAAGCAACTGTATAATGGCCATATTTACAGCGTACATAACATTACTTAAAAATGCCGAAGGTGGTTATCAAAACTTACCACAAGATACCGGTAACTACAATTCAAAAGGAGAATTGGTAGGAACCAATCATGGTATAAGTGCAAAAACTTACGAAAATTGGATAGGCAGGCCGCCCAGCGTTGCCGACATGAAAAACATAACATTAAATCTAGCCTTAGAAATTTACAAAGCGTGGTACTGGAACAAAATTGGTGCGGCCTACATATCTAATCAAAGCATTGCAAACCTTATTGTAGATCATGCCGTTAATGCAGGCATTGGTGCAGCAGGAAAATTAGCACAAAGCGTACTAAACCAATATTTTAATTACAACTTAGTTGAAGATGGTATTATTGGAAACCAAACAAGAACAGCTTTAAATAGTGTAGATCAAGAGTTATTACACAATTATTTAAAAAATGAAAGAGAAAATTTTTATAGAAATATTGGAGGCGTTTTTTTAAAAACATGGCTTAACAGATTAACACTTTTTGTGTTCGAAAAAAAAAAGTGTTGTTCACAATATGGTCAGTTCTTGCCATAGCAGGCATAAGCTATATAATCATTAAAAATAAAAAGCATGATAGGAGTAAATAGTAGCATAGGTATAGGCGTAATAACTAAAAGCACTACTTCAGTAGGTATTCCAATAGATTTTATAGCCATTGGCGGCGAAGCACTTTATGCATTACCAAAACCAGCAAAAAACGTCATAGTTATTATTAATAACGTGCCACAAAGAGGATTAGGAGTAGAGTACACTTTTAACAATGGCGATACAAATGTAGTTTACATAGCGCCTTTAGTAGTAGGAGACTATGTTCAAATCACACCATTTTATTAAACACAAACAACACACCACATGAAAAAAATAATTTTAATATTAATTCTTTTAATATCAACGTTTGGTTTATCTCAAAACAACCCTTCACGATTTAAAAATGGCATAGGGTTAGCTCCAAAAACTGTAGAACCTTCAAGCCCCAAAGAAGGCGATATTTATTATAATGATACATTAAATAAATTTCTTTATTATGATGGTACTGCATGGGTAGAATTTGCAGGCGGCAGTACACCAGATTTTCCAAATTATGCAGATGTTTATGGAGACAATGCTATTATTGAAGGAGGTATTATTCATGTTTCTGGACTTACTTATACCGTTTGGGTTAAAAAATTTATTATAAATGGTTCTAAATATGATGAATTTGTTAGTCAAGATATTACCTTAAATAATGGCGATTTAACCTTAAACAGATTTGATGTGTTTTATGTTGAAAAGCTTGACGACGTTACCCCAGCAACATTAGGCGTTTTAGAAGGCGAATTGAATGCCGATCCTGTAAAGCCTTTAATAAACTACCTTTACCAAACCGAAATAAGCTTTAAACTATTACAAGCAACCGAAACTACCGATCCCAATGTAGTTACCTCAATGGTTTACGATGAAGGTACAGAATGGACCATTACCAATGCCGATGTGGGTATTGACACAACCATAGTTTCAACAGCATACAAAAACACAAAATCTATTTTAATACCAAATAGTCAACCAGGCTCTTTGATTTTTAAAAACGATACCCACATAACCTATGATGCCAATGGTTATTTTATTTTAGCCATTAAGCTAAACGAAGTATATCCACGAGGCGGCACCGTTGGCGGAGCAACACCAACAGCATCCTTAATTAAAATTAAATTAAACGGAACTCCATTATTAACATCCTCTACACTTTATACAGGAAATTCAATACTCGAAGCAGGTGGTTTAGATGTAAATAACATATCAACATGGCAGTTAGTGCAAATTCCTCAATATTTATTCAATTATGGCAATTTAAGCAACGTAACCAACCAATTAGATACGGTAAGATTTGAGTTTATAAATACACCTAGTATGTATATTGACTTTATTCAATTTCAAGGTGGCTTAAATTATCCACAATCCAATATCATTGTAAATTCTACTGGTTTAGAAGCTATAAATGAAGGAAATGGAAATGGATATAGGATTATAGGTAGAAATACATTAAACTATGGCAATATTGGCTTTAGCGCTACAGATGTAAGTTTTAGCTCTGCTCCAAGTGCAGTAATGGGAGCAACAGGTAACTACAGTTTTGTGGCAGGTTTTGATAATAGGGCTTCAGGTTTAAATTCTGTATCTTTTGGTCAAAATAATAACTCTACAGGAAATAACAGTGCTACATTTGGCTACAGTAATACAGCATCTACAAACTGGACTTTTGCCGCTAATAATGCATCCACAGCATCCGGACAACACGCTTCTGCTTTTGGAGGAGGTACTGCATCCGGAGTTAGATCGTTCGTAGCAGGTTTAAGTACAGTATCTAGTGACAATGGAGCAGCATTTGGATTTAATCATTCTGTACAGACAACAAATGGCTTTGCTATAAATGATGGAAATATAGTAACAGGAAATTCTGCATTTGCAGCAGGAGTAGGAAATCAAGTAAAATCCTATGGTGAAACACAATTAGGTTTATGGGGTACTTTATATACTGCAACATCTACAACTGGACATTCACCAACTGATAGAGTATTTAGTGTAGGAAATGGAACATCAAATACATCTAAATCAGATGCTTTTATTGTATTAAAATCAGGTTTACCAACATTTCCTTCCCTAACAACCGCAATGATAGATGGAGAGGCTACAGGCAAAGTTCCTGTTAGTAGAGAATGGATAGAAGCTCAGGGTTTTGGTGGCGGCGGTGGCGCAACAACATTAGCAGCATTAACCGATGTTTCTTTAGGAGCTTTAGCA
>Ga0210043_1003167_pt1 | contig 9999 bp, 6 predicted proteins | sample CryGeymet201501t_FD_183990 | JGI IMG/M metagenome (GOLD analysis project Ga0210043, IMG submission 183990) | Groundwater microbial communities from Crystal Geyser aquifers in Utah, USA - Crystal Geyser metaG 2015-01t (SPAdes) (version 2) | ecosystem: Environmental > Aquatic > Deep subsurface >... | reverse complement strand
TCCCGCGTAGGAGATTTCCAAAAGCTGCCGGTCCGCCGGCAATAAGTCGCGCGCCTTCACTGCTTGGCCCTCCGGGTCCGGCGGCGGGCAAATTGCACTCCCTGCGCGTGCTCTTGCTCGTTCACATGGCGCAGCAAAACAGCCCGCACAATGGCCGATTTGCTGGTCAGCTGGGCCTTGGCCTGGGCTTCCAATTTGGCGTTCAAATCGGTGGGCACATTTACATTGATTGCCGCGGTTGCACTCATCTTTATAAGACATTAAAAGATTTTAAGAACAAGGGAGCAAGCAAAATCTTGCAATTTCTTAAAAAGATTCTTTAGGTGCCTTCAGTGGCTACCAATTCCCTAGGTCCAAACACGGTAAATATCGGCGTGAACATGCCGAAAGAGCTGCGTGCGCGGTTGGAAAAACTGGCTCAGCAATCAGGCAAAAAACTCAGCGCTTACGTGCGCGATATCCTGGCTGATTCCGTGGAAAATGGCGTGGTGTATGAACAAATAAAAACCTATTCCCTGCATGTTGCTGAGGATCCTTTGCCTCACAAAAGCTCGGCGGAAAAAAATCCGCAGGCCCGAAAAGCCCGGCCAAATGCTACTCTTCCCCGTGGAGATAGTCAGATCCCAGCAGGCTGAATTTTCCGGCGGCTCTGTCAGAGCCTGCCCCTATACTCATAGTGACAGGTTTTGTTATATGCTCCCGGCCGCGTCTTGCGTGATGGCCGATTGATCAGCGCAGGTGACTTTTGGCCTTCTCTGTCAACCACCACACAAATCCGGTTATGGCGGCATAGATAAACCATCGGCCGCCAGGAATGGCAATTTCTCCGCTTCCCGCGTAATCAATTCGCGGGGATGCACCTGCCACAATCGCGAGTAGATAAAAAGCATAGATACAAACGCATATCTGTATCCCGGAAATTATATAATTCAGCACTTGCTTGGTGCGGTTAACTGCCGGCGCAGGGGTTTCCTGTTCGTCGTTTCTTTTGTGGCGCGGCCGTCTCAACACATGCACGCGCTTGTCTGGATCGTCCGGGTTGTAGGTTGCCATGTGTCAGAACTGCACCTGGTAGCGCTCGCCCTTGTTGTCGATCCCCTTGCCCGTTCCTCGTAGACGGATGCCAGGCTGGATGTTCAGATACAGCTGGATGCTGGTTCCTTGGTCGCCGATCAATATCCCGCGCGCCGTGGCTTCCGTAGGTGGGCTGTAGCTGGTCGCGGTAAAGCCCTGCCCCGGCATGTTGGTTGGGCTCACACGTTGCGTGGGGTTAAAGGTGCTTGCCTGCGTTACGGTTGTGCCGCCCCCGTGCAAAATGGCGGTGTATTCGCCGGCAAAGGTTTCTCCTGTTTTGGGGTTTTGGGCGGTCATCTTGCCGTGGCCCCGGCTCGTCTCGATCGCAAATTTCAACTGCGTGGCATCGCTCAAAGCGTAAAGTTTGCCCGGCAACATTGTGCCAGCGCAGCCGGCCAGCAGGGCGGTGATCAACACGACAAGCCCATATTTCATGGCAAAAATCTGCCGGGGCCGCGTGCCGTCGTCAACGTCGCTTTGCATGCGGTATCCGCTCGATGGCGCGTTGCGCATCGGCCAGGCCGGTGTGCGTGTAGCCCAGACTCACCCCCGCGTCGGCGTGGCCCACCAGGGCGCGGCGGTCGGCGTCGCTGACCCCCGCCTCGTTGAGCCAGCTACTTAGCGAGTGCCGCAAACTGTGAAACGAGAGCGGCGCAATCTTCCGGCCCTGCCCGCCCTTTTCATACGGCTGCACGATCTTGATCAAAGGCAGCACCCTTTGACGGAAAATATCGGTCACACTCTTTCGTCCGGTCGTGGGCAGCGCGGCCAAGTGAGGGAACAAATGCCCATTGCGTTTGGCCAGTGGCACGATCAGCGGGCGCAGCACCGGGTGGATTGGCACCTCGAACCAATCATTGTTTTTACTGCGCCAGAAACGCAGCACTCCCCGCTTGGCGTTCACCTGTTCCCCGCGCAGCTGCACGCAATCATTCCGGCGCTGCCCGCTGTATCCCCCCAGTAGAATCAGCCCGTGCCATTCGGCCGCGTGGGCCAGCTTCGGTTCCTTGGCACGCGCCTCCTTGGCCGTCGCATCCAATAGCGCTTGAAACTGGGCAAAAGTAAACGCCTGCCGCTGCTGCTTGCGGCTGCGGCCCCGGGGCATGCGCACCTTTTCCCACGGGTTGCGCTCCAGCCATTCCTTGGTCACGGCGGTGTTGAATACGGCCCGCAACACGGCCAGCTGGTGGTTCACCGTGGCGGCCGCCAATCCCTCGGCCAGCAATTGGTCGCGCCATTCCATCGCGCGGGCAGGGCTCAGCTGGTGCAGCGGCTGGTCGGTCATGCCCGCCTGGTCGCGGAAATGGGTCAGCGCGTAGCGGTAGCGCTCCAGCGTGCGGCCCTTGTAGAGCTGTTTCTGCACGGCCAGCTGCTCGCGTAAAAACTCGCCAATGGTCAGGCCTGCATCGTTCTCATATCCGGCTGCCAGCGCAATCTGCTGCAGCACCCGGCGGGTGGTGGATTCATTCAACCTCTTTTTACGGGCCATCAAGCTGGTGCGCTCGTAGGTCAGGGCAATCTGCATGGCTTCGTCCGGATCGGCCGTGTGGGCACTTACCTGTTTGCGTTTTCCATTGGGCAGCTTAAAACAAGCCACCAAGTAAGGGGAGTCCTGGCGCTGTTTGACGGAAGCCATACCCCACCCTACCGCACACATTACCGCACACAAGCCCGCACTTTTCCCACCCTTCGCGCAATTCCCCCCCATTCTAAGGCCAAGCCAATAAACCCCTCGGAACAAATCCCGTTGGCCGCCCCATTTATGGCGTTAATTGTTTTTAACAAGACATTAACGACATTTTTATTGGCTTCACCGCACACACTCCGCACACAAATGCCTTACCGGGGCCGGAGAGCTCGGCTCAGCAGCTGTTCGGCGTGCAGTTCCTCAGTGGCGTCGTCGCGGGTGTCAGATTCCAGTATCAGTCCCGCAAAAACATCATCGCGTGGTTGCTGGGCAAATCTCGATTTGTAGGCCTCGCTGGCCTTATCACGGGGGAATAGCTTCTTTTCGTGGCGCTTGAATGCTTCCATGCGTTGCACGTAGCGGTAGGCGTTTTTCACATCCTCCTGCGCGGCCGGGCTCAGCTCGGCAAAGAATTGCTGCCGGTATTCACGTTTTAGGGTCTGCAGGGGGTCGGCGGCCCGCACGCTCGCGGCGAATCGCTCGGCCGTGTAGCCGGTGGCCAGCAGCTTGTGATAAAACTGGATGGCGGCCGGCACGTCGGCTGCGCGGAGAGTCTTTCGGAAATTAGCCAGCAGCTTGGCGTCGGCCCGGTTGTTGGCCCCAAAGTCAACGGTGCCGCCGTGGGCTTCCTGCCATGCCTTAACCCGGTCCAGCGTCGCGTAGTAGCCCCATTCCTCAGGGTCGCGGCGGCGCACTTGCAATATTAGTTGCTGGCTCCAATCGCCAAAGTCTTTAGCTGAGTAATAATCCTTGTCGACCATGCGGCGGATGGCGTCGGCCGTGGGGTAGTCGGTCATATTCCCTAAGATGTGCCAATATAGGTCATGGTCAGGGATTGTGCGCGCGTCGGTGAAGTCAGGGAAATAATTCTTCCGTGAAAGTGATTCTATGGCAGTTTTTGCAAACGGATTAAGTGACTGCACCACCTTGTTAAGCGTGGCCATCGGCGTGTTGCTGGTCCACTCGTGCACCAGCTGTGGAAGCGTAATGGTGCCGCTGTAGTATTCGCCGGCCAACCGGGCAAAGTCATTGCCGCCAAACCATTCGGCGACGTCGGAAAGTGCGGTGGGCGCATAGGCCACCATTACCTTGCCTTTTTCGTCCTGCCCTAAAATCACGTGGAATCGCCGGCGGTCCTCCACGGATAGGCGGTCCTCCAGTTTTTCGCGGTCGCCGGTATTGTTCCAGATGGCCACGGCCGCGTAGGGCAAGGCCAGTCGGAGCAACACCCCGGTGACACTGCGGGGCAATACCACCTTGCTGGCGGCTACCAGGCTGCCGCGGGCCAGTTGAGCGGCCCCGGCCCCTGCGCTCATGTCCCACAAATTGTGAAACAAATTGGCGTGGTATTTGAAATTGCCCTCGGCCCAGCTGTAAAATGGCACCCAGTAGCGGCGCAGTTGGTCGCCACTTACGGTCATGTCGTCGTAGTCCACGAAGGTTTTGCGCGCGATCTCGGCCGCCTTGGCGTAGTCGGCATCATTGGCCCCGGGCGTGCTGTCGGTGATCGCCTCGACGTCGCGCCAATATGCGCCGGCATAAACCGGCCGGGCCCCGTTGCGCAGGCGTTCCAGGTCGGTCTTGAATTTGGCGTATCGAAACGCGGCCTCGCGCAGTTGGTTGATCTTGGCCCCCCATTGCAGCCCACGCTGGGCCATGCCCTGCAGTTTCTCGCGGCTGGTTAGAAAGGCTTCAAAACGTTCTGCGCCTTTTATCTCCCCCACTTCGCCGGCCGTGACGGTCTGGATCACCCCGCGCTTGAACGCTTCCTTCAAATCGGGGGTGGCCTCGCGGCCGCTGGCGAATTCCCGCACCTCGCGGTAGGCGGGCAGCAAATTGCGAAACACGGCCGGATCCGCGGAGAACAATTTTTCAATGTCGCTCACCAAGTTTCCGTAGGTGTAGCGCACCACACTGGTGGGTGCGAAAAGCTTATACCATTTCCACCAGGTCTGGGGTTTGCCCAGCGCGCGCTGCAACAGCTGCTTTGATTTGGTGTCACGCTCGACTATCCCTTGCAGGGCGTCGGCCACGGGCCGGGGCACAATCCACTTTTTCTTTTCGCCGGCTCCCAGTGCCTGCTGTAGGTCGTCGGCGGTGATTGTGACGTCCAGCCCCTGTTCGCGCAGTTGCGCCTGCAGGTCGCCATTGCCCAGTTCCACACCCAGCCGTTCGGCCAGCACCTGGCGGTTGATGATATATTCGGGCCGCAAGGGGATGCGGTCGTCGACCGTGTAGCTGACGTCATCCTTGGGGATGATCTGCTGTAGCACCAGTGGCCCCAGTCCCTGGTCGCGGCGCTTGGCGTTGATCTCTTTCAGCTCGGCCTCCAGCTCCTTGGTCTTGTCGTAGGGCTGCCAGTAGGTTTCCACAATATCCTGCTTGGCGTTGTGGGTCAGCACCTGGCCCACGTGGTAATACATGGCGGTCAAATAATCGCTCTCCACGTCCTTGGCGCTGCCGGTCAGCTGCTGTAAATAGCCGCGAAAATCCTCGGCCGTGTCGAATCGCACGCTTTGCATGCGGCCGTTGAACTTGTCGAGAATCAGGTGCGGGAAATACAGCGGGTTGCGCAGTTCCTCGGGGATGATGTAACCGCGCTCCAGCAGGTCCTCGCGGATGGTTTTCACCAATTCGTAGTGCCGGCGCAGGCTTTCCTCGATCGCGGCCCGGTCGGGGGATGCTTTGATTTTGTCGTGCAACTGCACCAGTTTGCCTTCCACTTCCTCGCGCGTCAAAAATTGCGGCAGGGTGATCGGTTCGCCGTTCTGGTTGAGCAGTTTGCGCCGGAACCAAAGGTCACGAAAAAGCACCGTGGTGCGAAATAGGTGATAAGGCAGCGACTCAATCTTGTTTTCCAAAGCGGCGCGTTCACCCTCGAGTCGGCCGATGGTGGCAGCATTGCCGGTAAAATTCTCGTCGGCCAGTTTTTTGATCGCGGCCGCCAATTCGAGCAGCCGGCGGTATTCGTTGGGCGCGATCGCGGTTTCCCCCAGGTTGCTGATGGGTTCGAGCACGTGGGCCACGCGGTCTTCAGCGTCGCGGCGGGCTTTTTCAGTGGCCGCCTTCATCATGCGAAAGCCCTGGCGGAAACGGCTGAACGGCCGGCCCTCGGTGTTGTTGGGCAGCTCGGGGATGGCGCTCTTGAAATTGGTGAACATTTTCCTCAGCAGGGACAGCCATTCGCGCAGGCTGCTCACTGGCCGGTATGAACTGGCGGTTACGCGCGAAATTTTTGCCCCGGTCAATTCGGGGTTGATTTGATCGTCCGGGTTGGGCAACGGCTCGATGCCGTTCTCCGGCTCGATCGGGGCCAGGTCATTGGCCTCCAGCTCGGCGCGCTGTTCCTTCAAATCCTCGCGCCAGCCGGGCCAGCTGTTTTCCAATTCAATGCGCGCATCAGACAACTGCGTAAGCATTTCGCGGGGCACGGTCCGGCCGGCGTCCAGCAAAGCATCGCGCTCGCGCTCCAGCCGGTCGAATTCGCGCAGGGCTTGGTCAAAGCCCGCGCCGGGGTCTTTGCGACGGGCAAAGGCCACTGGCTGTTGTTCCTCGGCTGTCCAGCGGGCCCCTTGGTTCAAAAACGTGCGAAAGTCGCGCAGCAGTTGGTCGTTGTAGCCGGCCCGGGAAAGTTGTCGTTCAATGAATTCGCGCAGGCGCAGCAGCAGGGCCCGAAATTGGGCGGCCAAAGTTTCAAGCAAGGTATTTTTGCTGTTGCTGGCCGCTTGCCGGCGCTGGGCCCACTGGTCATTTGCATGGGCCATCCGCTCGGCAAACCACTCTTTTATATCTTCGGTCACATCCAGGGCTACAAAGTCGTGCAGCTGGCCTTCCGCACCAAATAGCGGGCCGGTGTGCTCGTTCATTTCACGCTGCCAAAGCTCGTAAAGGCTCAGCTGGGTGTCGTTATCCAGCGTGTCCCAAAAAGCGTGCCCCATTTCATGCTGCAGGTTCAGCCGGGTGATCGCGTCCGAATTCTTATGCAGCGCCTGGTCGAACAAATAAAATATTTTCTGCTTGGCGATATAGGCGGCCTCTTCGTTGCCCGTCAGCTGGGCCCGTTGCACCAAGTTGGATTGGACCAAAGCTTCGGGGCTGCCAAAGCGCAGGGCAAATTCCTCCGCCAATCCCGGGGCTATGGCCTTGAAGTTGTTCCACCATTGCACGTGGGGCTGGCCTATCGTGGAGCGGTCAAGGGGGGGGCGGCGATTTTCATTTAATCCCCGGCGGGCAAACTGCACCTGCGATTGCCCGCCCCGGCTCGGGGTGATTTCCTCCCCATTCATGGCCCGTTCCACCAATTCGTAGGCGGCCGTTGAATCAGGCGCATCAAAACCCAACTCTGCGAGCTGTTCCTGCAGCATGTCCTCGGCCAGCCCACGGTCGGAAAAATAAGCAAAGCCCCCGGTGCGTTCGCGCAGGGCGGCGTGTTCTTCCCCCAGCGAACCCCGTGCACTGGCCTCTTTCGGGCTCAGTAGGCGCAAGGGACTGGCGAGCCCGGCCGCGCGCAATTCCGTGGCGTTGCCCTTCAAGAGTCCGGCCAGCGTATAGCCCGCCTCGTCCCCATTGGCGGCGTTTTTTTCCTCGGCGCGGAATCGCCTTTCCAAAAGGGCGTCAATGTCCTCCATCTGCACTTCGTTGCCGTTGTGCAGATAGCGGTCTTTTTCCCAGTCAAAGTTTTCCAGCTCGCGGGTGGGCACTTTCTGCAGGTCCACAATCAGTCCACTTTCAGGGTCGCGGCCGGTCTTTTCGATCGCGCGCAGCCGGGTGGTTTCCGCTTTGCGCTGTTCGGCGGCCACTTGCAGGGCTTGTTCCGCCTTGGCTTTTTTGTCGGCAATCTGCTGCCGGCGCTGGGTTTCTTCCTGCTGCTGCTTTTTGATTTTCTCCTGCAGGGCCAGTTGGGCCCCCAGCCGGTCGGCCTCGGTCACTACGCGGTCGCGGCGGTCGGGTGCGGCCGCTGGCTGCGGCGCTGCAGTCGGTGCTGGTGCGGCCGCCGGGGTTTCTTTGGCCCGAGCAATCTCATTGCGCAAAGTGGCCACGTGTTCGGGAGATTGGGCCAGCGCCGTGATCAGCGAAAAGTAGCGCGTGGGGCCAATCGCGCCGGGCAGCACGGTGTTGCCCAGCACGTTGTTGATTTGATCGGCGGTCACCTTCGCGCGCAGTTTCAGGCGTTTGCGATAGGCTTTGTCCGTCAGCATGTTCAGGTTGCTGTCGATCGCATCGAGGGCCTTGGGGTCAATGCCGCTCAGCACCAGGTCGTCCACGGTCTGGCGCAAAAGTTCGGGCAGTGGCACCTTGGCCTGCAGTTGACGTTTGCGGTCCTGCTGGCTGCGGCCGCGCACGTAGTCGCGGCTTTCCAAGTCGGGCAGGCTTTGCTCGATCTCGTCGTCCAGTTCGCGGCGGGTCAGGGTTTCGCCCAGTTTTTCGAGCTGCACGGTGCTGTCGTTGCTCTTGCCGGCCTCCATGGCCGCACGGGTTTCTGCGGCAGTCGATTCGGTGGCCAGGGCGGCGCGCAGTTCCTCGCCCTTGGGGCCGCGCTCGGTCACCACGGCCACGGGTTCGCCGGCGGCCGCGCGGCGCTCCACCTCGCGCTTGCTGTAAGGCCCCAGCCCCAGCAGTTGGTTTTCCTGGCCGGCCTGGCTTTTGCTCAGGATCTCGTCGGCGGTCATCCGCCGTGGGTTGTAGTGGAACACTCCGCGCGGCGTTTCCACCCGCTGCATGTTTTTGGGCAGGGGCAATTCCTTGGTGCCGGTGGGAAACATTTGCACGGCGCGGTCACCCTGCACCAGCTGCTTTTGCTGGGCGCGCAGGTCGGTCGCACGTTCAGGCACATTCTGTCCTGTGTCGCGTGTGGCGGCTCCGGTGATCACTTCGCCGGCCCCGCTGCCGATTTCGCCAATCATTTCGGCCAGCACATCCTTGCCCTGCACGGGGTCGCCGGCGGCCACGCTGCCGGCCGCTTCGCCCGCTCCCCCGGTCACGGCCTGCGCGGCCACTTCCGTGGCGCCCTGGGCAAGTTTGCCCACTACTTTTTTTGCGGGTTGGCGAAACAGCCGGCCGGCAAAGCCGGCGCTCAGCGCGTCGAAAAATGCCACGGGCACGCCCCGGCGCACGGCTTTTAGCCGGATGGCCTGCATCCGCTTGCGGTCACCAATCAGCGGAATCACCGTTTCCGGCCGGGTGAAATCAGCCCCGGCCTTCTGCAGTTCCTCCACGATCTTGGTGCCATATTCCATGGCAAAGCTGCCCGTGCCCTGCCCGGTTATCATGCCCACGGGGCCAGCGGTGGCAGCTCCGGCCACGGTCAGGGCCAGCGCAGGCGCGCTGCTGCCCAATCCTTCCACGGCCACGTTGGCGATTACTTCCACGGGATGCTTGGCCAGTGCGGCCAGTGCAGCCCCCAGCGTGGTGGCGTTGTCCCACTGCTGCATGGCCTCGCTGCGCGGAGTGTCGGCAATTTCGGTCTGCCGGCGGCCCACGGCCTGCGCCAAGGCGGGCAGTTTTCCCTTGGTCATGGCCTCGGAAAACCGTGCGTTGTTTTTCAATCGCTCGGCGCGCTCGGTTTCGCGCAGCTGGTGTTTTTCCACGGCGCGTTTGTAGGCCCGTTGGCCGGCCTCGCCGGGGGCAAAGTGGGCCGGGTCGGGTGACGGGTCGGCCAAGCGTTCAGCGGCGATTTTTTCCGGCTCCCGGTTGGCATCCTCGGTCAAACCAGCCCCCATGGCCAGGCTGGCCGCATCGACCGACTGGCCGGCCTGCGTCAAACCGCGTTTCAGGCTGCCCTTCAGGCCAGTGAAAAACCCCGGCGCTTTCTTTTGCAGATAAGCGTCAGGGTCAAATCCGCCGGATGTGGGCTTGCCGGTGGTGCCGGCCAGCCATGCGTCGGGGTCGAAACTCATTGCAGGCGTTGGAGGATTGCGGCTGCGCGTGGGTCATTGGGGTTGGCCTTGGCCCATTGCAAGGCCTGCTGGTCTTCCGGGGTAAGTGTGTGGCTCCCGGCTGCGGGTTGGGCTACAGGTTGGCTGGTGCCTGAAAACTTGCTCCAAAGCGGGTGATTTTGGTTCCACTGGCTCTGGGGCACTTTCATTCTCATTTTGCTGGTGCCGTCTTCCCCGGGGATTTCAATGTCCACCATGGCTTCCTTGCCTGCGTCCTTTCCCCAGTTGGTGGAGATTTGTTGCAGGGCGGACAGCTGCACCTGCGCCTTGACAATGCGCTTTTGAGCGGCGGCCATGGCGGCC
>Ga0210043_1003160_pt1 | contig 10015 bp, 8 predicted proteins | sample CryGeymet201501t_FD_183990 | JGI IMG/M metagenome (GOLD analysis project Ga0210043, IMG submission 183990) | Groundwater microbial communities from Crystal Geyser aquifers in Utah, USA - Crystal Geyser metaG 2015-01t (SPAdes) (version 2) | ecosystem: Environmental > Aquatic > Deep subsurface >... | reverse complement strand
CTAAACAATCCTCAGCACCACAACCAGAACAACCTAAAAAAGAAGGTATTCTCAAAAAAGTAGGCAAGGCTCTTATTTCAAGTGAACTAAAATTCGGACAATCAATAGCTGATGCCTTGCCTAGTTTTGTACCAGGAAGCGCAGCATGGACGAATAAACAAAATGAAATCTTGATGGCACAAAATCAAGATATTGCCGATAAGCTCACCGAGACAATCAAAGAAAAACTTACACGAGGTGAAGACACATCTCATCTTGATAAAGTTTTACGTGAACATCTCGAACGATCATCAAAACCTCCAATTGATATTAATGAAACAAATCCAAGTATAAATAAAAGTGCAAAACAAATATTCGGTGAAGGACTTGGAGTAGCTGTCGATATCGCATCATTTGGAACCTATGGTAATGCCGCAAAGGGTGCAAAAGCTGGACAGTTACTAGTAAAAGGTAAAGCAAGTCAGGCTGTAGGAAATGTACTAGGAAAAGCGGGCATAGGAACAACTGCATTCCAAAAGACAGTCCCAACTGCAGCAAATAGAATGGCGGCATTTGGTAAAGGATTTGTAGAAGGCGTAAAAACATCAGCTCCAATTGGTGTGGGATACGGTGCATCTGCATCAATGCAAGCAGATGATGATACTCCGACAATATTCAAGAAAGCATTATCAAGTGGAGTAATATCCGGAATAGTTGGCGGTGTTCTTTCTGGTGCTGCAAACATGAGAAATGTAAGTCCGGATAAATTAAAAGAAGAAGCTATTGCTGACTATAAAAAAGGACTTGCTGCAACAAAAGAAAAATACAAAGAGCAGGCTGATAAAGTTATTCCAGAATTACTTGATGAGGGTACGTGGGGTACAAGAAAAAAGCTTCTTGAAAAAGCAGAGAAAGGTCTCAAACTTTCAAAAGAGGAATATAAAAAACTTGGTGAACTTCAAGGGATGGCTGAAGTCGATGGTCTGCTAGATAAAATTGATGATGAGATCAACAAATATTCTCAAGGTGGTAAGGCACTCACAGAAAAAACAAAGATGGTTACCGATACTATCGATAACCACATAAACACTGCTCGGCAATTGCTTGATGATCCGGCAATGGTAAAGAAAGTAGCAAAATCAGGTGGTCAGAAAGCAATCATAGATAATGCTCGAAAAGAAGTAGTGGCTCAGCTCAGATACAATGGGATGACTGAACTCGGAGACATGATCGACAATATGGATATGGGCAAAATGGATGATGTAGATGAGTATCTAAGAACAATCAAACACGTTGCAAATGAATATCTAAAACCGAAACCAATATCAGTAAACAGCTCAAAGATAGGACAACTAAAAAAGATCAGAGCTGATATTGAAGCATTACGAATATACAATCAGCCAGGTAACGCATATCAAGAAGATCTGAGACAACTCGCTCAAGATTATGGAGATGTTGTGTACGAAACACGAAAAAGTATAAAAACCGTTGACGATAACAATACACTTTCACAAGTACGAAAACTTGATACTGCAATTCGAGACTTACTCAACACAAACAATCCTGAGTACTCCAAAATTAATAAAATTTATACATTAAATTCTAGATTATTCGACATACTTGATGAGACTGCAAAAAGACGTGAAGCCCGACCCCTTGTCTCATGGTTCAATGCGATTGTCGGTAGCGGTGGTGCAACTGTCGGTGGAACTACTGGCGGATTTATTGGTGGTCCTGTTGGATCAACAATCGGATCACTTACAGGTGGTAGCTTGGCCGTAGGACTTACATCCATGCTTAATAGCACCTGGTATAACACCATGCGTGCTGTTCAAAAATCTAAACTCGCAGACAAACTACTTGAAGTAGGAAGTATGGAAGCGGCTAAATACTGGGTCCGTCTTTTGAATGCAAAAGGAACTGATGCAGTTAACCAATTCCTAAATACGCCAACAGAACAGCTAAACCAGCCGTCAGAATAAATGCGAGTATCGCTCCTAAAAATATTCCTACGTTCCCGAGAAATGCTCCTCCAAAAAATATCCCGAGCGCAAGTAGTATAAAAAATAATACGTAGTACATAAACACTATATGTCCATATCAAAAAAGGAATAGCAAATGTCCTTTCTATAACTCCTTCAATGCAACACGTTTGTACCGATATCAAACGTACACTTTCAATATGGAAAAACGAATCGAAACAATTGAAGCCGCAATCAAGGAGATCAAAGATAATCACCTGAGTCATCTACAAGAAGATCTGGCGGTAGTAAAGACAAATCAAGAGTGGATCATGAAATTCTTCTGGATCGTATCAACTGCTTCAGTCGCAGGATTAGTGACCGGAATTATCAATCTTTTAATGAAATGATATGAACATACCATTCAAACAAACTCCAAACCATACTCCAGCAAACACAAAAAAGTCTGTTGTGGTCCTTCATTTTACACTCGGCTCATACATTGGAGCGGTAAGCTGGTTATCAAATGCAAATAGACCAAACAGATCCTCTTCACACTTTGTGATTGGTAGAAAGCCTGGTGAGATTGTACAACTAGTAAAACTTCCCGACATAGCGTGGCATGCAGGTGTAATAAGTAACCCGAACGATAGAGCGAAAAAAGTAATGCTTAAAAATTTAGATGGATCATGGGTAAATCCAAATCAGTACACGATAGGAATTGAACTCGCAGCAGGATATGACGTAGATCAGGATGGTGTTGTTGAACCAAATGAAAATGACATAACCGAATGGCAATACGATCAACTTATAGAACTTATAAAATCATTTTCAAACAATCCAGAGACAGCATTCGTACTTGATCCAAAAAATATCATCATCCATGGAGACATAACCGACTATAAAGAAAAACCAGAGAATGTACGAAATGAAGTAATCAAAAAACTATTCACTCAGTCGGTCCCAAACAGGGAAGTGATAAAGGCACAAATTATTAATCTATTAAACCAATTATAGCTATGGAAATATTAAAATCAGCATCAAAAGTAGTTTTTATTCTGATGGCAGTGGCGACCATTGCGGGGATGTTTGTGGGTAGAATTGATCCTAAAGATTTTATGATCCTAGCATCAATGGCATTCTCATTTTACTTTGCAAATAAAGGGGAAACAAATGTCCCGTTTGCCGGTAAATAAATTCTCTGTTCAAAACACTAAAAAAAGTGTAGAATTACAGAGTAATTTATGGCTGAAAATAACACTATAATTCCTGAGGAAGCGTACCTACTCGGTCTCATAACAGGCCGAGGTCATTTCTTCATGGATAGCTTTTCAATCGCCATTGAATTCTCACACACAAATGAATTTATTGCTGGGATTGCTCATTGTCCAAAGTGTGGATGGTTAGCAACTGACAATAAAAATGGCGGCCTAAAATGTAAAAATCCAGAATGTGGTCACGTTCTAGATTCGTCAGTCAAAAAGACATACAATCAACCACTTTCTACAGTCGAATCTTTAAAAAATGTCATTGTACCTTTTCTAAAGACTAGTATTAATGCTGAATTTGATATTACGGGAAATAAATCCATGACAATTCTAGTTATTGATTTAAAAAATAACAAAGACAAATTCAAGGATATAACAAAATTTTTTTCACCGGACACAAGCTTCGATAGATTTCACATTCCGAAAGAATTAGAGACTGCAACAAATGAAGCAAAAATAGAATTTGTGAATGGATTACTTGATACCTCTGGTTTTGCAAATGCAGGTGGTTGGTTAAATCGTGATGGAAAAAATGGACACGGAAGAATGAGGGTTTACTATCAAATAGTTAGAAACTGGCATCTACCCGTAGAAATTGATAACTTCATGCGTTCGCAATTTAATCTCCCAATACATACGATAGACTGGGGGCATCCAAATATTCGAGATGGTAATTTAAATGACTTTTATGAGACAAATCCAACGAGTTGGGGTCGTGAACATCAAATAAAATTCTTCCCAGAATATTATGGGGATTTTAAATTTCGTATAAGTTCTAAGCAGTTAATGTTTGATGAATTAAAAGCTCATAATCTAGGAGTTAAATTTGATAATACTGACGATTGGTTTCCACCTTCAAAAATTACCAAAGGAAAACTTAAGGCATACCACCCAGGAGAAAATGATTTAAGAATTCCAGAATCAGCTCGAAGACATTTTGATGCTTTCTGGCAGATCAATCTTGCAATGGGGTGCAAATATCTTCAAGGCTTGCAAAGCAAATCGAAAAATCCTGATCTTTTTGCCATCACCGGTGATATAGAGCTAGATGAGGATTTTTCTAAGATTCAGGCCGAATTTGATATTATTAGAAATGAGCTAACGGAAAATGCAACTAATAAAAAAAGGCCAGAGAAAGCTCCATCTACAAAGAGAAAAACTGAGAAGGAAATGGCTGAGCAAGCAATGTACGAACCATTGACTGTATTTTTTACAGACTATCTGTCAAAAAAATATAGTGAACCAGCAGATGCTTTTGATACATCAGCCGGAAATCTAAATCTATTTTTGAAAAATAGAAATCGAGAATTACTTGATGTTTTTGATTATTGTGATAAGTATCGAATTAAACCAGATGTTGTAGGTTTTCTTGAAAAACAAAAAGCTTTGGCCTTCATTGAAGCAAAGATTACACCACTTGATTTGAAAAGTCTGGGTCAGCTTATGGGTTATTGCTTCGTTGCACAGCCAATAGAAGCTATTCTTATTTCAACAAAAGAACCGTCATTATCTCTTATTAAAGTACTCAAAGCACGTCCAGATTTACTACAATATGCTGAAGGTCGAATGATTCAGCTTGCCACACTTCAAAATGGAAAAGTTAACTTCATTAATATTTAATTATATGGACAAAAATATTTTTACAAACAAATTAAAAAATTGGCTAGATAATTTTTTGAATATAAAATTTTCTGAAACACATGAAGTTATATCTGTTTTAATACCAGAGACGAGTCTGGCAAAAATGAATAATGAAGCCATCAAACAAATGGCAAATTATTCTACATGGGAATTTAAACCAGATGTACTAGGCATTTTAAAAAATAAGAAAAATTCTCGTTTAGAACTAGTACTACTCAACAGATCAACATCCGCTCTCAGTCTTAAAGAATTGGGTGAGATGAATTGTTACGCCAAACTCACAGGCGCTCTTTTGGCATTTGTCGCTTCGACAAATGGAGTATCCAATGAAGTAAACATTCTTCTTCTTGAGGATAAAATAAGACAGAGAGTCCTTAGCTATGGGGAAGGACAAGATATTATTGTCGTTGGTTGGGATGAAAAAAATGACCAAATCAGCGAAGATTCAGTCATTCCTTTCTCAAAAAAAGATTTTATAGTTAACTAAGCTCTTTTCCAGTAGACACAAATAAATTCGTGTACCTTATTAAATCTGAAAACCCAAGGGTAACCAAGCGTTTTCATATTGTTATATTCTTTCTGTCGGTCCCATATAACATACTCTTCAAGTTCAAAACCTATTTCTCGCATTATGCGACTTTGATCTTCGTGCAATGGATAGAATTTATCCTTTTTACGAATATCCATAACGACGCAGATACATCGCTTGTTGGGTTTTAGTGTTTTGTAGACCTCAGTATAAACAGTTTTTAGATCTTGGAGAAAAGCCTCGTAGTCGTGAATATTACCAATATCATCGTCTGAATCGGAATACTTACGTCCATCTTTCATGTCGGCAGTTCTCTTCATGGTTAAGATATCCCAATATGGCGGTGATGTAACCACTAAGTCTACTGAATTTGGTTTGACGTGCTTTAAAATGTTTCTTGAATCCTCGCAATAGATCTTGGGTTCAAATCTTTTTACTTTTTTATCAAAATTTTCATCAGCTTCATGTTTTGTAACTCTACCTTTGGCAATCTCGCAGTAATCCTTATTTAAATCAAAGCCGATTCCTTTCTTTCCAAGGTTGTGAGCTGCTTTTAATGTTGAGCCAATACCCAGAAAAGGATCGAGAATGACCTCACCAGGGTCTTTTGTGTAGATTTTAATGAGTTTCTCGACCAATTGCTGTGGAAACATTGCAGGGTGCTTCAACTTCCTCTCCTCGGATGTTTTACCAACGTCTCTCCAGATACTAAAAGAATTTTGGAGCCATTCCTTACCGTTTAAATTGTTCATTTTTTCAGCCATATTATTTTTTTACAGTTAGTAGGAACAAATGCTCCTTAGTTATAATTTTCGACCCATCTTGATTAATTGCGCGGTACCTTTTATGGTCTTTCTTGTACTCGACGACATCACCCCGCGATTTCAGTATTTTCATTATATTAGGAAGGGGAATTATCCCCTCATCGTTATAACTCAGCATTATATATTTTGCTTTTGCTTTACTTATTAGATCAGAAAGGGCTTCTTCTGCTTTTCTTGAAATGGAATAATCAGATTTTTGATGTTCATACGGTCGCATTCCTGCATTACCATATATCTCTGGTACACGATCAAACCATCCATCAGCAATTAGCTCTAAAAGAAAATAATTTGAAGCAAACTGTCTGGCATTATAAGGTGGATCAAGATACAAGATATCAACATCATATTTTCCAACAAGAAGATTCGCATCCGAATGAAATGCCTTGTTTTTCTTCTTATTATCAAAAATATCTCCATGTTCAAGTTTTAAAGTTTTGAAAGCTCTTTTATCCCAAGTCTTTAAAAACGCAGCGTACGTACCAGTAACATTTGCGACTAAACTAACAGCATTGATTAAACTACTTATGAGATAGTAGTATTCAGTATCTGTAATTTTTTTATTTGACTTCCATTCGTGTATTTTCTCACGAATGGTATCTACCTTTTTTGCATTCTCGATAGATAAATATTGTCTCTTACTATTTCGATAAGGAGAATATGTTTTTGTAAAAAAACCAGATTTAGTAGGTAAATTATTTAAAAAATCAATAACGTCATCCTTAATTCCAAGTTTTTCAAATTTAGGAATAGTATTTGTCTGGATATTTGTTACTGCGAGTGAATATGCAAATTCTAAAAAATCATTCGAATAAACAGTAAAACCTAAACGCTTAAAATGCTTTCCTACGGCGGTTGTACCACTGAATATATCAAAAAAGATTGCTCCTTCTTTTACAGGGAGCTTGGTAGCAACTTCTTCGATATAATCGAGCAATTTTGTTTTACAACCATAGTATCTCATATACTCCCACATTATAGCTTAAAAAATCTAATTTACATAATATTTAATGGCTTTATTGCTTTATAAAAACGTTGTTTTGTGGTATTATTTTTCAAGTAACCATTTCATGGGGGAGTTTGTTGTATAAAATTTTGAGATATGGCTCACATAAAAACGCATGAACAAAAAAGTAGATCTTACATTCGCACAGAGAATCATCGCCGTCATTGCGTATGTCGGGGTTTTTGTGCTACTAACTAGACATTTTTCTGGTGATTTTGGATTTCTATTTGATTCGCAAAACGTATACAATCAACTTTTTGTTTCTGTAGCATTATTACTTATTTTTGGATCATACATAGCTGAACCCTTTTTTACAAAACCAACAGATGTTCTTGTAAACTCAGCTGGTATATTCTTGTTTCTTCTTTCTGTAAATAATCCGCAAAATTTTATTGGTTACGATCTATTGAAATACACGACAGTTGCACTCCTTGGTATCTCACTCTTTGTTATTCTTATTTCGCAAATACTTAAGAGAAATAAATGGCTTGAGGCAGTTGTTGATATATTAGTTAAAATTGGTCAATCAAAAGTTTCTTATTCGGTAATATATATTGCGTCATTGGTATCATATTTCTCAGATAAACCCTTCGAATTCAGCATCTTTTTTACATTCTGGGTCATCTTTATATCTGGCTTTGCAATAGAAAATATAATTATTTATATTTCAAAACTTTACCACTATGTTGTGGGGGTAGATAAGAATAGTTTCTTTGTTGGTGAAGCGATAGGATATGAAAACCCGTTTGTGTTTAAAGTTGAAATCGACTTACAAAAAACAAAGGTGCATGTAACCAGAGGTGACCTTGTTAGAATTACCCTGAAAGGGGAATCTGATGTTTTTGGTGTTGTGGTAGATCAAAAAATTCTTCTAAATAAAAAATGGCTGACTGTTTATCTTTTACGAGAAAAAAGTGATTTTATCCGTGCTCCATGGTCTGGGCTATTCAGGTACGGAAGCCTTCTGGTAAATAGCTATAAAGTACATAAAGCTGAAATGGATGCACTAAGTGAGGAGCTACAAAAAACAATTAATGAAAATACCTTATATAAAAATAGAAATAATTTTATTGGCTACGTAGAACAAGGGTCAGATATAAACAAAATTAAATTTTACATATTACCCGACAATACTGAAGTAAATATCGTAGAAGGAACAATTGTCTCTACAAAAATAAATAGTAAGGATGTTTTGTTTCAAGTCGTTGATGGAAATACAAGAGAAGAAGGACTGGAACATCACGATAAGCACTCGTTCATATCAGTAACAGCAAGAAAACTTGGTGAATATGATACAAATAAAAAAGAGATTATTTCTGTTCGATGGTTACCAGAAATGTATTCCCCGGTTTTTCTACTAAACACCGGAGACTGCAGATCAGAAGGTTATGAAAAAACAATTGGACTTTTACCTAACACTAGCTATCCAATTGAAATCAAAGACTACGATGCTCTAACGACACATAACACTGCAATTCTAGGAATTCTTGGAATAGGAAAATCCTGCCTTACTTTTGAGTTAATAAAAAAGGCGGTTGAGAATTCAAGTACAAAGATTATTTGTATAGATATAACAAACGAGTACGAAAAGGAACTAAAGGACTACGTAGAGGAATCAGTAATCGATAAAGATGAGTTTGGTAACGATTTTCTTAACGATTTAAAAACGACAAGTGCCAAGACGGGTTCTGACAGAAACCCAACAGAATGGGGAAACAAAAAACATTATGAGACGAAAATTCAAGAACGAATTACTTCATTTTATAATGACACAAAAAAGAGAATCCTTATCCTGAATCCAGATTGGCATGCCGTGACAGAGACAAACCAAAAGTTTAATATTACACACTCTGATGACTTAAGTGTGGCTCAAAAAACTCGAATCATCAGTGAAAGAACATTTGTGGTAGCCAAAAGTACCTGGGATACAGTTGATAAAAAAGACAAAGCAAAATTAAAAGCCAGATTCCTTCTAGTATTTGAAGAAGCCCACTCTTTGATACCAGAATGGAATTCAGCCGCAAACGATGGCGATCAATCGGCCGCGAATGGTACAGCAAAAGTTATATTACAAGGTAGAAAATATGGACTTGGAAGCTTTGTGGTTACCCAGAGAACTGCGAATATCAGCAAGAGTATTTTGAATCAATGTAACACAATTTTTGCCCTTAGAGTCTTTGATGATACAGGTAAACAATTCCTAGAAAATTATATCGGTAGCGAATACGCAAACACACTTCCAACACTCGAGGAAAGGCACGCGATCTCAATGGGTAAAGCGCTCAAACTCAAGCAGCCAGTGATAATTCGTCTTAATGAGCGCGATGAAATAATTAAAAAAAACGGTCAAACAAAGAACTTGACTAGTAAGAAAAAATAAACATTATGTAGAAATATGAGTGAATATTACAATCCAAACCGAACACGAAACTTATATGATCCGAACAGCTCGGAGCCTTTCAAACTGTCTCGGTCCAAGATTGAGCTATTCACAAAATGTCCTAAGTGCTTTTATATGGATCGAAGGCTTGGTGTCGGCCAACCGCCAGGATTTCCATTTGCTCTAAACTCAGCTGTAGATACTCTACTCAAAAAAGAATTCGATATACATCGAGCAAAGAAAACTGCACATCCATTAATGAAAGCATATGGACTTGATATGGTCCCTTTTGCACACGATAAGATGGACGAGTGGCGTGAGAATTTCAAAGGTGTTCAATATCATCATGAACCGACAAATTTCATAATGACAGGTGCTGTTGATGATATCTGGGTAAACAGGGAAGGGGAGATTGTAGTTGTTGACTACA
>Ga0210043_1003159_pt1 | contig 10016 bp, 21 predicted proteins | sample CryGeymet201501t_FD_183990 | JGI IMG/M metagenome (GOLD analysis project Ga0210043, IMG submission 183990) | Groundwater microbial communities from Crystal Geyser aquifers in Utah, USA - Crystal Geyser metaG 2015-01t (SPAdes) (version 2) | ecosystem: Environmental > Aquatic > Deep subsurface >... | reverse complement strand
CCAGAACATGAAAACATCACTCATCACCGCCGCCCTCGCCCTCCTCGCCCTGTATTTCCTAACAAGCTGCACCCTCACCGTCTCACCGGACGGAACGCGGACATGGGGCATGGACGGGGAGCAAGCGGAACGGGCAATCATCATCTACGCAAAATGAGCACCACCATCCTAGACCCCGGCCACGGAATGTCCAACCGCCGCCGCGGACAATACGACCCCGGAGCCGTTTCCAACGGAGTCGCCGAAGCGGACATCGCAATGGGCTACGCCAACGAACTCCGCGCCATCCTCATCAAAAGGAAACACAAGGTCATCCGCACCCGCGTTGACAACAAAGACCCAGCGCCGGTCTGGCGCCGCGACGACATCGCCGTCAGCTATGGAGGTGATATCATGATCTCCCTCCACTGCAACGCCGCGAACGGCAAGGCCAGCGGGACCGAGGTGTTCTATCGCGGCGCGGACGACAAAGCCCTCGCCGTCAAACTCTCCGCAGCGGTCAGCACCGCCCTTGGCACCAAAAACCGGGGAGCGAAAACCGAATCCCAATCCCAGCACAGTTCCCTGGCCGTTCTCGAGTTCGACAAATGCTGGCTCATCGAGCTCGGATTCATCGACCACGCCCGCGACCGCGCCAAGATGCTCGATCCGGCAATACGCAGGAAAACATGCGAAGCCATCGCCGATGTGATCGCTCCATACTGAGAGATAGCCCCCGTAAATTCGGATCACCATCGGATCACAAAAAGCGAAAGCCCCGTAAGACGGGGCTTTCATTGGTAGCCTTACTAGGACTCGAACCTAGTCCCATCTGTTGCACTTCGCGTTGTCTCATCCCGTTTCCCTTAGTTTTAGGGGTTTCATGTCCGCAACCGCTCCAGACTCATCGACGTTCACCACGATCCCATCGGAACAAATCGGATCACAGGCAGCACGGATGGAAAACCATTCCACTCCCTCCGCCTCAGCTTTTGGATTGTGGTAGTGCCGATGCAGCATCGCCACTGACGTTCCCATCTCTTCGGCAACCTGTTCAAGGGAACGCACCACTGCATTCCGATACGATCCGTAGGAATGGCGGAGCGAATCCTTTGGCCACCCGGTCTTGAAAAGCTTATCCCCAAGCCGCTTGATCTCATCGACAGGATATTCTCCGCACACCGTTCCCGTCTGCCCCTCCCGGATCCCAGCCCATTCCAGCCCAGCCTTGAGGGCATCCGACATGGGTATGATTCGCGCGCGGCGAACCTTGGACACACAAGCCGGAACCCGGATCACGCCAAACTGCCAGTCAATTTCCTCGCGCCGCAGTCCCCGCTTCCCTTTCCGCGACGCCTTCTTTGCAGCCGCCTCTTCCGGCCTCATCCCTGCAAACGCTCCCAGCACCACCCACCCCCGGCAGCTATCCGAAACCTCCGATAGTATCCCCGACAATTCCGCAGGAGTGAGAACTCTTTTCTCCATCTCCTCGGAGGCTACCAGCGGCAGCCTCGCAGCCACTGTGACCGGCTCCCGGCCTGCAATGCCCTCCCGCAGGCACCACCTCCAGAACATCACCAGATAGCCCCGCACATCGCGCCGGAGCTTCCAGCCGCGCCCTTCCGTCCGCTTGTCCCACCAGGCGGCAAGCTCGCTCTGGTGGATATCCGCCACCGTCCTCCCTTGGAAATTCTTCGCCATCGCCTCCAGTATCCCCTTCACCGTCCCGAGATACGGGGAGAGCTCGCCCGCCGCCGATTCCTTCCCGGCCATGAAACGCCCCACGGCCTCCACGATCTCCCCGCTCTTGCCCCGGCTCGATAGGTAGGCAAGGACGGTTTCCTCATCGCCCGCGGGAGTCTCCGCATGCACACTGGCGAGGAACGCCCGCCTCGCCGGTGACAGCCCGCTCCAGACGAGCCCTCCATCCTCGATCTCCGCCAGGCGCAGCGCAGCACCCTCCTCCGCAGCCGCCTTCGTCCGGTAGGTGGAATACCTCCACTTTCCACCATCCTTCCACGCAAACCGCCACCGGGATTCCCCGCTCGCCGGATGCGTCCACGGATACACCGTCAGCCGCATCCCCTTCTCACCCTTCACCACCTTGCTACGCTTCGCACTCATTGCTTGATTTATTCAAAAAAGTAAGGTGGATTGAGGAATGAAACAACGTTTCCCGGACACCATAACCATCGGCAGGGAAATCCGACCCATTGCGGAAAAACTCCTGGAAGTGGAGAAAGAGGCGCTCTTGGTCTCCATGAACAAGGAGGCGCAGGCATGGGAAACGTGGAAACAGGAATGGAAACCGTCCTTGTGGGATAGGTTCTACATTTGGTTAAACCGACCTCAAAATCCGTGTAAAACCTACGATCGACAAGAGCGGTGCCGAGAACTCTTTTTGAAATCCCGGCCAAAACCCCATGTTCCGCGATAAAATCGCAGAGGCTGCTGTCTTCCTCCTTGTTCTCGTCTTCATCGCGGGAACTGCTTTGCGGGTATTTCATTGGATCTTCGGATAGGGTGGGCAGTTGCGGCACCGGCGGAATGGAATCAGCTTGACCCATCCATCCGCGGCTTTTTTACATCATACTCCACAGGATCCTCCGCCTCATGCAGATGCGGATGCTGCAATGGCTTCGCCTGGTTCACAATAGCGCCCGCGAGATCATAGTTGATCCGGCGCATATCCTCAAGCCCGACAGCCAAGGCCATCCGCAGAATCTCCGCCTGCGACAAGCCGGTCGCTTCCATGGCGTGCTCCACTTTTGACATGAGGCGCTCATCCATCCGGAGCGAGGCGGGAGTCCTTTTCTTCGCACTCATGTCTACGTTCTAGCGGACTGTATTCATTTTGACTACTTTTTTCTTGCCCATGTAGGCATTTTACCTACACTTCGCGACATGGCCAATTCATCGCCCAGCACAAAGGAAAAAACGATCTCTCTCCGCATTCCCGTCTCCATCGACAAAAAAGCCGGAGATGCCGCCAAAAAGCTACATTTGAAAAAGTCAGATGTCTTCCGTCTGGCCACCGAACGGGGCATCGACGTCCTCCTCGCTCAACTCAGCTCCCCAACCGCAGCAGCCTAAGCCATGACCTTCACGCCCGAACAGGTTGAGCAAGTGATCGCACAAGCCGCGCAGATCCTTGCCGATGGAATAAAAGAGCAGATTGGCGACATGGCCGACTATCCAATCTTCGACATCCGCCTCGCCGCCCAGATGATCGGGCTGCACCCTCGTCAGGTGCCCACCTACCTCCCCGTCACGGAGACGAGCGCAGGCAAGCACGGCGTCACGATCGGAGCCATCAAGGCTCATATCGACTCCAGGACAAAGCCGCCCACCGGCATCAAGTCACGGCGCTCCTAACCCTCTCCAACCGAATACCATGCAACAAGAGATGACACCAGCCCGCCTCTCCGGCGGAGAATTCCAAAAATCACCCGAGCACATTGCGCTTGAGGCAATCATCAAGGCCGAACCCGACGTCTTCCGCCTGGTCGATCTCGTCCAGCTTGTGGACGGGAAATTCCTCTACCAAATCGAAACCCCGTTCGGCGGATTCCCAAAATACGTGATCGGCTCCACGGACGCGGAAAACCGCAATCCCCACATCCTCCTCAAATGCGGCTCCGAATGGGCGGCAGACGAGGCATGGCGCGGATTCCGCCAAAACCCAACCATGCAAGCCTCCACCCATATCCCGCTATGATCCCTCCGCATTACCTTCACATCATCCTCGGAATTCTGATCGGCATCCCAATCGGCGGGATCATCATCGCCCTTGTCTCCTCCCGGAAGCTGCATCGCGTTTCCATGGAGGAATGGCTCGCCGCCCGTAAATTCTATACCGGGAAATAAATGACAGCCCTCGAAATCGCAGGCCTCGCCCGCAAGGCTCGCAAGGCCGGTTGCCAAACCCTGATCCATCTCCAGATCGCCGCAGAACTCCTAACCAGGAAAGAGGCCACGCTGATCTCCCTTGCCCACTCCATCGGAGTCGGCATGGAGGCTGTCGCCCATGCGGCCACAGAGATGGAAACCGCCGGCGGAATCAAGGTGGTGACATGCCGCGAGGCGCTTGGCTTCACCCTCGCCCGCCTCTCCCCATCCGCCGAAGCGATCCTCGGCGAGATCATCCGCCCGCAACCCCTCCGATCCAAAAACCTCACCAAACAACCCGGCCTCCGTTACACCCGATGAAATTCTCGAAAGTCAGAATCACCGACCACCGCCCGCCCGGTGCGGGGCAGCCCTCACCACTGGAGCGCCAGCAAGCGCGACCAGGGGCGGCAGCCCGCCCACCCCTCACCGGGCTCGACCACTGGCAGCGCATCGAGAGGGAAATGCAGCAGGAGCACGACAAGGCCGTCCGCTCCTATTCCCACGCCACCGCCACCGCCGCCCTCAAAGACCTCGCCACCCGCCCCACAGGCGACAAGAAGAACCCGGAACACCGCTGGATCCGTCACCGCCGCGCCGCCCTCCAGCGGAAACTCTACGCCCCGGAACTGTGCAGAGGATGACCATCACCCTACCCATCCCGCACAAGGCGCTCTCGCCCAACGCCGCCTCGCCCGGGCGCTGGAGAGCCAAGGCCAAGCATATCCGGATCCACCGCCAGCGCGCCAAGCTCCGCACCCTGGAGGCGCTGGGAGGCCAGCCCGCCCCGGCATTCACCGGATATACCCTCACCTTCTACCACGCCACCAAGCGCAACCGCGACGACGACAACGCGGCTGCCTCCTGCAAATCCTACCGCGACGGCATCGCCGACGCTCTCCGCATGGACGACCACAAGCTCACCATGTCCGCGACCCCTCAAATGCTGATCGATCCCACCAACCCCCGCCTCGAAATCCTCCTCCATGTCTAACCAATTCCACCTCATGCTCGACATCGAAGCCCTCGGCCTCGTCCCCGGTGCCGAGATCATCGAACTCGCAGCCGTCCTCTTTGATCCGTCCACAGGCGAGACCGGTGCGGAGTTCTTCCGCGAAATATCTCCAACCGGACAGCCCTACCATTGCGACCTCGACACCCTCAACTGGCACCGATCCAAGCGTACTTTTCCCCGCGACGGGTCGGAGAATCACCAAACCGTCCTATTCGCCCTAGCCGATTTCCTCGAATGGATAGAAAACCTGCCGGAAGCGCCGGCTGTTTATTGGTCATGGGGCAGCACCTACGACTTCCCGCTCCTCACCTTTGCCCTCGCAGCTTCCAATGAACAGGCCCCTTGGCGTTACTGGCAATGCCAATGCGCCCGGACAATCTGGAACACGGCTTTTCCCTACACAAAGACAAACCCTCGCACCCACAACTCCCTACAGGATTGCAAGGACGCCGCAGCCGATCTCTCCGCAGCCCTCAACAGTCTCCGCAACCATTGAGCACCAAAGCACCATTCGGCTTCCCGCACAGCATCGGCACCTTGGAGGCCTTTTGCCATCCATTGCGGGGCAATGCCCTCGCCCAACCCTTGCCACTCGCCAACGGGGAAATGGGAGCCGCCAACGGGTATCTGGCAATCCGCATTGAGCGGGGGCGCTGGATGCCCGATGACTTCCCCAATCTCGCCGAGGACGCTGCCGCCCGTTTCCTCGCCCTGCCATGGGATGCCGCCCCGGATGCCCAGAGCGGCGAATGGAGAGCGCTGGACGATGTAAGGGGCTCGATCTACCACAACGCACCAATCGCCCCCTGGACGGACAAGCACAAGCCCTCCCCATCACCTATCTGGAAAGTCGGCGGGGCCTTCCTTGCCCGCCTCTCCCACCTCCAGCTCATCGCCCGCCTGCCCCGCATCGAGATATTCGCTGGCAAAATGTCCGCAGACCGACCCCTTTTCTTCCGGTTCACCGCCGGACGCGGGATGATCGCCCGCGATCCTCGTCTGCAAACCTATTCCCGAGAACTGTTCAAGCCCGCCTTCCATCCTCTTTTCGGACACAGGCTCGAACGCTCCGCCCCTGGCAAGACCCCAACCCTTCTCAACCCGCCTGCACCAGTCCCCGAGCAACCAATCGACGATTGGCCTCCCGCCCCACCCATCGACTGATAATGACGACGCAATGAGCGATCCCAACCTCTACGATGCCATGAGCGCATATTTCACCATTTCCGAAGTGGCCGCATTCAACCCGAGCGATCACGCGCTGTTCCTAGTGCTGATCCATCGGTGGAATGCGGCGCGCCGCCCCGCGGTCATACGGCAATGGGCGGAGCGCACCATGATCGAAACAGGGCTCACCAAGCATAGCCTCCCAGCCGCCCGCAACAAACTCATCCAGGCCGGAGTGATCCACTTCCACAAAGTGGGAAACCGAGGACTCCCATCCTACTCGTTCAACGCCCTCTTCGGCATCCCATCCCCATTTTCCTTACTTCCGCATGACGGAAGTAAAGCCGGGAGTAAAAGCGGAGTATCTACGGGAGTAACGGCGGGAGTCTTAACAAGGGACAAGGAAAGGAAAGTGATATTACACACGCGAGGGGAGCCATCCCCCGACTTTACCGAACAAGCCCAGCGCATCGTCAGCGCCTACCCCCGCCGCGAGAAGATCGCCAGCGCCCTCGCCATCGTCCTCCACCAGCTCGAAGCCGGTGAATCCTTCGAGGCCATGCTGTCCGGCACCAAGGCCGCTGCCGCCGTCATCCGCCAACTTCCATCCGGGGCTTTGAACACCTACGTCCCAGGGGCGGAATCGTTCTTTTCAAACAAGCGTTGGGCAGACGATCCCGACACCCTCCGCCGCCAAGGCGACAAACAGACCGGGAAAAAGCCAATGACCGACGAAGAACTCACCCAAGCCCTCGGTGGCCGTGCCTAACCCCTCCAACCTACAGCAAACCATGAACACCGCCAACACCGCCCAATCGATCGCCTGCCAGCAATGCAGCGCACCCGCCCGCGAGTCTGACATCGATCTCGCCGAGGCATTCCCAATCCTACGCCTCCCCATCCTCTGCGAAAAATGCGGACAGCAGGAAGAACATGCCGAACAGCAACGGATCATCGCCCAAAGGAAGCGGAAGGAAGCCGCCGAAAGGGAAGCCCGGCTCGAGGTGATCCCACCCGAGATGCGGCGGACAGACATCGCCCGCAAAGACTTCAACCTCGGGATCTGGATCCGGGTGGAGGACTGGAAACCATCTTGCGCAAAATGGCTTGGAATCATCGGCGGCGCCGGACAATGCAAGACCCGTTGCCTCGCCCTCCTCGCGGTAAAACTCATCCTCGCCGGCCACAGGCTCCATTGGACTACCGCCGTGGAATTCCAAGAACGGGTTGACGACCTCCGCTCCGATATCCGCGCAGCCCGCGAGGAGGCCGCCGCCTATTTCAAGCACTGCAAGCGCACCCCCATCCTTGTCCTGGACGACTTCGGAAAGAACACCTGGACGCCGATGGTTGAGAAAAACCTGTTTTCCCTCATCGACCACCGGAAAACCCACGATCTCCCCATCCTATGGAGTGCCAACACACCTCCAAAACTGATCCTAAAAACTGGCGAACTCTCCCTAGATCGCGGAGCCCCGCTCATCGGCCGCATCCTCGAAGCCTCCAACATCCTCAACGCATGATCGCCCAGCTCGAATTCCCGGAAATCTCAAAGCACTTCCCACCCGGGCAGGCCATCACTCCGCCGCCGCGGCGCCGCCTCCTCCCACATATCTCAGCCCAATCCCACCCGGATCCCGTCATCCTCTCCAACGCACTCACAGCCGAAAACATCGGCTTTTTCACCTTTGCCCTAATCCTGGCACTCCACCGGCACGCCACCGGCACGCCCATGACCCTCGCCAACCTCGCCCGCACCGTCGGGCATTCCTACTTCGCCGTCCGCTCCCAGATCGTAAACACCCAATATTTCGCATTCGCTGGCAAATCCCCAATGGTAACCGTGAAGCTGACTCCGGACGCATCCACAAAACTCGCCCGCATCGAAAAGCGACTGAACGCTTAACTCCATGGACGCCACTCTCCAACTCCCAACCCAGCCAGGTGCGCCCGAGGCGTTCCATGCGAGGTCTTGTTCAGCGTCTTGGACGTTGCGGGGCAAAGTGTGGTCGGATCGGTATCACCCTGAAATCTATCGCCCACGCGACCACTCCAAACACTCAAAAAAACAAAAACGATGAAAGTAGAAATAGACGGAATCCAATACATACCCGCCCCGAAACCCGCCGAAGGAAAAGACCTCGATGCCGCTCTTGATGTGCGCTTCGACTCGGACGCGGGCAGTCAGCTTACAGTTCGCGAATACTTCCGAGAATTGCTCATCACGCTTTGGGATGAGACGGAGGGGTTCTCAGGAAAACGCCCGTTTGGAAATTCGGATTGGTGGTGGGATTTATGGATACCGCTCGCCAAGGCCGGATTCATTGATCTAGGTGAATACGACGAGGAAAACGATGAGTTCCCGCACTACGAGGATTCTCACAAAAAGGCGGCAGACGCTTACTGCCGCGAACTCATCAAACGCGTATTTGAAATTCGCTGAACGCTGAGTAATGGCGATCCGAGGCCGTAAAAATCTGCAACTACCAATATGAAAACAAATACCGATACCCCAAAAACTGCCGAGCCACCTTCCTCGGAATCGCCATCTACGTCTTGTTGTGCTTCTTGGATTCCGGGGGATAAGCCCGATACCCCAAAAGGCTCCGAAACCCTGATGTGGGTAACTATGCGGAGCAAGAAGACGGGACGATTAAGCGTGTGCACGATGAAATATCTGAATGCTCACGTCATGCCGTGCGCAGATCAATGCGACCCGCCGGAATGCGCCGTGCCTCACGATCCCGAAGAGGACGGATATTGCGAGGAATACGAGTGGACGTGCTGGTCAAAGGGTTACTGCGAATACTGCGAATGCGAATGGACGTGGGATGGCGGTGAATACACGGAAATCATCGCTCACTATCCCGTGTCGAAACCGGAGCCTTTCTTGCACAACGTCAAGGTGAGGCACGGCGCGGAGGACGCTGACCTCGACGGCTAGTCCCCGTCGATCATCACCCTCTTGTTATATGCCATCATCTTCCCGTGATCTCTTCTCTTTCGTTGTCTTGCTCTCAGGCGGGATAACCTCGTGGGCTGCCGCAAAACGCATCGCCGAAACGCATGGAACCGACCGCATGACTTTGCTCTTCGCCGATACCGGCATGGAGGATGAAGACTGCTATCGGTTCGTGCATGAAGGGGCGGAAAACATCGGTGCGCCACTGGTAATCCTCAAGGAAGGCCGGACACCGTGGGAACTCTTCCGCGACCAAAAGATGATCGGAACGAGCAAAGCGGACATCTGCTCGCGGATGCTCAAGCGCGATCCGCTGGACAAGTGGCGGAATGAAAACTGCGACCCTGAAACCACGAAGATGGTCGTCGGCATCCTGTGGGACGAATCCCACCGCATCGACCGCCTGCAAGAACTCTGCAAGCCGTGGCAATACATCGCCCCGCTGTGCGATAAGCCATGGATCAGCAAATCGCAGTGCCTCGAATGGGCTGCGCGTGAAGGGCTGCACCTCCCGCGCCTCTACGCCATGGGCTTCGCGCACAACAACTGCGGCGGCTTCTGCATCAAGGCAGGCCGCGCCGCCTTCGCAAACCTGCTGCGATGGATGCCGGAACGCTACGCATGGCACGAACAGCAAGAGCAAGAAACCCGCGCATGGCAGGCCGCAAACGGCGTGCAAATGGGGCATGTCCTCTACAAAGACCGCAACGGGAAACGGGAACGAATCACCCTAGAGCAATTCCGCGAAGAAATCGAAGGGCGCGGCGACGAGTTAGACGGCGCGCACGAATGGGGCGGCTGTGCGTGCGCTCTTCCCCTCTGAAAGCCAAAGAAATGATCACGAACCAGATGATGAAACAGCCGATCCGTCAGGCATATAACGTCAAGGTGAGGCACGGCGCGGAGGACGCTGACCTCGACTAGAAACTTTCCCGCCGTTGCCTCGACCGTCTTGTTAGGCATTGGGGCGACGCGGAAAACCAGAAGACAAACATATGACTAAAC
>Ga0210043_1003155_pt1 | contig 10031 bp, 13 predicted proteins | sample CryGeymet201501t_FD_183990 | JGI IMG/M metagenome (GOLD analysis project Ga0210043, IMG submission 183990) | Groundwater microbial communities from Crystal Geyser aquifers in Utah, USA - Crystal Geyser metaG 2015-01t (SPAdes) (version 2) | ecosystem: Environmental > Aquatic > Deep subsurface >... | reverse complement strand
CTAAAACAAAACCGCTCAAAATAAGTAAAAAAATCCCAATTCCCAAAACAAATTTCTTCTCTGTTTTCACTAGCCAAATTGTAACAAATCCAGAAAGAAAATCAAAATAAGTAGAATGCAGGAGGTCCTCTTTTTCTCACTATTCAAATGTGACGAAATTTAAATAAATTCTGGAGGTGTGAAGCTATCCAACCCTAAGGGTGTGAAGCTATTATAAAATGGCTAAGTATTCAATCAATTAATATTTCTCTTGGTTTTGCTCCTTCTGCCGGTCCAATGATTCCTTTTTCTTCAAGAATATCTACTAATCTGGCTGCTCTGGCATAACCAATAGAAAACCTCCTTTGGAATAAACTTGCGGAAACCCGACGGTCCCGCTTTACCATCCTAATTGCCTCTTCCAAAAGTTCATCATCAACCAATTCTTCTTTAGATAAATATTCTTCTGGGACAGGAAAAGCAGACAAAAAATCTTCTATTCTTTTTAGCCTAATCTTCAACCCCATCATCTCCGTCTTTAGTTGTTCAATGTCTTTATTAACAGGTTCATCAGTCATATTTCCTCCTTAAAAGTTTTTCAAAAAAATAATTTAAAATTATTTTTGCAGATTTTCTATTTTTTCCACCGCTTTTCTGTATTTACAATAATCACAATCTGGACCTGGATCTGGAAGCTTGTCTCTCTTAAGATAATCTATTGCTTCATGAATTGTCTTTTCAACCCATGTATCATCTCCAAGATAGGGAATAATCTTGATATCAAATTCAAGCTTTCCGTCAAAGGCTTCTTTATCAGTGTTTCCGTTACAATAAACAAAATAACCGGTTGAGGAAACTTTGTAACCATTTTTTCTGAATAACCACTGATAAATTTCCATCTGTCGCTTGTAACCGATCTGCCAATCAGCATCTAAAGTAACTTCTTCCTCTTTTGACGTCGCCTTATAATCGACAATAAGATATTCTCCTGACGGTGAAACCCAAACATCATCAACCCCGCCGGTAACAACAACATTTGTTCCGTCAACATTAAAGGTAATCCCTCTCCTTAAAGAGTCTCTCCATTCATCAATCTTATCGTGTGCCAGCGGCACAGCATTAATTCCATATGTTTTCATTAACGGATGAGCGGTTCCTTTGGCACGATGAGTATCAAATTCTTTTTTCAGAAGCTTATCTACCGCGGAATTTAAAGTAAAAGGAAATCCCCCGGGCTGCCCGACTCCAAGTTTCCGGTCAAGATAAAAACACCGTGGGCAATTGATAAAAAGGTCAATCTTTGACCGGCTCAAGCGAAATAATTCCAACAAATCGGGGTTATATAAATTGCGTTTTCTGTTTGGATTGTAGTAATTGGACATATATTAATCAAAGGCGTTGTCCCAACATTTTGAAACGGCCTCAAAGAATAAATTCATTTCAGATTCAAATTGTTGCTTAGTAATATTATCCCCAACATTTTCGGCCAGCACTATCTTTTCGGGAAAGGTCATTTTTTTATATATCTTTCTGGTTACTTCGACATCCGCTCTTTTCTTCCTCCGCCGGCAAGGTTTCAATATCAAAAAATAGTTTATTCATATATTTGTTTTTAATTACTTCGTCATTATACTTCACCCAGTATTTTAAATTACACCTGGGGTGTGTAATTTGCCATAAAAACTCGGAGTTTTATCTTCCGTTAAAAAATGCGTAAATATCGCTAAAACAAACATCAAAACAAATTAGATTTTGTTCAATAATTCTTTGATCTCGATTCCAATCAAACGATTTATTTTTAACCATGCTTTCTATTAAAAAATATTGCAAAAAAATCCCACGGGGCAAAAGACCTTTTTTATATAAATCATCATCTGTTAACTTGTCATAATTTTTAAGTTCTTTTAATTTCAAGGTATCAACTAAATTTCGAAGAATCATCATGTATCCGGTATCTACAAAATTCCGATAATCCTTATTCTTGTAAAACTTTCTAAAAAGTGCGCCAACTTTTCTAATTGGTTCTCTTTCTTCTTCCTTAACCCGCTTTTCACCAGCAGCTTCACCAAAGTTGCAGTAAGTATCATTGACCTTATCTATCCCATATTTTAAAGATCTTTTAAATTCTCTCCTCAAGCCAGTCATTCCCAATATTTTCTCAATCGCTTTGCGATGGGAAACTGAATTATTTGAAGAAACAAAATCTTTATAACTTTCTTCTAACTCCTCTTCTTTTATTGTTTGATTTGACATTTAGTGGATTATAGCAAAAGTTTTGCAAAAGATTCCCAAAATCATCTCGTAAGGAGCAACATTGAAAAATTACTTCGTGTGAAGTTTGCCTTGAGCGAGCGAAGTCCTGAGCTTGTCGAAGAGCGAAATAAGTCGAAAGACTAAACCACCTCTGGGGCGTGGGCTAATATTTGATCTAGAGAAAATTATCTTGTATATTCAAAGCATGAAATACGACGAAATGTTTGAAAAAATAAAATGTTTGAAATTTGATACTGAAATGCCAGTATGTAAGGTTGGGAGTATCGAACTCTATGTGCTGCGACCATCCATCCCTCCGAAAAGATTTTCTGCATACGATCCTCAAAAGAATTTCCAAATTTGGCTTAGAGATGGCGCAAGGAATTTCAAACCCAACCACCTTAGAGTTTTTATTGATTTAAACTTAAGAATAAGAAGCAGGCCAGATTTAAAAGAAAAACTATTAACTATCTTCGATAATATTTTTTATGGAAGAGATCCGGACATCGAAATTAAAAGTTTATTAAAAGAAGAATTTCAGCATTTTTTGAATCCTATTGAAATTATTTCAAATTTGTCACAACTTTTTATCATCGAGCAGGCTTATTCTTACAATAAAGAAAGCAAATTTAATCCTCCAACCCTTTTTTATCAAGGCTGGATAAGGCAATCTTTAGACAATTTGAAGGAAATTGACAACATTTGTATGAGTATCGCTCACGGGCAACCTCCTGCGTCAAAATATACTTATAAAGAAAACAAAAAACACAATGATTTTGAATTAAATTTAAACCCATTGTGGTATTTGAGAGAATGAATCTTGTTCGGGATTTTCTTTTACGAACGTTAGTTGTTTCCTTTTAAGATTACTGTCTAACTCTTTAAATCTTTTAATCGACAAATCTAAATATTGTTTCTCGGTATCAATGCCAACAAATTTTCTGCCATAAAGACAAGCTACCAACCCCGTAGTTGAACTTCCTGTAAAAGGATCGAGAATTAGATCCCCCTTATTTGAGCTTGCTAAAACAATTCTTTTCAATAAATCAGTCGGTTTTTGAGTTGGATGTTTGCCGTACTTTTTTTCAATGGGTCTTGGAGTATTTATTGACCATACTGATCTCATCTGCAATCCGGGCTTTTTCAATTGGTCTTCAGGCCATTCTCCGTTTTTCATTTTTTCATAATTGAAGATGTGTCTGCTGTTTTTATCTTTCCTCGCCCAAATTAAGGTTTCATGACTTGCAGTAAAGAAACGACAGCTTAAATTTGGAGAAGCATTTGGTTTAAACCAAGCAATGTCATTTAAAATATGAAATTTATTAACTTCTAAAGCAACTCCGCATTGGTAAATAGAATGATATGTTCCACTAATCCAAATCGTCCCATTTGGTTTTAAAACTCGCTTGCATGCCTTCATCCATTTAACGTGGAATTCAAAATTCTTTTTTGTTCCATTGCTTAAATCCCAATCCCCTTTTTTGACACTAACCATTTTTCCGTTTTGACAAGTAAAGCTGCCACTTGAAAGAAAATATGGGGGATCGGCAAAAATCATATCCACAGAATTTTCATCAATTTCTTTGAGAACTTCTAAACAATCGCCTTGGAAAAGGGTAAAATTATTCTTTTGAAAATATGGATTGAGCATTTAGATCGGGTTTTATTTGGGTAATATATTTATATAATCTCAAAATAAAAAAAACTTGTCAAGAAGCATTTATATTGTGTTACTCTAAAATATTACTCTTTAAATAAATACAACACAACTCCAAAAAATTTTTCCCCAATTTTGCACTTCGACTCCGCTCAGTGCAAGCAGCTTCGGCAGGTTTAAAACAAGTTAACACTGAGCGAAGTCGAAGTGCTCACTGCAAGTCACGGCGAAGAAGGAAACAATTCAGAAGGAGATGTTATTTGTAACAACAATCACATTCCCAGTATTCTAAAGTTTTGGTTTTGGAGGGGATTTTGAAAAAGTAGTTACCGCCAGAGTAGATTTTATCGGGAAAGACTTTTACATCAATCTCTTTTCCACAGCAAGCACAGACTTTTTTTAAATTTTTGATTTGACTTTTGGTTGACATATTAGTTATACTTCCCTTACTACTTCACTTTGAGCAGTCCGCTTAATGAGACGTGCGAAGTTCGCACTTCCCATTGCGGATAGTTAAAGCGGATTGCTCCGAGTGAAGTATTTTTTGTTGCAAATATCTTGTATTTTCCCGATCTTATTCTTTATTAGTTCGTACCATTTTCGGTTATTTCTTTCGAGGACTTGGTAAACAGCAAAGGCTACGTAATCGGCTACCTGCAATCCACCGTGGCTATAATGAGGATTGTGATAATAGTTTAATTTAAGGTTTGCCTGCAAATTGGAATGGTTTTGAAGATAATCCAGCCGCACTCTCTCAACTTCCGTTTCCAGTTCTTGTCGTAGTTTTAGTTTACTGTCTTTCCGGCTAAATATAATTTCGGTGTTTTTTGCTTGATGACATAAATTTTTGATAAGCTGGCCAGCCATCACTCCGTACATTTTGCCGGGATTCCGCTTGAGCGGTTCAAAGCATCGCGATTTTTCAACCACCAAAACGTCGATTTTAACTTGTAGTGAATTAATAAATAAATAAAAACGCTCTTTTACCTCCGAATAGTCAGTTTGTGCATGAAATGAATCAAGTGTATAAGCAGAAGAAAATAAAGCCATCAATTGTTCATCCTTTAAAAGCGATAATCTAAACTCGGTTATTTCCTGCTGTAATTGAAGTTGATCTTCAGACCTAATAGCAGCGAGAACCAAGTATTTTGAAGAAAGATTTTTCGAAACGAGATTTTCACCTCTCGAGGAATAAACTTCCGGTTTACCCGACTCATCTATAAATAACCACTGATAATCAACTATCTTTGTATTCATTCTTCCCCAATCTTACCTCAAAAAGCTAAAAAATAGTAGCTAGGGAGAAAAAAATAGTGACCGGAGATTTTTAGTAATAGCAGGAGTCGCATTCCCAATATACAAGATTCTTGTTTCCATCAGATATTTTGCCGAAGTAATGGCCGCCGAGATAATGCCGGTTGGTAAAAATTATATCAATTTTAAGAATTCATTGACTTGGGAAGGATATAAAGACTTTAATTCCCCAATTTTCCCAATTTCAACCCATTCCAAGTTATGCCAATTGTCTTCACAATTTTCTTCTTTTTCCGGCCCACTTAAACAAGGCTCTCCCTCGCATACTTTGCAAAAGTAAAAATAATGATCAGACCCTTTATCGTCTTTGGCATTACCAAGCAACCTATAATCAAGAAGAGGCAAACAAGTTTCTTCCAACACTTCTCTTTTTAATGCATCTTTAAGGCTTTCACCTTCTTCAACTCCTCCGCCGATAACAACCCAATATTCATCTCCTTTTTTAATTCTATGAATTAAAAGAATTTTTTTGTCTTTAATAATTATGGCGCCTACTCTAATATTTGTTCTCATAAAAAATTATCAGCGCACCGTGCTCCCTCCGGGCGGACGACCTGTTTTTTTACTTTCCGAGCGTAACCCATTCCTTATCAGGTCTTTTTATGGGAATAATTTGTCGATTTCGAATACTGATAACCATGTCATTATCTGCCCACATAACTCTATAACCGTCGGCGTCAGTCAATAAAAAATGTGTTCCAGCGGGCAATCTATGGCCGATACCTCTAGCATTGCCATATTCCCTTACTGTTGTATTAACTGCCACTTCATAGTCGGTAGTAAGGTCAAGTTCATCTGCATGTCTCTTAACGACCGAGCTTCCCTCTTTTACTCGATGGCCGTTGTCGCGTTCACCTATCATAGGCGCATTATATAATACTTTTCAAGAAAATTTGTTAGAATAGAAAAAAGGAGGTGAAAATAAAATTATGAGAAAGAAATTACTTGTTATTCCGGTATTAATTTTGGTCTCCTTGTTTTTAACCGGTTGCGTTAAAAAACCAGGCACAACTTCCGGCGGACAATCAACAGAACAAAAAAAGGAATCATTTACCGGCAAAATCAAAGATGCCTTTTCCAGGGACGTCCCCCTAAAGTGTGAATGTTCAAGCGGGGAAAATTCCTCTGTCGGCTATATCAAGAATAAAAAATATTATGGTGAGACTACTACCAAAGAAGGTAAATCTCATGTCATTATTACTGATAACTGTATGTGGAGCTGGCAGGAGAATAAAAACGAAGGGATAAAGATCTGTTTTAATAAGTCCGAAGAAAACGACATTTGGAGCTCGGATAATGTCCCCAAAGACGACTATAATTGCAATCCTGCGGTCTTTGCTGATTCAATCTTTAGCCCTCCCGCCAGTGTAAATTTCCTGGACATGGACGAGATGATGAAAAAAGCAGGGGTAACAATTCCGGCAGTCAAGGGAGAATAGTTTTATATCTTACTAAACCTTTCTTGTTTTGGCTGAAGTTACCGGAGCGCCGAAACGGGTAATGGATCTCATCTTCTACTCTCCAAGCCTGATATCCATGAATTTCTTCTCCTTCGATTTTTTTTGCCTGTAAATCAGCAGTTAGAACACCCCTTCCTGAATCTTTCGGAAAAATCATCGTCTGGTCCTCTTTCTTTCCACTAAAGAAATAATATTCTTGCTTTCTCTTTTCCGGTCCTAATCTTGTTTGAATAACGAATTCGCGGTGTTCTCCCATAATTTCCCCGATTTTAACACTCTACCACCGGTGTTTCAAATTAATCTCGCGGCCGTAACAACCAAAAACATCCCCAATCCATGAGAACAAAGAGAAATCAGTAAAAATCGAAGCGGTTTAATATTGGAAATTCCCATTAAACCGACACCCAGCTCATCGGATAGCGGCGAGATAATAATAAGTGCTCCTAAAACCGGCAGCGTCCAAGCAAAGTACTTAGTATGAAGGAGCTTTTTTAAATGATTTTTCTTACCCAATCTCTCCAACTCTTCATAAATCGGAGTTATCTCTGCGATAATACTCTTTTTGACAAAAGTAAAAACCAAAAAATCGACACTCACCGCGCCCAGGGCCGCCAACGCGATTAAAGGAAAAGCCGAAAGATCTTTGGCCAAATCAAAAAGGATTAAAACGCCGGTAGCGGCAGTAAAGGTCGAAGTAAAAAGCGCTCCCGCCAAAAATGCGCCAAGATAGTCAAGCTCGCCTATCTTGAGAAGAAAATCCTTCAACTCCTGATTACGGGAAATAAAATAAGCAACCAAAATACCTAAAAGAAGTAAAACAAGATTTTTATGTTTCCAGTGAAACTTTCTCATTTCAGACTTCAATAATCACAACCAAGACCATCGGTCTGCGGCCGGTTTTCGTGAAGAAGAATTTCTCCAGATAATCTTGGACGTTTTGACGAACCAAGCGAAGATTGACTCTTCCTCCATGCGTTTCATTGATGATTTTGGCAACACCTCTTTTCGTCTCTTCCAAAAGCTCAAGATTCTCCCGGATATAAACAAATCCGCGGGAAACAATTTCCGGTTCTCCATCCAGTTGTAAAGTATTTTGATCAAGCGGTAAAATCGCCACCACCATTCCTTCTTTCGATAGAATCTTGCGGTCCCGCAAAACAACGTTGCCGACATCGCCTACCCCCAGGGCATCAACCATTACCTGGCCGACTTCGACCTTTTCTTTAGTCGGAACCAAACCGGATTCATTAAACTCAATTACTTCGCCCGCATCTTTTATCAAAATCTGCTCCGGCTTGAACCCGTTTTTCTCCGCCAGTTTTTTATAAGCAACCATGTGGCGATAATTCCCGCCAATTGGCACTAAGTATCGCGGCTTAACCATCTCCATCAGTTTGCTTAAATCTCCTTGGGCGCCATGGCCGGAAACATGAATATCGGATCTGATGTCCGAGTAGGCAACATCTGCCCCTTGGCGGTAAATATCATCGATCATGCTGTAAATTGGGGTTTCATTGCCGGGAATAAAATCACTGGAAAAAACTACTTTGTCTCCAGGCTTTATTTTAATTCCTTCAATTTCTCCACCAACCATCCGGTCCATGGCCGATCCCAGTTGGCCTTGGCTACCGGCAACCAATAAAGTTAAAGTATGCGCCGGGTAGCGGTTAATAATTTTTTTCGGCAAAAAAGTATCTTTAGGATAAGAAAGATATTTTAATTTCGTGGCAATATCAATACTTTTTTCCACCGACCGACCGACAAGAACGATTTTCCGACCATGCTTCAACGAAACATCAATTGCCTGTTTCAAGCGAGAAACATTGGAAGACATTGTCGTCACAATATATTTTCCTTGGCAATCGGCAATTTCATCCTCAAAAACTTCTTCCAACCTTGCCTCGGGCGGAGTAAACCCGGGATTTTCCGAACGCAGGGAGTCGGACAACAGACAAAGCACGCCTTTTTTGCCAACTTCTCTTATCAATTCCTGATTTGTCGGCTGACCCATAATCGGCCGAAGATCAAGCTTAAAATCGGCAGCATGATAAATTAATCCTACCGGCGTTTTAATTATCAAGTGCAAAGTATCCGGTATCGAATGGGTAACTTTGACAAACTCTATTGAAAAATCGCCGACATTAACTCTCTTGCCTTCGCCGATTTCTTCGATATTCGGCGTAATTCCAAATTCAGCTAATTTATCTTCAACCAAAGCTTTTGCCCATTTGGGAGCAAAAATCGGCAGTCTTTCTCCCAGTTGGGGTAAAAGATAAGGCAGGGCGCCAATATGATCATCATGACCATGAGATAAAAACAAGGCTCTTATTTTTTCTCTTTTTGACAAGAGATAAGAAATATCGGGAATCACTAAATCAACTCCCAACATCCCCACTTCAGGGAAACCGACACCACAATCAACAAGAATAATTTCCTTCTCGGTTTCATAAACAAACATGTTTTTGGTCACGTGGCCAAATCCACCGAGAGAGATTATTTTTAAATAATTTTTCATACTAATATTTCCTCTCAAATTCTAAGCTCTAAACACTAAATCCTAAACAAATCAAAAATCCAAATGACTAAAGAACAAAACAATCTTGATAATTTGAATTTGTGACATTTGAAATTATTTAGAAATTAGAAATTAGGATTTAGAAATTTTAAACCAACGTTAACTGTTCCTCCTTTTTTTCCTCTTCCTGTACAACTGGTCCATCCATTACTCCATCTAATATTTTTTGAACTCTTTCAATCTCAGCAGGGATTCTGCGAAAATCCTGCCGTAACTGCTCATCGACCGCACCGGTTCGCAACGCGGCGGCAGGATGGTACATAGGAATAACAATAAGTTTTTTACCATTAAATTCTACCATTCTTCCTACCCCGTGGTCTTTGCTGATTTTTGCGTAGGGTAAAAATTTGGCCATCGAAAACCTACCTAAAGTTATAACTGCTTTTGGATTAATAATATTAATCTGTTCATCAAGGTATTCCTGACAAGCCTCCATCTCTGAAGGCTCTGGATCACGGTTTTCCGGCGGCCTGTGTTTGAGCATATTACCGACGAAAACTTTATCCCGAGAAAGTCCGATGGACGCTAAAAGCTCATCCAAAAGTTTGCCGGCGGCGCCGCAAAAAGGAATTCCTTTTTGGTCTTCCCAATAGCCTGGTGCCTCGCCCACCAGAAGTATTTCCGCATTGGGATCGCCATTTCCAGGAACAGGATTGGTAGCTGTCTTATATAAAGGGCATTTTTGACAAGAAGCTATTTTTTTGGCGATTTTTTCTAGCTCGATTTTCTTATCCATCAAATCTTTAATTAACCTAATTACTCTATTCTATCATAATAAATTTTGTCATTATCC
>Ga0210043_1003150_pt1 | contig 10041 bp, 10 predicted proteins | sample CryGeymet201501t_FD_183990 | JGI IMG/M metagenome (GOLD analysis project Ga0210043, IMG submission 183990) | Groundwater microbial communities from Crystal Geyser aquifers in Utah, USA - Crystal Geyser metaG 2015-01t (SPAdes) (version 2) | ecosystem: Environmental > Aquatic > Deep subsurface >... | reverse complement strand
CGTGACGCCACCTCAAAGAAATCTCTGAAGCTCAGAAGAAAAATAGCCTTCATGCGCGACGACTATTTGGAACAACTTCTGTTTTCTCCCGATCCTATTACCTAACAGGTCATATGCGTTTGCCCTGATGTGAGTACGATCAGTTTGGACACGTATAAATACACGTGTTATACTCTATAAATGAAAAATTGGTCGTCGCGGGAAATTCTAAAAGCTCTCGCCGCCGACGGATGGATAGTTAAACATCAGATAGGGTCGCACATGCAACTCGTTCACCCAACTAAGCCCGGGAAGGTCACGGTACCCCATCCACGGAAAGACCTGGCCCCTGGTACCATTAAGAGTATCGTTCGCCAGGCCGGCCTGAAACTAGAGGAATAATATGAAAACCTACCTGTTTCCTGCATTTTTTCGTCGTGTCGTATCGGGCGGATATTCTGTGGACTTTCCTGACCTACCCGGTTGTGTCACCGCCGGAGATTCCCTGGAAGAAACACTCTCCATGGCTCGAGAAGCTCTTTCTCTTCATCTCTATGGCATGATTGAGGACGGCGATACTGTCCCTAAACCAACCGAGCCAGCCGAAATTCAAGTTGAACCCGGTTCCTTTGTTTCCCTTGTGGAAGGACGCCCAGAGATGGTCGGCGATGAAATCCGAAATAGATCGATTAAGAAGACCCTCACTATTCCCTATTGGCTCAACGAAGCCGCGGAAGCCCGGAACATCAACTTTTCCAAAGTCCTGCAAGAGGCTTTGAAAGAGCGGGTTAGTTCTTGAGCGATCAATAGGCTCCTTCCGCTATCTGCGATGCAAGGGGTTTTTTCCGGCCCAAAGCTTAGTATACTGTCCGAAAGTTATAACAAACGGCTATTACGCTGCCCAAATGTTATGCTATATTGGTTGCTGAGAAGCTTATGATAAAGCGAACCCTAGAATCAGTAATAAAAAACAAAATGGCTTCGGGAAAGGCCCTAGTCCTTTTAGGCGCCCGGCAGACTGGTAAGACTACCTTATTACAAATGCTCTTGAGAGATAGTCGATTTCTCTTTCTCAATGGCGATGACCCTAGCGTGCAAGCCGAACTCGCCAAGGTAAATACCCGCCAATTAGCTCGAATCATTGGCGACCATACTGTTGTGTTTATCGACGAGGCCCAGAGAATACCTGGAGTTGGCCTGGGTTTAAAAATAATCACCGACAGGTTTCCCCAGGTCCAGCTCCTTGTCAGCGGATCATCCTCTTTTGAGCTGACTCAATCGGTGAACGAACCACTCACTGGGCGAAAGTGGGAGTATATCTTATACCCCCTTTCCTGGGCAGAAATTGAGAATCACTTTGGATATTTGGAGTCTGAGCAACTCCTGGAAACTCGTCTTATTTACGGAAATTATCCCGAGATAGTTGTTCACCTGGGTGAAGAACGAGAGCGGCTTCAACAGTTGGTAAATAGTTACCTTTACCGGGATATACTTTCTTTTGCCGATATCCGCAAGCCCGAGGTTCTCAGTCGACTGCTTCAAGCTTTGGCACTACAAGTCGGCTCCGAGGTAAATTTTACCGAGCTGGCTCAAATAACCGGAGTCAACAAGGCAACGGTTTCGAACTATATCGATATTCTGGAAAAAGGGTTTATCATCTTTCGGCTTTCGAGTTTGTCTCGAAATCTTCGGAACGAGATTAAGCAAAATCGAAAAGTCTACTTTTACGACAACGGGGTTCGGAACATGATTATCGGCAATTTTCAGTCTCTCGATCTGCGTTCCGACAAGGGGGCCCTATGGGAGAATTTTCTTATTTCCGAGCGCATCAAACTCAATCACTATACGGGTGCTTACGCCCATAATTATTTCTGGCGAACCCGACAACAGCAGGAAGTCGACTATGTCGAAGAGAAGGATGGGAACATTACCGCCTGGGAGTTTAAGTGGAGGCCCCAGGGGGCAAAAATTTCTTCTACCTTCTTGAATGCTTACAATGCCACAGCAAAAATAATTCACCGAGAGAATTTTCGGGAGTTCATCATGCCCCAAGGAGGCGTCGCGCAATGAACTCTAGGGTCCTGCCGTTGGTTCTGTATATTCTCTTTGCCTTCTCTTGCTCAAACCTGAGCGAACCAATCCAATCGGACGAACAATCCACCCAATCACCCTACCAGATACAACTCGAGTTCGAACGTATCGAGGTCGAGGGTCTAGATCCTTTTTGGGTCCGGGTTGAATTGACCAATAATGGAATTCGTCAATCGAACAAATCTCTTCAGGTCGAAGTTCCCCGAGGAAGGGTCAGCGAGCTCACAGACCATAAGGATGGCACCTATTCTTTTGTTGTGACCCCCGACGCAACGGGTATCTATCCGGTCTCGGTCAGTTATCAGGGGGCGACAGTCCGTCGGGAAGCTCTGGTCGTCAATCAGGTACTCGAGGGGCTGGGCCAACCTCAATTAGTTGCCGGTCTGGTGAACACTCCAGGGTACGAAGATGGAATTACCATTACCCCCGATGGGGAGTACCTCTTCATCCAATATGGTCCGTTATACTTCAGTGGGATTATCCTCCATAGCTCCATTTGCGCCGAAGAAGGGTGGTCGCTTTATGACCTCACGACCTGTGGCCCGAAGGCCGACAGCCCCTGGGTGTTTTCTACAATTGGCCCCACCACTGGACCCTATCGACCCGGGTTCCCGACTGGGGGTATTCGGAAATCCAAGTTGACTCATATCGACCTTAGAATTCCTGGAGTTGCGAACAAGATTGTGCTTTTTCCCACGACCTTCTACGGATTTCGTCGCCAACCGGATGGTAGCTTTGCCGAACCTTTCAAGGTCGGTTTTCAGGACAAAAAGGGGACCAATGGTCCTTTTGGACTTTCCTTTCAAATGACCGGGCCAAATACCGCTCAATTTCTGGTGGCGTGGAATAACTATTTTGATGATTTGGGGGACGACAAGCCTGATGTGTATTATGGAGCCCTCACCCTCGGCCAAGAGACCAGTCTTGGGGAGGTGAAATACGAAGGAGAGTTCTTCCAGTCGATTTCTCCCCAAATTCGCCCCCTAGGCTTCGAGTCCCACGTGGGTGTCCAAGGAAATCCTCATCATTTTTCCGATTCCTCGGGGTCCATTCGATCGATTTGGGTCGATGACGAACAAGATACCCACGACCTGAGGGTATACGGCCTGTCCTCCGGCGATTTTCCCGACGGCAGCTGGTCATTCGTTGATCTTCCAAGCCCGATTAATACAGCTGATGCCGAATCCCAACCCTTCTTTACCGGTTCTCGGCTCTTTCTGAATCGCGAAGTCAAAATCGTCTACCACGACTATTGGGGTCCCCAAACCCTGTCGGGGTACGCAGACCCGGCGAACTGGGGCCAAGAGGTAGTGGTTCTTGGGTCCGGAGATCTTTCTATCGGGGGGATTTTTGGGGTGGGAGAGCCCTCTCTAGCCCAGCGAGAGGGCAAGACCCTTCTGTACTTTGCCTATGTGGAAGCTCGCTCCGCCGGATCCGTACCAGGCCGGATCGACTACGATTTGGGGGTCGGGTATGTGGATATTTCGGGTCTCGGCCCACTTCCAATGACCGAATAAGTCCAACCAGCAGCGGTATTCCCCGCATCTCCATTACCCGGAGGTGTAGTTGAGTAAAACTGGACCGATTCGGTCATCCAACATTGATCGTAGGGGTCCTGGGTTTGTTTGCCCAAGGTGAACAGGTAAGACCACGAGCTTCCATCGGCAGAAATGACCGTTACAGGAACCTGGGCGATGGGCCCTCGGATAACCACCTCTCCGTATACGAGGTCCACAGAGTTAACCATGGCTGCGTAGGCGCCGCTACGAATCATGCCTGTAAACCGTTCGATGGGTCCCGTAAGACTTTGGTTGGCCGGGGATGCAAACCGAAAAGCAATCGCGATGCCCTGGTTGGTCTCATCGTTTTTTTGGAATGCATCCATTTGAATTTGTACCACGTCCAGAGGTGTAAGCTCAGGGACCGGGAACTTTTCGGCCAGATCCTCCAGCTCGTTGCTTTCAGGGGATACACAACCGAATACACCAAATAGGAATACAAATAAAGAGAGGGCAACCTTTGAAAAATGCTTAGTACTCATTACAAATCCTCCTTGAACTCTTTTAAGCGTTGTCGTACCTCTTCGGTCAACTCGCCTTTCGTGTTCCCTGAAAGTATTTCCGCCGAGGGCAGAAACCGGGCGAATCGAACCCGAATAGAAGTCTTACGAAAAATGCCGGTGACCATGGTAATAATTGCTGCCCGACCACTCCGTATCGAAGCATCCTTGGACGAACCAACGTAAGAACCCAACCCGGGTGGCACCGAGTAAACCCGGTCAACGAGGGTAGGTAAAACGGCAAAATCGAACCCAACTTTTAGACAGCGACGGGCGATTCCGTCGACAATCGGGAACCAGGGCTTAAGAATCGATTCTCCATCCCAAGTTACCAGGGCAGGGTCTTCTTCAATTTCTCCCGCAGGAAAGATGACCACTACGCCCCCAGAGCTCATATAGTTGACCGCTTCGGTAATGGCCCGGGCTTTGCTCGAAAGGCTTTCGTCAATGACAATACATCGATCGATAATATGGCGAAGGTCGGTCATGAGTTCTCGTTCTTTGACGATAACACGCACGTCCGTTCGGCCAAGGGCTTCGAGGAGGGCCGGAAAATCCCCCAGCCCTGGATGATTACCCACCACCAGCAAAGGTCCGACCCGGCCTGGGCTACCATTCGACGACCAATGAATTTCAGTGGGGCTGTAATAGCGATGGAGCCCCCAGATCATGGCGGGAACAAATCCCTCGACACCAGCCCGTCTATTGATGCGCACCAGCGTTTGGGTAAAGTAGACGCCGGGAAGAATCAAGAAGGGGCTCAACAGTGCCTGGAGAACCGGATGTTTCAGCCCCAAGAAGCGGAAGGTTTCCCCATGATTGATCGTAAAAATTCTTAGGATGGCCAGGAACCCGGGCTCTAAAATTTTTTCTTTCGGAACAAAGTATTTTGTTTTCAAAGCCAGGCTATTTCCATACCTTGATAAGATAGCGGAGGCTTTGAATGCGGAACATACATATTTTGCTTTTTTTTGGTTTGTTTTTGACCCTTCTCGTTTTGGGTTCCTGTAGCCAAGATAACGCCGAAGAAGTTGGACCGGTAACGGTGACTCTGGGTTACAATTCCTTCCTGTCTGACACCTTCACCGATGCCCCTGCACCGATAGACGTTATTCGCCAATCCTTGGCTGCGAAGTATCCGGATATTCAGCTGGAGTACTTCACCATGCCCCAAGATCTCCTGGAGTCCCTGGTTATTTGGATGACCAGCGAGGACACGACCGTGGATATTTTTGGCATGGATGTTCCCTGGGTTACCCAGTTTGGTCGGGCCGGTTGGGCGGTACCCTTGAATGACAAGGTGCAAAACTTGGAAGAGAACCTCTATGGGTCGGGCCTCGAGACCTTTAGCTACGAGGGAAACCAGCTGGCCGTACCCTTTTGGGGTGGGGTAGCGGGTCTCTTTTATCGAACCGACCTGCTGGAAGAGTATGGCTTCTCTCCTCCGGGCAGTGTGGATGAAATGGTGCGGATAATTGAAACCATCCGGGCCGACCGGCCGGAACTCAGCGGTCTTTTGTGGCCCGGGCAGCGGGAAGAATCCCTTAATATGTTCTACGCCACCTTGCTCTACGCCTTTGGCGGAGAATACACAGCCGAAGATGGAAGTTACGCTTTGGATTCGCCTGAAAGCATCCAAGCAATTCAGTTTATGAACGAAACGCTCGCCAATTCGTTGTCGCCCCGGGAAGTTCCGGGCTGGACCCGTCTGGAGTCCCGGCAACAATTTGTCGACGGTCAGGGGATTTTTAGTTGGGACAATCACGACATTGTCACCTGGCTCGATGATCCTACTCGTTCAAAGGTCGCAGGGAAATGGGGACTTATGCCCTTTCCAGCCCAGCCAAATGGTCGGTCGGTGGCCATTACCGGAGGGTTTGGCTTCGCCATGAATCCCTTTAGCCCAAACCAAGAGGCCGCCGCAAAGGTTCTCGAGGTAATCGCCGGTCCAGAAGTCCAAAAGGGATTTGCCCTGGCCTGGGGGCCGGTTCAACATTCTAGAGGACTGTACGACGATCCTCAGGTTCGCCAGTACAACCCAAATGTCGACCTTCTGGTTCCGCTTTTGGAGCGGTCGCTGAATCGACCACCGAGTACAAACTACGCCCTTCTTTCGGATAGTATGTTGCAAGAACTCAATAGCAGCATCAACGGTCAAATTAGCCCCGAAGTAGCGGCGGCAAACATCCAACGTCGGGCCACAGAAATCGACCGTCGGTGAAGCACCTACCGTGGTTGTACCTGGCTCCGGCCCTGGGAGCCGTGGGTCTTTTTTACCTCTACCCTCTGGTTCAAACCGGGGTCTTTTCGGTATTCGATTTGGAGTTTAGTACCCGCATTCGTCCCGAGCTGTGGGTGGGCCTGGAGCACTTCCGGATCGCGTTGTCCGATACCCGGTTTGTATCTGCCTTAGGATTTACCCTGGTTTTTTCGTTTTTCGCCCTGGCTCTGGATCTGGTCTTGGGTACTATTTTGGCTCTGGCTGCTATGCACGTCCACCAGAAGCTCAGGGGCCTGGTGCGAAGTTTTATTCTGATTCCCTGGGCCATACCACCGGTCATTCAGGGCACTATGTGGCGATGGATCTTGAACGGTGAGGCGGGTCCGGTGGGCGATATTCTGGTTCGTTCGGGTCTTGTCGCCCAGTCGCCGCTGTTTCTGGCCCAGACGGTGTCGGCGACAATCAGCCTCATTTTTGTGTTCAGCTGGCGGGGGGCGAGTATGGCGACCTTCTTTCTCCTCTCGGGCCTCAGTTCCTTGCCCCTGGAGGTGTTTGACTCCGCCCGGATCGACGGTGCTGGAAAGCTACGGACCTTTTTTTCAATTAACCTGCCCCTGATGATTCCCACGGTAATCGTCGCCCTCTTGTATCGTTCGATGGATGCCCTACGGGTTTTTGATGTGGTCTACGCCCTCACCGGGGGTGGTCCGGGGACCTCCACGGACACCATTAGTTCTTTCGCCTACAACGCGTTTTTTCGCTACTCCCAGTTCGGCCAGGCCGCAGCTTATTCGGTCATCATGTTTGGCCTTGCCCTCTTGGTAGGAATTCCTCTTATCTTTTCGACCCAGGGACGGTTGGGGAGGGGGGTGGCCGGTGAATAATTACCGAGGTCGCCATCGAACCGGGTGGGTCAGTGGACTTATCGTTTTTGGGGTTGGGGCCTGGGTGCTCTTGCCCCTCCTGTGGATGGTTGTTACCTCCCTCAAGGTTCCAGGTACCGAGTTACGCCTACCCCTGGAGTACTTCCCCCAAAATCCCACTCTAGAAAATTTCGCTACCATCCTTGGTCCCCGATTCTCTTTTTTAAGGGCTGTTCGAAATAGCCTGGTTGTATCCTCGGTGGCTATGGTGATTACTCTGGCCCTGTCCACCGCCGCTGCCTTTGCCCTGACCCGACTACGGTTTCGCTACCGGGTGGGAAGTTTATTGGTGCTTCAAATCGGCGGTATGGTTCCTCCTATTACGGTGGTCGGGCCCACCTTTGTGCTCATGCGTAGCATGGGTCTGCTCCAGACTCCCTGGGCCATGATTCTGCCCAACGCGGTGTACGGCCTTCCCTTGGCGGTGTTCCTCCTGGCTACCTTTATGGGTTCTTTACCCATTGAACTGGATGATGCCGCCCGAATAGACGGGGCCGGTTCCTGGCGTATATTCACCTCGATCATTCTGCCCCTCAGCCGTCCGGCCCTGACCTCGGCGGGTATTCTGGTGTTTATGGGGTCCTGGGGGGAGTTTATGCTGGCGAACTCGGTGAGTCTGGGATCTGCGGCGGTGCAAACTCTGCCGGTGAGCATCTTGGGTTTCTCCCGGGCCTTCCAACTCCAGTGGACTTGGGTATCCGCCGGGGTCGTCCTTAGCCTGGTACCCATTTTTCTTTTAAGCTTCGTGTTTCAACGATACATCGTTCAGGGTTTGACCGCAGGCAGCCTCCATTGACCTAGGCTCTAAAGCGTAAAGCGGAGTATCCGCTCTACCCTAGCCCGGTTGTACCGCTGTATGACGATAAACGGCAGATTTCCTACCATTGCTACCGGAGGCATGAACCAGGCAATATCTGGGGAATTCCACAAAAAGAAGGACCACGAAAAGAAGAAAGGCAACCAGTGGCTGAACTCGGCCCGCAGGGTTTCGTAATAGAAGGTCCTTAGGGCTTGGGGGTTCTTCGGATCAAGGTGATTTTTTGCAACCCCACCGGTAAAAAAAGCCCCGGCCTCGGGAAGCCGGTCTTTCCAGGATTGAATGCGAAATAGCTTCTGGTAGATTTTACCCGTGGACTCCCAGGGCAAAATCCCCAGGAATTTCTCCAACCTTTTTAGGCCCTCTAGGGATGTTCGGTGGGCGATCCAGCCACTGGCGAACTGAATTGCCACCCAGGAAATCGAAATCAAACTAATACGAAAAACTACGGTCATGGACCTACCAAACGGCCCCGCCACCCGACCGTACCACCCAGGGCTTTCAGGATCCAGGCTCGTCCCATAACCATGGCGTAAAAGACCAGATGCACGGGGAAGAACAAGGCGCTGACCCAGGAGAAGTTCCCGTACAGGGGAAAGGAGATTACCAGGGTTAGCACGTAGGCCAAATACAGACCCACACCCACTTCCAACGGAAGGATACCCAAAGGGCTACCCAGGGCCAAAAATCCCGCCTGGACCCCCGTAATACCGACTCCAATAATCCAAAAACATATGCCAAAGAGGGTCAGAGTAGGAGTTGTGCCCGCCCCGGCCAAGAAATTTTTCGTCCAGCCAGCGTACATTTGCCGAAACCCTTCGGGGTACATGCGAAACTCGAACAGGTGGCCCCCGAGAAAGGTCCCAAGGCCGATTCCTACCGCGCGACAGTGAATGCCAAAGTCCACGTCGTCTAAAATTGAGGCCTTTACCGCTTGGTGGCCCCCGGCCCGGGTATAATCCTGGGCCGATAGGGCAATGACTGGTCCAAAGAGTCCCCGGGTTTTTGGTCCCAAGGAGAGAGACGGGATAACTTGCAGATTAAAAAACGAACTCAGGTCCTCATACCAACGGCGCACTCGATGAAAAGGTTGGACCGAAACGACGCCTCCCTGATTCCACCATTGGGCTACTAGAGCGCCCATTCCTTGGGGATGAACCACTACATCCGCATCCAAGAAAACAAACAATTCACCTCGAGCCGCTTGGGCTCCGGTCCAGCAGGCCCAAGTCTTGCCAGCCCACCCGTCTGGTTTTGGTTCGGCGGTTATAACCCGGGCCCCAAGTATACCAGCCACAGCTGCGGTCTGGTCGGTTGAACTATCGTCGACCACGAGGATTTCCAGAATCTTGGTATCTTGTAGCGCCAGGGAGCCCAGGAGATTGGAGATACGGTACTCCTCATTGCGGGCGGGAATAATGACCGATATTTGGGGAACATTCTTGGCGCCGTCTTCGCCTTCGCTTGCCGGGACCCGCGACTTGAGCAGATACCTGGTTTTACTCGGGAGTGGGGCAAAGAGAAAAATCCCCGAGACCAAACCCAGGGCCATAAGAACGACAAGGAACAATTCCATGGTGGGGACCTCTAAATCTATTATTCTGGCCAAGTGGGTCATTGCACCGCAATGACTTAAGAGCGGGGGATACCCTAGAAACAAGGTTTTTAGAGATGGTATGATTTACGTGGTTGGGCGGAAGGGGTTATCCTCAATCTGACGGGATTGGGGAGCCGGTAGTAGGTTGAGGGCACCGAGAGGCACACGACCTCGCTTTAGAGATTAACTAAAACCTGCCACCGAACACCATAGAGCGGCGCACCGACTGACCGGTGCAACCGCGAATAGGAGTACGGTGTAACTCGCGTCTGACCAAAGACTCCCAGTCCTTTTTATATCCAAAAGGAGGGAGAAATGGAAGAGAAGATTCGGTATGTAGGTATCGACCTGAGT
>Ga0210043_1003147_pt1 | contig 10050 bp, 10 predicted proteins | sample CryGeymet201501t_FD_183990 | JGI IMG/M metagenome (GOLD analysis project Ga0210043, IMG submission 183990) | Groundwater microbial communities from Crystal Geyser aquifers in Utah, USA - Crystal Geyser metaG 2015-01t (SPAdes) (version 2) | ecosystem: Environmental > Aquatic > Deep subsurface >... | reverse complement strand
GACCTTGACGAGATTGTATTTGAGATTAACAATAGACCTAGAAAATGCTTGGGATATTACACACCCCAAGAAGCATTTGAGAAAGAATTAAAAGTTATTGGTGAGCGGATTCCAAATCGAATGTAGGCACTTAATAAGTATTTGTGAGGTGGTTTTATTGTAAATATTATGGTTCTTTATGAATTCTCCATAATTATATTCAAATAAAAAAGAACTGGGTTAAACTTTGGGTTCTCCTGTTTTCATTTTCGTATAACATTGATGATACTAATTACAAATACTCTTTGTATTCAGCAAAGCTAACATGATGATTTCTCCCAGGCATTTCATATTTATTTTTAATAGCACAACTGTATACTTCAGTTTGGTTAACGATCGCTTTAAACCAGGCTACGATCCCGTTAGCATAATCACAATAAATACAACTTATCTTTTGTGTAAAAGTTAGTTTTGATAAATTCCAGCGATCATAGTTTATGTAATCACTCCTTTTTATTTTAGGAATACCTTGGATAGTAAAGTATATGCTTTGGTAGATATTAGCGTACAAGTCAATAATAATGATTGGAATGATAGCAGACCAAATCATTATTAATGCAATTATTCTAAATAATAAGTTTCTATCTCTTAATTTCTTACCTTTTTCAACGATGAGTAATTTCATATATAACAATATACTCACTCAATTACAGATCTGGCAATAATTGCTTTTAGTTATATTTGTTTAGTTTTATAAAACTTCATCGTTAAACTATTTGTTACAACACTGACAGATGAGAATGCCATTGCTAGTGCAGCTACTGCTGGATTAAGTAACATACCGGTGAATGGGAATAATAAACCTGCTGCGATTGGAATTCCCACTGTGTTATAAAAGAATGCCCAGAATAGGTTTTGTTTGATTTTGTTTAATGAGTAATGGCTAATATTGATAGCGTTGATAACACTATTTAGATTATTTTTAATCAAGACAATATCTCCAGTCTCCATGGCGATATCGGTTCCTGAAGCCATGGCAATGCCTAAATCTGATTGGGCAATAGCTGGGGCATCATTGATACCGTCTCCAACCATGGCAACTTTGACTCCTTTTGCTTGAAGCTGTTTAATTTTCTCAGCTTTTTGATGTGGGAGGACATCACTTAGTAATCCATCTAGGTGGAGGTCTTTCGCAATCGCTTTCGCAACTCTACTATTATCTCCAGTCAGCATCCAAACTTGTTTACCCATCTTCTTTAATTTGGCGATTGCTTGCGGAGTTTCTTTTTTAAGGACATCAGCAATGGCAATTAAGCCAATTACTTTTTTATCACAAGCAAGGATAACAGTTGTTTTACCGTCGTTTTCTAATTTTTGTATTTGTTCTTCAAAACTATCAAACTTAATCTTATTATCAGTCATCATTGATCTGTTACCAAGTAAAAGAGTTTTATTATTTAATTTGGCTGTTACACCCTGACCTGCTAAATTTTCAAAATTAGTAGTTTTTTTAAGTTTAATTTTCTTCTTTTTGGCTTCGTTTACCACTGCTTCAGCTAAAGGATGTTCTGAGTGTTGTTCAATACTGGCAGCTAAGCCTAAGGTAACTATTTCATCTCCTTCAATGCCGATCACGTCAGTTACTTGTGGTTCACCTACAGTAAGTGTTCCAGTTTTATCAAAGACAAAAATATCAATCTTGTTGGCTGTTTCTAGTGCTTTAGAATTTTTCATTAAAATGCCGTGTTGAGCAGCAAGTCCAGTTCCCATCATCACTGCAGTTGGAGTAGCTAGACCCAATGAGCAAGGACAGGCAATGATTAAAACAGCGACAAACGCGGTGAGAGCAAAGACAAATGATTGACCCAATGCAAGCCAGATTAAGAAAGTGGCAATAGCAATGATAAAGACCCCAGGAACGAAGTAGTAGCTAACAGTATCAGCTAAGAGTTGAATAGGAGCTTTTGAGCCAATTGCTTCTTCGACTGTTTTAACAATTTGAGAAAGCATTGTGTCTTCACCTACCTTAGTAGCCTTGATAGTCAGAGTCCCAGTCTTGTTAATGGTAGCACCAATTACAACATCACCCTTCTTCTTTTCAACAGGGATACTCTCTCCTGTTAACATTTTTTCATCGACTGCAGAATGACCATCAATGATTTGACCATCAGTAGGAATCTTTTCACCAGGTTTTATTTTTATCTTGTCTCCAACAATTAGGTTTTCAATCGGAGTAACTATCTCTACTCCATTTTTGATAATAAGGGCAGTTTTAGCTTGAAGGCCAATCAGTTTTTTGATAGCTTGACTAGTTCTGCCCTTGGTAAGTTCTTCTAAATATTTTCCTAATGCAATAAAGGCTAAGATCAAGCCAGCACTTTCGAAGTAGACATGTTGCATTGATGCTTCGGCTGGGTTATTAAGCATGCCGAAGAAAATAACAATTGAGTATGCATATGCAGCCAGAGTTCCAGTGGCGATTAAGGAATCCATATTTGGATTTCTGGCAATTAGTTTTTTGACTCCGGAAACAAAAATTGGCTTATTAATCACCATGATGATACTAGCCAAAATGAATTGAATTGTCAGATTGGCAAAATAAGAAAGTCCAGGTTGAGGAAGACCCATCATCTCTCCCATTGAGATATAAAAAAGAGGTAAACCAAAAATGACTGATTGGATAAAAGTATTTCTAACCATTTTTAAATGGTCATGCTGTGGATCAATGCTGACTGAATTGTGATCATGCTCACCTACTTTATGGTCTTTATCATTTTTTTTCTTTGTAGTTTCACTAAAAGCTCCATAACCCTGTTTAACGATTGTATCTATAAGTTCCTTTTCTGAGACAATATCTTCGTCAAAAATTACTTGAGCTTTATTGTTAGCATAATTTACGTTGGCAGTACTTACCCCTTCTTTCTTACTTAAACTGCGTTCAATTAGTGAAGAACAAGATGCACAGTGCATGCCGGTAATTTGGAGGGAGGTTTTTTTTGCCATAATTGTTTTTCCTAGTATATATTCGATTTTTAATATATATTAATTTTTTATCTATATTTCAATGTTAATTTATTTTAATTATTCTTAATTGGTAACTTCAATAATGCCTGTGGCCATACCCATCCAGCAACTGAAACGGTATTTACCTGGTTTTGTTGGAGCTATAAATTGTTGGGTAACAGTCTGACCTTCAATCACTTTGACTTGACCATTAAAGAGGTCCCGAGCAATGACTGCATTTGTACAACCGCTGGCTCCATTACCAGTAATTTGCCAATCTACAGTAGATCCAGCTTTGACTTGAAAGTAGTCTGGCTCATAGCCAAAGGCTGTAGCTTCCATTTCAATGATTTGTTTTCCACCCTTATTTGTAACTTGGCTTGCTTCACCATTGCTGATGAAATAGCTAGAAAGATTCGGAAGACCTAAAACATTAAAAGCGGAGTTTGTATTAAATAGTGCAAAAGCAATAATTAAAAATCCTGCTACTTGTGAGAAAAATCTACTGATATGTGGTTTTTGATTAAACATCAAACTTGATAGTCCAATGAAGAATAAAATCGGAGTAGTGCCAAGGACAAAGGCAGTCATAATGGTTGCCCCTTTGATTGGATCTCCAGAAAGTAAAGCTAGGCCTTGAGTAGTTATGGTAAATCCACAAGGTAGTAAGACTGTTCCGGCACCCATTAAGGCGGGCATATATTTTCCTGAGAAATTCTTCTCATCAGCGATTGATCTAGTTAGAAATTTTGGAGCAGAAAAGCTAAATCGTTGTGCCCATGCGACACCGAGCATTTGCATGGCCATCAGGAACATCAGTATTGAGACTAAAATCATTAGAATAGCTGAGAAATCTAGAGAGACTTGAAATACATTGCCGAGTGAACCAAGTAGGAAGCCAGCGAGTGCATAGGCAACAATACGTCCAACATTAAAGAGAATATGAGGTTGAAGTTTATTTATCAGTGAATCTTGTTTATTGTATAGATTAGCCCATTGTTTTGACATAGACAAGACAATTCCTCCGACTAAAGCTGAACAAGTAGAAAAACCGGCAATAATGCCAAAAACAATAAATGCCAAGACAGATGACTCAGCATTAACACTTAGTTTGGCCATCCCTGACTCTGAGAATTTGAGGAAAGCCCCAAAAACAACTACAACTATACTGAGTGCTGGAAGAATTTGTCCAAAACGTTTAAAGTTCCAGATAATTTCCCCATCACTACCAATTTTAATATATGGTTCTTCTTTTTCTTTTTGAGCTTCTTGATTATCATTCCCAAAAGTGAAGTTATGTTCTTCAAACATTTTATTGAGTTTATTAATTGAAGGGGCTTTGCCAGTGAAGTGAATTTTGACGGAGTTATCTGATTGAGAGACATCAACAGATTTTATATTCTTCTTTTCTAATAGCTCATTTTCAATTAATAGCTCACAAGATGCACAGTGCATTCCTGAAACATAATATTGTTTTTCTTTGAGGGATTTCTGAGACATATTAGTTGTTTAAATATTTTTCTGGATGTTTGTGGAATTTTTCAAGACAACCCTCAGCACAGAAAAAATAATTACTATTTTTATATTTAGTGGCGTAGCTAGCTAGTTTTGGTGAAACTCTCATCTGACAAACTGGGTCATGAGCTAAAGGTAAGAAAGTATCGATATCTTCTTTTAATTCATTGGCAATATTTAATTGTTTATTTTGATCAAAGATTATTTCTCTGATTAGATCGCTGGCTTTGATAAAGTTAGGGTGGGAAATTTTATAAAATACTTCTTTACCCTCTTTTTTCGTTTCCACTACTCCGTACTTTCTTAGGACTGATAGATGCTGGCTTAAGTTTGCTTGAGGCAAACCAAGCATTTCCTCCATGTGATGGACATTAACAGTTTCATCTCTGAGTAAATTGATTATCTCTAAACGTTTAGGATTAGCTATCGCCTTTAAAGTATCTGCGTGGAGTTTAAATATTTGAGAATACATATTCGATTATTTGAATATAATCTATTTTTATTTTAAGATCAACTGGTGAAACTACCGTTTATATAGGCAATATATATTAACTCTAGCATTTTAATGATATTGAAGGTAAAATCCTTTCGTTATACAGAACATTATATATAGTGACTGATTTTATAATCACATTTAGAGAAACTCTTGAAGCCTCACTGATCATAGGTATCATTTTGGCATACCTTTCCCAAACCAATCGTAAAGTTTATAACCACATTATCTATCTGGCTGTTTTTGGTGCTGTTATTGCCAGTTTGGCTACTGCATGGTTATTTAATACCTTTTTAGGTGGTTTTAGTGGATTCGCTGAAGAAGTTTTTGAAGGGGTGGCGATGTTGATTGCATCAATTATGGTTTCCACTATTGTTTTGTGGATGATGAAGCAAACTAATCATGTCAAAGAAGTCCAATCCCAAGTTGATCATCACTTATCAATCAGTCAAGAATTTGGATTGTTTGTTTTAGTATTTTTATCAGTGTTCAGAGAAGGTGTCGAGACTGTTATCTTTCTAACTGCTAGTAGCTTAAATGGACAAAATAATCTTGCGTTAGCTGGCTTAGGGGTAGTTGGAGCAGTTGCAATTGGAATAATGATTTTTAAGTTAGGGATTAGAGTTAGTCTTAAACCATTTTTCCTTATCACGAGTTCTTTCTTAATTTTATTTGGAGCAGGCCTTTTTGCCCATGGAGTCCATGAACTACAAGAAGCAAAAGTTATCCCAACTATAGTTGAACATGTTTGGGATATTAATTATCTAATCGATGAAAAAGGAAATGCAGGAGAGTTACTTAAGCATTTATTTGGTTACAATGGTAACCCTTCCTTGATTGAAGTTGTTTCATATATACTTTACTTAAATACAATATATTGGTTTTATATATTTACAAAAAAAATACCCCTTGGGGCAAATAGCAAAGGAGAAAAAAATGCAAAAAGATAAGACTTTATTACACGTAGTTTGTGATTACGTTAGTGGTGGGATGGAATTTGGTGAGATTGATACCAGACTTCACCATACATTAGAAAATCCAGAAAAAGTATTAATTCATGATACCTCGGTCCCCTCTTTAGACACGATTGCGGTTGGTTTCGTAACAGCTCAATATGCCTTTGCTCCTTATAATGGCAAGATGGTTGTATATGGTAATGCAGCACCTAGAAGAACTTCTAGCAAAGCAACAAAGACTAATATGGATCATGGGATTAAATATGCTAAGTTAAAAAATGGAGTTGAAGTGATCAATGTAAATTCTGAATTTGCTTTTGGGTTTATGAAAGATCAGATAGAAGAATTTAGAAATATTGATTGTCCAAACAGTGGTTCACAATTTAGATCTAGAGACTTTTTCCCAGAGAGAGTGGCAAAAATTATTAATGGTGACAGAAGTGTCTTATCAGAAGAATTAAATATTGATGACATTCCAGAGATTCCAAACAACTTAGTTGCTTGGACTGATGGTTTTGGTAATATAAAAACTACCATGAGATTATCTGATCTTGAAAAACAAGGTTTTAAACCAGGAGACAAAGTCCAAGTTATTCTTAATGGGGTCAGTGCAGTCGGAGTAGTAGCAGTCGGTGGTTTTGCAGTTGATCGTGGTGTCTTAGCAATTAATATTGGTTCCTCAGGTTATGAAGATCCATTTGTTGAGTTCTTTCTCAGAGTGCACCATATTAGTGAGAAAGCTGCCGCTCCTAGATTTAACTATCCAGAAGGTGGTACTTCATTTGAGATTAAAAAACTTTAGTTTATTGTTCTAAAATTATTAAATCTTACTTTATTTTGTAATAGAAAGGCTCTTTGATTCACAAAGAGCCTTTTTGATTGGTTTCATTATCCTCAAATTTCTTTATACTGTCATTAGATAAAAAGTATAGAAAAATTTATGAAAAAAAGTCTAATGTATTTTGCACTGCTACTTGTCTCTGGACTAGTCTTTAGTGCTTGTCTTCCAGGACAAAATAAAGAGGCAGCTATTGAAGAAACTGGAGGAGTGATGGTTAAAGATGGTGATAGTGAGACAATGCTTAAAAAAGACGCTATGGAGTTGGGTGATGATTATGTAAATGACACAGATGATAATAGAAATGAACTTGAGGATGAAATGATGGAAGAAAGTCGAGAAATATCAATGGAGATGGGAGGATTTTATTATGCCCCAAATGTAATTGAAGCAGAAGCTGGTGAGACAATAACAGTTACAGTTGAAAACGTTGGTGGCTTCCATGACTTTGTCATCGATGAGCTAGATGTAGCAACTGAGAAAGTTAACGAAGGGGAAACTGTTGTTGCTACTTTCACTATTCCTGAAGATGCTAGTGGAACAAAGTACGAATTCTACTGTAGTGTAGGAAACCACAGAGCTCAAGGTATGGTTGGAACTTTAATGGTTAAATAAGTTTAATCCTAATGAGAATGAAAAGACTGCTCCTCGTGGGCAGTCTTTTTTTCATCATCTTTATATTTTGTAAAGACATAAGCAGCAATAATTGTAGCTAAAGGTGCTGCCAAGATTAAACCAATACTACCAACCAGCATCTTAACAATTTCTTCAGCAATTACTTCAAACTCAAGAATATCGATAAAGGTTTTTTCTGAGTCAAAGAATAGTAAGAGTAAAGGTAGTGATGATCCTGAATAGACAAGAACAATTGTATTTACCATTGAGGCAATATGGTCATGACCAACCTCCATTCCCCTTTTGAATAGATTCCAAAAAGTAATAGATGGTTTGGCTTTTTTAATTTGTTTAATCACTGAGGCTTGACCGATGGTAACATCATCTAAGATTCCAAGGGTACCGATAATAATTCCTGCGAGCAAAATACCTCTAATATCAATACTACCCTGTCTCTCTACCTGGAGAAACCCAGCCTCTTCACTAGCAAAACCAGTTAAATGAACTTGATCAACAAAATAAACAGCAAGAAGTCCTGTTATAGCTAGTGCAATCAGGGTAGAAATAACTCCTACATGAGTTTTTTTATTTATCCCATGAGAGACATAAAAGGTACTCGGAATAATGATCAGAGAACCAGCTAAGGCCGCAATGATTGGGTTATAGCCATCAATTATCATTGGAATAATAATTCTGAAAATGACCCCAAAAGATAGCGCTAAGCCGATTAATGACATTGCCCCCCAGATCCTTCCTACAATTAGAACTGCTAATACAAATAGGATAGTTAGTGCGGCGAGTCCATGACGTTTTATTTTTCCAGCTATGCCATAACTGTCATTACCTTCAAAATCTTTTCCAGAATAAATCTTTAATTTATCATTTATTTGATATTGTTCATATTGTGCTGTAATGTCTGCAAAAGCTGCAGAGTTTTTTACTTCAATGGTTGAACCTTTTTGTTCGCTATTTGTTAGTTGGATAGTAAGAACTTGGTATGGTTTAAATTCATCAAAGACAGATTCTGTGCCTGTTTCTTTTATTTCTATAACTACCCCTTCAACAATTTTTTGTTCTGGTACTTCTTGAGCATAGATAGGATTATGATGTGATAGAAAGGCAACTAATCCAAAAACAAGGATAATGATAAAATGGAAAATTTTTTTAATCATAATCAGTTATCTTAATACATTTCTATCATCTCTACATCATTAGTATCACAAATTCCTCCAGGACAGGCAGGATGAAACTTAGGTCTTTTAATGAAACCTATTTTAATTAATTTATTGTAAATATAACAGCCAATGCAAATTCCCATACAAGATTCTAGCCACATTAATGATAAACAAAATGCACAAACAGCTAGGGTGATATTCGTCTCAAAATTAAATACAAAAAGTAATATCATCATGGTTGTTGAAACAAACAATCCCAAGCTCCAAGCAAAACGTTTTTGAATAGCTCCAACAAATTCTGGATTTTGATTTGAAACAAATTTTCTACCAAAAAAACCAAAGATACTCTTTTGTGGTCCCTTAAAAGTTTTAAGGAGAAAATCAATAAAGAAGGTAATAATTACAACACGTAGAATGATAAAGTTCTCTGTGTAGTATGCATTAAAAAAAGCAGTCAAACCAATTATTAACATCAACCCTGCTGTCGCTCTAACTGCCCTATCGTTTATGACAGGATAAGGGGCATCTTTGCCATTAATTTTTAAATCTGGAATAATTTTTCCAAATTCTTGATTAGAAACAAAAGGTTTTTTAAACATATCTCCTACCTAGACTATTATAAAAGTACTGACATTCATTCTAGCAAATATTTATTTAATTTGCTTTAGACAGCAAACTTATCTAAGGGTAAGAATCTAAGGACAGTATAGCTAAATTGTTCTATTTGATTTAAAAAGAGTAATATTCCCATTACTATGATTACAATGGCTGAGATATCGTGAAGGATTTTTCCTACTTTTCTAGTTTTAACTAATTTCGTAGAAATACTCTCGAAGAATAAAGCGGTTACGATAAATGGGACTCCTAGACCTATCCCATATGATAATAGTAAACTCATTCCTTTCCAAACGGTATCTGCTTGGGCAGACCAAAATAAAATCACAGCTAGAACAGGACCTATACAAGGAGTCCAGGCGAAGCCAAAAGCCATTCCAACTAATAATGAGTGAAATTCTTTGTATTTTTCCAGTGATTTAGGAAGTTGAAATTTTCTTTCTTGATACAATGACTGAACTTTAATCGCGTCAAGCATAAATAGTCCCATTAAGATGAAGACAATTCCAGAGATTCTTCTTATTAAAGGTTTATATTGGCTGAGTAGTACTCCTAAAGTTTGCGTAGTGGCGCCAAGTAATACAAAAATAAAAATAAAACCAATAGTAAAAATTAATCCGTTTACAAAAACTCTTCTTTTAAAGATACTTTTATCTACTTCTACCTCTTGTTTACTTGTGGCAATGCCTGCTAAGTAAGCTAAGTAGGTTGGGACTAATGGTAATAGACATGACGCAAAGAAAGTAATAATTCCTCCCAGAAAAGCGATAAATAGATTAACTTGTGAACCATCAAACATAATTAAATTTTAGAAATAGTTTTCTGTAGAATTGGGATAATCTCTTGCCCATATTGATTAAT
>Ga0210043_1003141_pt1 | contig 10061 bp, 11 predicted proteins | sample CryGeymet201501t_FD_183990 | JGI IMG/M metagenome (GOLD analysis project Ga0210043, IMG submission 183990) | Groundwater microbial communities from Crystal Geyser aquifers in Utah, USA - Crystal Geyser metaG 2015-01t (SPAdes) (version 2) | ecosystem: Environmental > Aquatic > Deep subsurface >... | reverse complement strand
TGAGATAACGAGTGAAAATATCATTTTTAGTTGTCATATTCATATGACAGACACGGTAACCTATTTATGGACTATCCAGTGGAGTTGGGTAACATTTATTATGGGCTATAACGTTTGTTTGATACATTTTAATGGATGTTGTAGTATAGGAAAAAATGTCAAAGATATATTTAGAACAGGTATTTGAGATTAGATTTAAACCTCAATCAAAATTTTTAGATAAGCGCGGTGAAATCGCTGGGGCTGTTACAGATCCTTTCTTAAATCAATGGAGTATTACCGAAAATACCATCAATTTTAAATCTGATACGAAAAAGTATGTTGGAGGTTTTTTTAGTTTTAAAAACCTTGGCTTTTCAGGTAGTTATCCAACAAATAATGATGACTTTTCTTCTTTTACAAAAAATTTTATTAAAAAAAGTTGGTCTTATATTCCGTTAGCTGATGTCATAAGGATAGGTTTAAAAACAAAAATGGTGACTCCAGTTTCAAGTTTTAATGAATATTTTGATAAATTCAGAGACAAATTTATTGCATTAAATAAAAATGAGTTAGATAATTTCGGCGGAACACTAGTTGATCTAGCCTTTCCTTTGAATTTCGCAGATGGCTTAAATCAATTTAATACCCTGTCTGGTCCAGTAAAGAAAGCGGAGATAATTTCGTCTTTTAAGACTGCTGAAAGTGAAGCTCCCGAAAATGGTATTTTTTGTGAGGTGGATTATTTTACTACGGAAATACGCAGTTTTTTAAAACAAAAAGACGTTTTGGATTTTGTAGATGCGGGGATAGAAAAAGCTAATAAAGTTTCAGATGAAGTTTTATTGATTCTTGACAAATAATACATGTCTAACAAACTAGCACCAACAACAAATTCTCCCCAAGATCAAGCTGACGATAGTCATTCTGTGGCACAGATGTTTGGGAATGGTGAAGGAACTACCGATGAGATAGCTAGTCCTGAAAGCGGACCTGGGCAAAATTTCAACCCCGCGAGAGAATTATCGCCATTAGAAGTTGCCAAGAAAAATGCATATGAATCACAGTCTGAATTAAATAATAGAAAGAAATTATTTTGGAATGTAATGATTTATACTGTTCCAGTTTTTTTTACAGTATCAGGGATAATAATTGCGTTTTATGTTTCGGTGTTCACATATTATCTAACAGGTGTATCTGAACCTATGGGCACACTTAAAAATCAGATTGAAAATTTAGTTGAAGATATTAATGAAATAAAGCTAGATATTAGAGATTTGAGGGGGCAAAATCAAAATAATAATATTCAAGGCCAATAATTACAACAAAGTTCTAACATCATCCCATACAGCCAGCACGAGAGTTAAACCGCCATTATGGCGGTTTAACTCTCGTGCTGTGTCTCCTAAACAAAATCCGAACTTTTTACCAAAATGCGGAGCGCCGCAAAGCGAAGAAACGGGTGATGGACCGTTATTTTAATAAAATTAGTGGCCTAATTCGTTCATTACACTATCTTAATGTAACTGTTGGGTGAATGGGAACAGGGACATTAAAACTCTAAAACCTGTAACGTAATTTTTTGTTACAACTAGACTTGGGTATCGAAACAGACTGCGGTTGCATTTAGGTAGAGAATTTACCTGTACAATTTTTTGACGTTAGTGGTTTATGGTGGTATATTTCCTGAGTTCCTCTTTTGTTTGGGGGACAATTTCTAATTTTGTCAGTTTTTTATATTGATTGTTGTGGATGGGGAACGCTTCGTTGTAACTCGCAAAGATGACGGAGGCGATGACGTGACGAAGTGGATTGCTTCGCGGAATAAAAGGGTCAGGGAATAAAAGGGTCAGGAGCATTTATGTTATGGAATAAAAGGGTCAGGAGCATTTATGTTATGATTAAATAATGCCCAGAGCACAAAGAGTTGATATAGCTGATCATTACTATCACGTCATAAATCGCGCTAGTGCGAGATTGACACTCTTTGAATCAAAAGACGATTATGGAATTTTCGAGTCAGTTTTGGTTGAGGCAGTAGAAAAATACGACATGGGACTAGTTGCATATTGTTGTATGCCAAACCACTTCCATTTTGTTTTGAAACCAAAAAATGATGGTGATTTGTCCAAATTTATGTACTGGTTCTCAATGACACTCACATTACGATGGCATGCTATTAAAAAGACAACTGGCTCAGGACACATCTTTCAAGGAAGATATAAATCATTCCTCATTCAAGACGATGAACATTTACTCACTGTTATACGATATGTGGAGCGTAACCCCTTACGAGCAAAATTGGTGAATGATGTCTGCGAATGGAAATACTCAAGCTTATATCGACGTGTCTATGGAAGTGAGAAGCAAAAAAAGCTTCTCACAAAAGCTGGTACTACACTACCGAAAGATTACATATCGTTTATGCAAATCCCATTGACTCCCGCCGAGCTCGAATCAGCCCGAAACTCGGTGAATAAGGGTGTACCGTATGGGAAAGAAGAATGGAGAGATACTATGGTAGATAGATTTAAGCTGCAAGCAACAATGCGGGGGAAAGGAAGACCTAAAAAATACTCCTGACCCTTTTATTCCTCCTGACCCTTTTATTCTTTTATTCCGGTAGTATTGCCCGACAGTATCCAAGCACCTTTTAGGTGCAAGGCACTGCTACCATATATTGGCGGATCGTCTAATGGTAGGACTCTGGTTTTTGGTGCCAGCTATCGGGGTTCTAGTCCCTGTCCGCCAGCAATCATGTGAGGCCTATCTAGGTCTCCAAGATAGCCATATTTATCAACGTATCTTCAGAAAGAGTCATTGGCTCGAACTTTTGTTAAATTTACTTAAAATTAAATAACGTTATTTTGAGTCATATTATTGTTTCGAATCCTAGACCCACTAAATTTTTTCATTTACTAACTTTCACGACATTAAATAATATATCTGATGAAAACAGTCTTCTATTCCTGGCAATCAGTTTTTCAAATTTAACTAACTTTGTATTGAGTGAACACTAAATGATTATAGAAGTTGACTTATAAACTAATACTGAGCCCTTAGTTGAAATATCACTCAAAAGATCAAATCTTGACTCATTGATTAATATACAGAAATGTTGTATAAATCTATTGGGCAAACATCTGGACTATAGGAGAGACCAATGTATAAGTTTTTCAAAGAAGATCTTGATGCTCTTGATTTCAAAATTAAGGAGCTGAGAGCAACTATTAGGGAAGCGGGTCAACAAATGGGCGCTGCAACTGAAGATGGTGAGCGTGAACATGACAATCCAGAGCTTGACGACGCAATGCGTCGTTTCGAGATGTGGAGTAAACATCTTCGAGACATGAATGAAATTCGTGGAAAGGCTGAGATTGTCAATCTCAGTGAAGTGAGAACCGAGCGCGTATCAGTTGGTTGTGATGTGTCATTTGTGGATCAGGACGGAGACGAGAAGACTATTTCGATCGGCAGCTTTATGCCATCTGAAGCGTCTACTGCTATATCCTACAATGCGCCAATCGCAAAAATCCTTATCGGATTGAAAGTTGGCGAATATCGAGAGGGCACCATTGCTGGGAAGCACGTTGAATTTGAAGTTCTTTCTATCAAAATAACGCCGCATCACTAGGAGGTTAACATGCTAAATGCGTGGACTGTAAAGATTGCCGGTGTTTCAGGTACTGGCAAAACAACAGTAATGAATGGTTTGAAAGCAAGCCCAGGATTTACTGGAGAAATCATTATCTACTCACACCTTCTTGAAGAGTGTGGTGATAAAGATCTCGCTGATCTCAAGCTGGCTGATATGCTTAACAAAGCAGAAGGGCTGGTTCTGATGGATGATCATCTTGAGTTCGACAATCCAAATAAAACACGTAACTATCTACGTGAGAATACTAGAGGGCTCGTCCTCCTTGACGTTCCTCTGAAAGATCTTATCACCAGAGTTGCGAATGATACCGATCGGTCTCGTTTGATTACTCCTGAAGAAATGTCGCGAAATCTTCAAGTCTCGCGACAGAAGGCGATGCAGCTCTCACATGAGACAAAGACACCTCTGCTTGTTATTCCAAATCTGGAAGGAGAAGTCGAGAGATCGATATCTTTGATTGCGGCGTTCGTCTTTACTAACAGCCCCGTAATTTAAGGGCTGTTTCTTTAATTAATCATTATGAATACATTTACCGTAGGTACAATTTTAAACACAATAAAGAGTAAGTTAATTTCGCCTACCCTGGTTTGCAAGCAGTTGACGTTACAGTATCCTTCTCGTCTGAATGCGATGGCCTTAGATCCTAGTAAAATTGATGTGAGTGGAAGTGGAGTGTATTCACCAGGTGAAGTTATATTCTCAATCGCGCTGTATAAGGTAGTAAAAATTAGTCTGCGAGAAGATTGTGAAATTGTGATTAGTGAATCAAGTCCACGCCAACAGCTAATTCGGCACGCCGCACTTTTAATGGTAGATGCGCTCCAGCTTAATCAAGGGTTTGATATTAGTGTTGAGGTAGAGGATTTGCGCCATTGTGGTCTAGGTTCAAGTAGTGGCTTAATTTCCGCGGTGGCAGCAGCAATTAATGAAATGTACGGTAAGCCAATATCAAGACTTGAACTTATAGGTTATCTCGCTCAAAATCATGGTGAGGAAATAGATGACAGTATAAATCACTTACAACATGTGCAGTGTATTGGGGGATCGGCCGTTTCAGGTCTGGTTGAGTCTGGAATGACTGTTTTGGCGGGTGAGTCAACTCCAATTGGAACAATGACAATAGATGAATCATATACTGTATTAATAGGGATACCCAATGATTTTATTGCTGCCGATTCAAAAGAATTAATGCGCTTGGAAATGCTTAATATGGATAAATTTATTGCAACAGGAGATCAGTATCGCGATAAAATTGGTTACAGAGTGACACATGAAATGTTGCCGCAGATGAAAAGAAGGAATCTGAGAGAGGCTTCAAGGTTAATTTTTGATTATCGCTTTGATTACGGAAGTATTGATAATTGCTCATTCGTATATCCGAAAATGAAAGAAGTAGCAAAAAATATAAGATTTCTTTTTGAGGACAATGTTGTCGATGCTTTAGCCTTGTCGAGTGTCGGACCTGCGTTTTTTGCTATTACAAAACAACCAGAAAAGTGCGAATCTGTATTTCAAGAAAACAATTTGTATGTTCGAAGAACGAAGATTAATAATACTGGATATAGTATTATTAATAAAGAATTAATATGAGCTATATAAAGACATTTCAGTTTTGGAATAGTGATAAAAATGTCCACTATTTTAAAGACAAACCTGCCGATCCTCGAATTGAAAAAAGACTTTTAGAATTAAAACAAAAAAGTAGTGCTAACTTAGTAGCTCTTGATTTGGGTTGTGGTGGCGGAAGACATACAGAACTTTTGATCAAGTTAGGATTTTCTACGCACGTAATCGACCTAAATCCACAGATGCTTAGCTGTACTAAAAATAGAGTTGGAGCCAAAAATTTAAAAGCACTCAAAAGGGCTTCAATTACAAAGTTACCCTTTTTTGATAATATTTTTGATGCCGTGGTCACAACCGGTGTTTTACATCAAGCAAAAAATATTGCTGAATATCAAGTAGTAATAAGTGAGTTGTCTCGCGTTTTAAAGGGTGGGGGATTAGTTTGTCTAAACATTTTTACATCTACTAAACTAGATTCAACATATAAAAAAAATAAAGATGCTTTTTCATTTCAAACTAAAGAAGGTCTGGACATGACTCTTTTAAGTAAAGAGGTATTCTATGAAATGATGAGTTGGTATGGTTTAAAATTAGAGCAAGAAATATCTGAAGACTTTGTACAGGAAAATACTGGAGAGAGAAGTGTGTTGAGATGTAATTTTATTAAAGTGTAATCCAATCTTATGAAAATTTCATACGTAACAGGTAATATTGGGAAGTTTGAAAATGCTCAAAAGTTCTTTAATCAATTTAATATAGATGTTCAACAGTTGTCAATTAAAGTTGAAGAGATTCAAAGTGGCGACTCCCTTGAAATCGCAATAGCAAAAGCTGAAGCTGCTTATGCGCAAGTCAAAAGACCTTTGTTTGTTAATGACGCAAGTTGGATTATTCCAGCGTTGGGAGGATTCCCTGGTCCATTTATGAAGTTTGTAAATCAATGGTTTAAACCACAAGATTTTATTAATCTCATGACTGATAAAGAGGATCGTAGAATCATCCTTAAGGATAGTATCGTTTATATTAATGAATCAGGTCATACTGTATTTACCCATGAACATGTTGGAGAAATTTTGAATGAAGTTGCTACCTTTGATTATAAGCACCCCACAGACGTAGTGGTTTCTTTATCTAAGGATCATTCATCAATAGCTGAAGAAAAATCAAAAGGAGGTTTTTTCATTGAAGATGAAGATGCCGTTTGGAAAGAGTTTGTTACTTGGCTACAGAGTAAAAAGTAGAGCGTGATTTGACTTAGTTGAGGATTGTTGTATATTTTAACTAGAGTTGCATAAATCGAATATTTAGAAAGGATATCCAATGGACACTGTGAAAACAGCTCCTGCCTATACTATTTACAAAATGGGCAAACTTCTGGATCAAAGTGTTCAGGAGCTCGATCCGCTCGGTTTTGATCAGTACTTTGTAAGTGGTAAGTTCTCTGAATGTGCCACAGCACTTTCTGCTGAAGCCATCTTGGCTTTTACTGAAAGAAATGTAAATCAGATTAGTTTCGACACGATGGTCAAGATGGCCGAAGTGCCTGCTATGGCAGCTGCTCGAGATCTCAATATGGTTGCATCTGCCGTGACTAGATTTGGGATACCTATGCATATGGTGCCTCAACTTGAATCATTTATGATCCTGCTAGCTGAGAAGACTCGAGAAGTGCCAACTGATACTGTGTTCGGCTATGGCGCGCGGAATCCGAAAGGAAACCGTAGACGTTCGTTTACGAGGACGTTCGAAGAAGATGTGTTCATCGACTCTTTTACCGAGGGGATGAACAGTCTGATTGTTACACTCGCCGCATTGGAAACTGTACAAACGATGAGTCTCACAAATGGGCGGTACTCTCCGCTTGTGAAGGAGGCTATGTGTGGTTTCCAGAAGATGTCCGAGTCGATACTAAATGTGCGGAAGCATATTACACCAGACTTTTTCACCCACAGGCTCCGACCATTTTTTGAGCCAAAAACCATTCGCGGCAAGACCTATTTTGCTGCAGGTGGTGCTCAGATGCCGGTTACTGTCGTTGACCTTATCCTGTGGGGTATTGATGACTCTGACCGAGTGTATGTTGGGTACCGAAGCGAAAATCTGAGATACCTCCCTAGATTCTATCAAGCTAAAGTTGAGTCCATCTTTCAGAGTTCTTCAATTCAACAATCTGTCAGTGTTGAGTTGAGTGGTGGTATACCAATCAATGCTAAGGATAATGTGAAGTCTTCCTTGGCGGCACTGAAAGAGTTCGCTGATCAGATAATCAGATTTCGTGCTCCTCATTTTGGAGTTGCAAAAGCGAATATGAAAATTCGGTCAGAGGGTTCAGTTGGAAGTGGTGGGTATGACATTTTTATTCTTCAGCACCTCATCGACAGAACAAAGAAGTTTAAAGCGAGTGTGGCAGCACTCGAGTAGAATAGGACTCTGGGCCCGCTATAAAAGCGGGCCCGTATTTTTTTGTGTTGCATACATATGTAACTCTTATATATTTTTTGAGTAGTAAAACAATTATTGCAAATTAATAAACATGACCAGTCAAGGGCGACCGAGACGGTTCGAGTCCTTGTCCGGCAGCAATGGGACAGGACGGAGTTGTGGTTATAAACGGTAGAGATTATACGGTAACTATGACTGCCTTAGTAGGTGTGACTTTGAAATAAAAAAGTCCTAACATCATCCCATACAGCCAGCACATAAGTTTGATAGAATATTAATATGGAAGGACAGGCAAATGGCGATAGGTACAATAAAATTGTGAAAGTTGTGGTCTTATTTTAATAAAATTAGACCACAATAATGCAGAAAATAACGGACTTATCCCCATTTCCCCTAACATCATCCCATACAGCCAGCACATAAGTTTGATAGAATATTAATATGGGAAGGACAGGCAAATGGCGATAGGTACAATAAAATCGTGAAAGTTGTGGTCTTATTTTAATAAAATTAGACCACAATAATGCAGAAAATAACGGACTTATCCCCATTTCCTCAAAAATTTTCCTTACCTTTCTTCTTTTCCTCGGCGGGGGGTGTGGGGGGAGCCGACAAAAAATGGAAAGGAAATTTTTGGTTTTGCTTCGCCACTATCACACTTGAATTATAATACAAGATTGTTTGAAAGTGCAATATCTCGTATGCTATAATTATGTTGATAAGTAAAAGACTTGGGGATAACATCAAGAAAATACGTACCCGTAAGGGAATGTCGCAAGGCGACATTTGCCGAGCGCTTGATATGGACAGAGGTTATATGAGTGCTATTGAAAATGGGAAGAAGAATATTACAATTTCGCAGTTAGAAAGGTTAGCTCAAGCTCTCGGCGTAAATCCGAGCGATCTTCTAAAAAAGTAGAAAATCTGATAAAATGACTTTATTATGGAAAAAGGACCAGAAATTAGAATAGTTGGCGGAGCTTCTGCCGAGAAAAAAGAACAAACAAGAAAAGAAGTTGAGCAAGCTCTTTTCAGCCATTTTGAATCGTTGTCTCCACAAGAACGAGAATTGTTTGAGAAATTTGAATATCCGAAATCTGAAAAAGAGCTTGCTCTTATCGGTTTTGCAAATGAAGAAACATCACGGTTGATGCAAGAGGCCGGGATAGAACCATACGATGTGCCTGTGGAAAATTATCATATTATTCCGCCAGAGTTATATAAAAAAGCGGCGGGTGATAGTGGGACTGCTACAACTTTTAACACAAAACAGGGAATAATTTTTGACGCACAAAATTTTCGAGATAATCCAGTAAATTTTGGTGCTGTCGCTCTTCACGAGTCATTGCATCTCAAAGCACATTTTTCTATGGAGGTTCAAGAAGAAGGCGACAAAGTAAGTAAAACTCCTTACCGTGAAGGGGTAACAGTACGAGCATTACAGAGCTACGGTCATCATGGAAAATATCACCAGCATTTCTTTGGTCTGCATGAAGGTATTGTTGCGGAGACAGAAAAAAGACTTTTAGGAAAACTTCTTGACCGCCCCGAACTCGCAAAAGAAAAAGAATGGTTGGCTTCTGACGAGGCAAAAGAAATGAGAAAAAAACTTGCCGAGAAAAAAGAAATTCCGGAAGACGATATTATTTGGGTTGGTAAGAAAGGCGAGAATGATTGGGAAACTGTTTCGTATCTTCGACAAAGAGATGTGTTAAATTATGTTTGCGACGAGATACAAAAACAGTTTCCAGATGAATATCAAAGTGCAGATGATGTTTACAAAACATTTTTGAACGCGCACTTTACCGGAAGACTTTTGCCACTTGCACGGCTAGTTGAAAAAACTTTTGGTGAAGGAAGTTTCCGACTTCTTGGGAATATGGACACTGATAGACAAAGTGGAGTTTTACATTTAGAGTCTCTGAAAAAAGCGAGAGCGAGACAGACAAGAGAAAAAACTGTTTCTTGATTCGCCAAAAGTTTTTAGTAATTTTTTGGCACGGGAGCAATCCCCGCCGTTTTGTAATGTCTCCTAAAAACGGCGGGGATTTGTGCGCGCATAGGGCGGGTGGGGCAAGCACATACAGATTTGTTTGTGCCTTAGCACAATCCATTTTTTTGAGTTACCACTGTCCGCCACCGAAGCCACAGAGTTTCAAGCTACCACCAACCGCGGAGAGGAAGCGCCTCCCGCGACCGAAGGGAGCGGACGAGACGCGCAGGTTAGTCGTCAGTCGGATTGTTTTGGAAAAAAGTTCGGATTTTGTTCAAGAGACACAGCCAAGTTTCAGAATTCGTTTTTTCGCCAAAATGCGGAGCGCCGCAAAGCGAAGAAACGGGTGATGGACCGTTATTTTAATAAAATTAGTGGCCTAATTCGTTCATTACACTATCTTAATGTAACTGTTGGGTGAAT
>Ga0210043_1003140_pt1 | contig 10062 bp, 21 predicted proteins | sample CryGeymet201501t_FD_183990 | JGI IMG/M metagenome (GOLD analysis project Ga0210043, IMG submission 183990) | Groundwater microbial communities from Crystal Geyser aquifers in Utah, USA - Crystal Geyser metaG 2015-01t (SPAdes) (version 2) | ecosystem: Environmental > Aquatic > Deep subsurface >... | reverse complement strand
CGGGCCGGCCTGCTCGCCGGTCCGGTCGCCCGGCGCGAGCTCGAGGCGATGACCGCGGTGCTGCGCACCCTCGCCCGGCTCGAGCGCGCCGCGCGGGCCGACCAGGCGCTCGGCGCCGTGCTCGCCGCGTCCGTGGCCGGTGGGCCGGCGCCGCGGCGGCGAAGGGCCTGAGAATCGCCGCCACGGGCCGCACCCGGGTGCGTTAACCCCGACCTAACCCCGGCCTCGCCATGGTGCGCGCACGTTCCAACCCCTGCGCGCGTGCGTTGCGATGCCCGACGACGACCCCCTGCCCGAGCCCCCGGTCGATTCCGCGCGCTGGCGCCGACTCGACGCCGCCTTGGTGCGCGCCGCGACCGGCCCCGGCCTGCAAGACCGGATCGAGGGCGCCGGCCAGGTCGCCGCCGCGCTGCGCCTGATCCTGGCCGACCACGAGCGCCGGCTGGCCACCCTTGAGCAGCGCTGACCGCCGGCTCGGGCACGGCCGGTGCACCCAATGCGGCGCGACCGTCGCGGTCCGGCTGTCCGCCAAGGGGCGCGCGTGGTGGCGGTGCGACGCGAGCGCCGACGAGCGCGCGTGCCTGACGATCTGCACCCTGGGGCCGCGGCCGACCGCCGAGCTGGTCCGCCAGGCGGAGTCCGCGAACGATGACGACCCTGGACCTCCAACCGGCGACGCAGGCGGAATCGGCCTCCTCATCGGCCCCTGAGCCCGACCAGGCGCCGGAGCACCTGGACGCGATCGAGATCGAGATCGAGGCCGACTCGTCGGCTGACGAGCCGTCAGGGCCGGCCGGCGGGCCGATCGGCGCCGATGGCCTGCTGACCGGCGCGGCGTTCGCCGACGGCCTGGGCAAGGTGCTGCTCATCACCGGCCACGCGACCGGCCTCGAGACGGTGCTGCGCTCGCCTGATGAGCCGACCTATCCCGACGCCGCCGGCGCGATGTACGACGCGATTCGCGACGTGCCGGCGCTGCATTTCCTGCTCCGCCCGGGCGGCCTCTGGGTGCAGCGCGCCGCGGCCATCGCGCTCTGGGCCGTGCCGCTCGGCGCCGGGGTGCGCCGGGAGCTGCGCACGCGCCGCGCCCCGCCGCCGCCGCCGAGCGATGGGGACGCCTAAGACTTCGCGCTCGAGGGAAGTCCGGCGCGCCCGCCTGGCCGTGCCGCCGGCGATCGACAGCGCGCCGGTGGTCGGGCTGTGGGGCATGCGAGGCTCCGGCAAGACGACGCGCGCCCGCCAGCTGGTCAGCCACGCGCGCCGCGTCGTCGTGTTCGATCCGCTCGCCGAGTGGTGCACGTTTCCGGGCTGGACCGCGGCGACCGGGCCGGGCGAGGTCCTCGCGCTGCTCAAGCGCCGCTGGCGGCTCGGCTGGCGCATCGCGATGCGCCCGACCGTGGCCGACCCGGCCCAGCTGCCCGCTGAGCTGCACCGCCTCGCCTGCCTGCTCTGGGACGCGCAGCGCCCCTATCCCGACTGCCCGGCGATCGTGCTCGTGGTCGATGAGCTCAACCTGTCCTACCCCGCGCACCGCCTCCCCGCCGGCCTGTACGGGATCGGCCGCCTGGTGCTCCAGGGGCGGCATCGTGGCGTCGCGGTGGTCGGGATCAGCCAGCGCCCCGCCCTGGTCAGCCTCGACTTCCGGGGCAACTGCCTGGGGCACTACGTGCACGCGCTCGGCGCGCCCCAGGACCGCGCGGCGATCGTCCAGCTCATCGGCGCGCAGCACGCCTTGGCGATCGCCCGCCTGGCGCCGCACCAGTTCCTCGAGGTCTGGGGCGGCCAGGTGCGGCTCAGCAACAATCGCGGCCGCCCCGCGGTGCGCCCGGCGCACCAGCTGGCAACCCGCCCTTAACCCGGCCGGGCGCACCCTGCGCCCGGATGTGATTCCTATCGACGGCCCGCGCGGGCCACCAACCCCGGGGAAATCCTGACCGTGGCCAACCGAGCTATCTCCCTCGCCGCGACCCTCGCCACCGTCGCCGCCGGCGTGATCCTCGCCGGCTGGGTGCTGAACACCTTCGGCGACGCGCCGATTCTCCGCGACGCGCGCGCCGGCCTGGCGTGAGCCGCGCCCTGACCCGTTAACCCCCTCCCGGACAGGAGCCGCGGCCCATGGGCCTGATGCACGTCTCGACCAACAGCTTCAACGCCGTCGCGCCCGGCCAACGCGCGACCCTCGACCTCCCGACCCGCAAGTTCAAGTATCACCAGATCAGGCTGGTCTACGGCACCGGCACCGCCGGCGGTCCGACCCGTGCCAACATCGAGGCCGAGCTCACGCGGATCGCGATCGCGGTCAACGGCAAGGAGCAGCAGGTGTTCAGCGCCGCCCAGCTGCTCCGCCTGCACGAGTTCCGCGGCCGCACCTTCCACGCCGGCCACGTCCCGCTGTTCCTCGCCAACCCGTGGATGAAGACCCCGCCCGGCCAGGACGCGCTCGGCTGGGGCACCGCCGACGTCCAGACCCTCCAGGTCACGGTCGACATTGCGGCCGGCGCAACCGCGCCGACCCTCAAGGCGATGGTGGCGGTCGAGGAACGCGAAGAGGCGATGTCGGCGATCGCCAAGTTCCGACGCCTCACCCTCCCGGTCACCGCCGTGGGGTTGCAGACGTTCACCAGCCTGCCGCGTGACGACAACTTCGCCGCGATCTGGCTCTTCCCGGCCGCGTCCGCCGACATCAACGAGGCGCGCGTCCTGGTCGACCAGCGCGAGGTGTTCAAGGCGACCCGCACCGAGAACGACGCCTGGCTCGAGGACCTGGTGCCCGACTGGACGGCCCCGGCGGGGGCGTTCTGGCCGCTCGTCTTCAACCCGCAGGGCCGGGTCACCGAGCCGCTGATCACGCGGGGCAGCTCGGAGTTCCGCCTCGAGCTCGACATGGCGGTCGCCAACAGCCCGACCGCGTTGATCGAGGTCTACGGGCTGCGCGACTAGGAGGGCCGGCCGATGGCAACCGCGCAGCTCGTCCCGGCGGGTGGCGGGCAGACGGAGCAGGTCCAGCTGCTACCGTCCCTGCTCTCGAACGCGTTCGACGCCGTGACCGGGACGTTCCGGAGCTTCCTGGACCAGGAGCTCGGGCTCGGCGAGGTCGCGCTGGCGGCCGACGCGCGCCTGGCCGAGGCGCGCGTCTCGGCCCAGGAGGCGCCGCTCCAGACGGTCGGCGGCACCGCCCTGGGGAGCAACGCCGCGCTGCTGATCGGCGGCGGCCTGGCGCTGGTCGCGCTGGTCCTGCTCCTGAGCCGCTGAGATGAGCGCCGGCGTCGCCGCGCTGTTCGCGTCGCAGCTGCTCGCCAGCGGCGGGGGCGGCGCGCCCGGGGGCGGTGGTGGCAGCCTGCCCAGCATCTCGACCGGGGGCGGCGATCTGTTGAGCGCGCGCAGCTCGGCCGAGACCGGGCCGGTCGTGACCGACGCCGCGTTCGGCGACTTCGTGGTCGGCGAGGGCGCGAGCGCTGGGGGCGGGTTGCCTGGCCTGCCGCTCGCGGTCTGGCTGGTGCTCGGCGCCGGCCTGGTGCTCGCGCTGGTCGTGCGGCGGAGGGCCTGACGTTGGGCCTGTTCAGCTCGAGCAAGTCCAAATCTGAGACCACCAACCTGATCACCGATCGGCGGATCGGCGCCAGCGGCGGGTCGGTGGTCGCCGCTGACGGCGGCCGGGTCGACATTCGCAGCTCTGATCCCGCGGTGCTGCGCGACGCGCTCAAGCAATCGATCTCCCTGGCCAACACCGCGATCGAGACCGCGACCCGCCAGGCGGACAGCGCCACGCGCACCGTGATTGACGCCGCGGCCGCCGGGCGCGCCGCCGAGCAGGACCTCGTGGCCAAGGTCGTGGCGGGCGAGGCGACCGCCGGCGGCGAGATCCTGCGCACCGTGCTCCTGGTAGTCGCGGTCGGGGGCGTCGTCCTGGTCCTCATGAGCCGGGGCGGCCGATGACGACGCTGCGCCTCGGCGAGTTCTCGACCCGGCAATTCACGATCCCGGCCGCCGGCGTCCTCGCGATCGACACCGACGCCGACCAGCTCCTGGTCACCGAGCTGACCGGCGGCGACGGGACCATCCAGCTGCAGCTCAACCACGGGCCGCCGGGCGACGCCTGGAAAGGCTTCGAGGCGACGGGCACGATCCGCCACGTCCAGATCACCAACCCGAGCGCCAGCCTGGCCGTGGTGGTCACGGTGGCGCTGGTGCACGGCCTGGCGATCCGCGACCGCCGGGTGTCGGTGGTCGGCGGCGCGGTGCCGGTGGTCCTCGCCAGCTATGCGAGCTTTGCGAGCCTGCCCGACGTGAACCTGCCGGCGCTCGCCACCACCCTGGTCCTGGCGAGCGACCCGGTGCGCCAGGTGGCGCGCATCGCCAACCCCGCCAGCAACCCGCGCGAGGTCCGGATCGGCGGGCCGTCGGCCGCCGCCGGCGAGGGGTTCGAGCTCAACCCCGGCGACTCGATCGATCTCGGCACGACCGCCGCAATTCACGCCTTCAATCCGCACACCGCGGCGATGGCTGTGTCTCTTCTGGTGTTCGGCTCATGATGCCCGAGCTCCTGATCCTCGGTGCGTTCGGGCTGGGCTTGCTGCTGGCCGCGCGCTCGCCAGCCGCGGCCCCCCTGCCCGAGCTGGCGGCGCAACCCCGGCGCCGGCTGACCGTCCTCGAGGTCGAGCAGCTGGCACAGCTGACCGTGGCGCGCGGCGCCTACGACGTCGACCCCGCGATGCTGATCGCGATGGCCTGGATCGAGTCGGGGTTCGATCCGCGCGCGGTCGGCGACGACGGCTCGAGCCGCGGCCTGATGCAGATCGCGCTGCGCACCGCCGAGGACATTCAGGCGCGCCTCGGCGGCCGGATCCGCTCGCCCGATGATCTGTTCGATGCGGCCGTGAGCATGGATTTCGCGGCGCGCTACGTCGCCTGGCTGCGGACCTGGAACGGCGCGCGGCGGCCCGACGCCTGGGTGGTCCAGGCTTACAACGGCGGGCCGGGCACCGCGGCCGCCGGCGGCAACAGCCTGACCCGCCGGCACCTCTGCCGCTACGAGCACACGCTGGCCGCCTACCGGGCCGGCCGCACCCTGCCCAACGTCGCGAGCCTGCCATGCTGAGCCGTCCGGTGAACAACGAGACCATCCTGGTCGGTGTCGTGATCCTCGGCCTGGCGTTCCTCTGGGCGGTGCGCCGGCGCAACCAGCTGATCCGCGACACCGTGGCGGGCACCCCGCCGCCGCCGTCCGGTGCCGACGGCGGCGCGGCCTCGCCGTTCGGCCGCGACCCCCACGGCCTCCCGGTGGTCCTGTTCTGATGCCCTGGGTCATCGTCTGGGCGATCGCTGGTGTCGCCGCCAGCGCGTTCGCGACCGCCGAGATCGTCAAGGCCGTGACGGACGACCCCGACATCCCCAACGATCCGCCGCCGCCCTCGCAGCTGCCGCTGATCCTGGCGCTCGCGGTGGTCGGCCTGGTCGCGGTCGCGCAGGCGCGCGCGCGATGAGCCTGGAAGCCTGGGCCCCCTTGCTCGCGCTCGCCGCGGTGCAGCTCGGCGCGGTCCTCTACTGGGGCGGCCGGATCAGCGCCCGGCTCGAGGCGGTCGAGCGCGGCCTGGATCGGCTGCTCGAGCCACCGCCCCCCCAGCACCACCGCAAAGCCGCATGAAGGAACACGCTGATGGCCACCCGCAAGCTCAAGTGTAAGGGCCGCGACGCGCGCGGCCGGATCAAGCGCGGCTGGCGCCTGACCCGGGGCGGCCTCGTCAAGGTCGGCGCCCGCCGCCGCCGGCGCGGCACCACCAGCCGCCGGCGCGCCCGGCGCGGCAATGGCCGCACCCGGCCGTTCGTCCTGGTCGACGGCCTGCGGCCTTAGGAGGGCCGCATGACCGGCGACACCACCGCCCAGCGCATCGACAGCCTCAAGGCGCGCTCTCTCCTCGGGGCGGTGTCGCACAACGGCGGATCCAACGAGCGTTGCTTTGTCGCGCTGACCAACCGCCCGCTCGGCCTGCTCGGCCCGGTCGACCTGTACGTCGACGAAGTGGTGCCCTCGGTGCCGGCGAACCGAGAGCTCCTGGAGTTCTTCGCCGGGGGTGACCTGCTCCAAGACCCCAGCTGGACGCTCTGGACCGCCCCGATCGTGAGCACCAGCGGGCTCGAGACCCGGAGCGAGATCGGCCGCGCCGGCCACCTGATGCACGCTGGCGGGCTCACCCCGGGCACCGACCCGGGCAGCATGGACGCGCAACCGTTCTGGGAGTTCAACATCCAGGAGCACGACTCGACCAGAATCCCGCTGCCCTATCCAATCGTGATTCCGCCGGGCCGCTCGCTGATCATCGGCGGGGTCGGGGTGGTCAATCAGATCGTGCGATGCGCCTTCAAGTGGCGCGAGTTTCCGGCGGCCGAGGCCGAGCCCGTGCTGACCACCTTTGGCGGCATGGCCGCCGCCGGCACCACCAGCGTCAGCGCCGACAACCTCTACCTGCAGCGCTACGTCGTGCCGGCGCCGGGCGGGCCCTTCGTGCGCTTCGGGGTGCACAAGCAGGAGATCGCCTGGCGCACGTTCAAGGCCTGCCTGTACGCCGACAACGGCGCGAACTATCCCGGCGCCTTGCTGGCCTGGGCCGAGCACCGGACCAACGGGGGGGCCGACGACGCGGGCAACCTCAACCACCTGGTCTTCCTGGCGCCGCCCCACGCCCCGCTGGTCGCCGGGCAGAGCGTGTGGATGGGGCTGATCCCCAAGAGCGGGTTCAGCCCGGAGAACAACATCACCGACCAGACCGGCGACCGGCGCAGCGGCAACATCGGCTGGCCGGGCGACGGCAATCCACCTCCTGACCCGGCGCCGGCCGGGCTGACCACCTACAGCATACAGCGCGGGTTCCAGGGCGCGCTGTGGACCGCCTGAGAGGGACCCTCGATGCTCGACACCTTCACCGATTTCTCGGACCCGCAGGTTCGCACCTTCTGGCTCGCGGCCGCCGCGATCCTCGCCGCCGCGTGGCATGGCAACGTGACGATCCTGGCCATCGTCTCGATCGTCGCGCTCGCGGTCAGCCTGCGCCAGCTCCGCCTGCCGATGCCGGCCAGGTAGCCGAGCGCGATCCAGAGCACCGCCTGGCGCCAGCTCACTCGATCACCCGCACGTCGGCCAGCGCCTGGTCGAGGCGGGCGGTGAGCTCGGCCTGCAGCTGCGCCTCGATCTGCGCGGTGCGCTCTTGCAGCTCGGCCGACAGCTGGCCGAGCAGCGCGGTGCGGGTCGTGGCGAGCCCGCCCGCCAGCTCGGCCAGGTCCTGGCGCAGGCCGATCAGCTCGGCGCGCAGCTCGGCCAGGCGCTCCAGATCGACCGCCAGCGCGGCCCGGGCCCGCGGCGAGCACACCACTTCGGCGAGCCAGGCCGGGATCACGCGCCGGGCCGGCGGCTCAAACCGGGCCCGGCGCGCGCCGTAGCACCACCATGCAACGCAGTCGCTTGCAGCGCGATCTCAAGGCGCGACGTTAATATCCGAGGTTGTGGCGCGGCGCAACAGCCGGCGCTCTTGGTCCTCGACCAGGCCGGCCGCCACCTCGGCCAGCTCGGCCGCCAGCTGCCACATGCCCAGGCGCGCCCCGTCCGGCCCCTCGCCGTGGTCGAGCGCCAGGCGCGCCATGTAGCCGGCGAGCGCCCGGCCGAGCGCGACCCCCAGGATCACCCGCGCCTCGGGCCCGCGGCCGGCCTCGCGCTCGGTCAGCTCCATGATCCGCCCGGCGAGGTACAGGCCGCGGTCGCGCACCGCGTCAGCGTCGGCCTCGCCGGCCTCGAGGCGGGCGAGCTGGATCAGCTCGAGAATGCGCGCGCGCGTCTCGGCCACGACTTTGCCCCCGCCCGGATCGACTTGGCCGCGGCCGCCCGGTCCCGGCGAGCAGCTGGTCGGCGGCGGCCGCGGCCCCCGGCTGCGCGTAGTCCCTACAGCGCCGGCCGGGTTTGCCATAACACCTGTTCCCGGGCCGCCGCGCAAATCGATTCCCAGTCCCTGACGACCGCCGGCGGGCCGGGCGCACCGCACCATCAATCCCGACCCCGGCCAGCACTGGCGCCCGCGCCGGCGCTCGACTTGCCCTGATCTGTGCTGCGCGTGCACAGACCCGGCGCCGCCGGACCGCCGCGCCGCGGCCGCGGCCGCCCGGCCCGGCAAGTAAAAGGCTAAGTCCCTTCCAAGTTGAGCCGCGCGCGCCGCAAATAAATCTCTGGTCACCCTATATCTTATCGCACACTTGTGAATGCCCGCCAAGCAACGGCCTTGCAATTCGCCCAGGTTCGACGTACCTCTAGTGGCAGCGGGAGCGGCCCCACCAAACTCCCTGGCTGATGTGTGGCAACTTCAAGCGGGACGGGGCCGACCCCGTCTTTTTTTGTGCCCGATTCCCGGGCCGGCCGCCAACCGCGCGTGCCCTCCTGGATGCAAGCCGCGCGAAGCGCGTCCTTCAGCGGCCGTGCGAGCGCTAGCGAGCCTGCCGGCCGCCAGGTTCGGCCCGGTAGGGCCGGCCTCAGACTCTTTTTATCCTTTAGACTCTGAGTCTGGCGGGCACGAAACCTAGGGCTGCCGCGGGGTTCCGGCCTTGACTGGTGTCACGCTGCATACTAATCTGTGCCTGCCACAACATCAGTCGGGAGTTGTCCACACCATGCAGCCGATTGCCGATGTCGTCTCAGCCGCTCGCCTGGGCATCAACAAAGCGCGCGTCGCCGGCGGCCAGGCGCCGCTCGCCCGCGACCACCTGCCGTTCAACCGCAAGGGCGCGCCGTTCGACCGCCAAGCGATCGACACCATCGCCGGCGCCGCCGCGTCGGCCGGCCTCGCCAAACCCCAGCTGTTCGAGTTGCGGGACTACCTGTTTCGGCTGGGCAAGCGCCCCGAGCTGCGAGGGGAAGCCTTCATGCTGATCTTCAACGAGGCTCGCCAGCGCGCCCGCGAGATCATCTTCGGCGCGCTGCCGCGCGGCCGCGCTCGCGTCGTCTTCGACGTCTACGAGGCGATCTGCGTCAAGGTCCCGCGCAACGCCGTAGAGGTCGAGGTCAGCCGCGACGAGCTCGCCGAAGCCGCCTACCTCTCCGAACAGCAGGTCAGCCGTTATACCGCTCTGCTGGTCCGCCTCGATCTGCTCCGGAAGTACCCCGAGGGGCGCGGCGTGCGCTACGTGCTGCTGCCCGTCGAGGACCTGGGCTATCCCCTGTGGTTCGGCGATCGCGCCGCGCGCGCCGACGCCGTCGCTGATGGCATGCAACGCCTGGCGCGCGAGCGCCAGCCCGAGCTGGCGGTGTGATGCGCCCCGCCGACCGGCGCGCCACGGCGCAGGGCTACCGGGTGCACCAGCAGGCGCCCGGCGCCCCGCTCACGACCTGCGGCCGGCGGGTCCGGGCGCGCTACGCCACCCCGGACTGGGCGCAGGTCACCTGCCAGCCGTGCCAGGCGCTGCGCCGTGCGCCGGCGACCGATTTCGGGCGCGCGGTGCGCGAAGGCCTGCGCGCCGCCGGCAAGCTGCCATGAGCTGGCGCCGGCTGTGGTGGCGCTGGCGGCCGCGCTGGCTCGGGTGTCCGGTCTGTGGTGAGCGCGCCACCCGGCGCGACCGCTACGGCTGGACCTGCGCGCGCCACGCCTGGCCATGAGCCCCGACCCCGACGCCTGGCGCGCGTACCTCGAGGACCAGGCGGCGGCAGAGGACACCGCGCGGCGGTCGCCCCTCGTCTGGCCCTGGCGGTGGGCCCTGGTCGCCGCGGCCGCGCTCTGGCTCGCCCTCGCCCTCGCCCTCGCGGCGCTGCCGACATGACCGCCACCGACCTGTTCGGCGCGCGCCGGCCGGTCGACGCCTGGGCGCAGGGGCTCGACCCCGAGGCGGTGCCGCTCGCCGAGCAACTCGCCTGCGTCCGACGTGAGCTCGCGCTACGTCGCAAGGTGTACACCCAGCGGGTCCGGGCCGGCCTGCTCGCCGGTCCGGTCGCCCGGCGCGAGCTCGAGGCGATGACCGCGGTGCTGCGCACCCTCGCCCGGCTCGAGCGCGCCGCGCGGGCCGACCAGGCGCTCGGCGCCGTGCTCGCCG
>Ga0210043_1003137_pt1 | contig 10069 bp, 10 predicted proteins | sample CryGeymet201501t_FD_183990 | JGI IMG/M metagenome (GOLD analysis project Ga0210043, IMG submission 183990) | Groundwater microbial communities from Crystal Geyser aquifers in Utah, USA - Crystal Geyser metaG 2015-01t (SPAdes) (version 2) | ecosystem: Environmental > Aquatic > Deep subsurface >... | reverse complement strand
CGATGGAGAAACTCATTTGATCAAAGTAAGAATTTAAATTTTCTTCTTATTCGATGATCCGTGATGGTTTCCAAGTTCATGATTGGGATGATCCTCCCAAAAAAGTCCTTTTTTCTTGCATTCATCATTTCGCTTTGGATGAAGTGGGTAAAAGATTTTGTCTTCTGGATGCCCGACATCTCCCACGACGATGGCTTTAACTTCCTTGTCAGTATTATTTATCAGGGTATGAGCATGTCCAGTTCCCGGTGGAAGACCGATGCAGTCTCCAGGATTAAGAACATAAATATGACCATCAATCCACATATCTGGATGTCCTTCAAGAATATGAATGAATTCTTCATCGTGTGAATGAGCGTGGGGCCAACTAGAACGGTCTCCTGGTCTTAGTATTTCGTAATTTATGCCAATCCTCTTAAGTCCTAATTTTCTTCCCATGGCCGCTCCTATTCCAAAAGTTTCAGTATCGCCAGGGTAAGAAAAGGATTGATCAATAATCATTTCGCTTACATGCTTGATATATTGTGGTCTAGCTTTAGACATAAACTTATGCTCCTTTTAATTATAACTCTTACATAATATACTCGAAGCATCTCTTAATGATAAGTGGGTTGGAATTAGAGTCATGCATAATGATCAAATTATTTTTTTCGATGGAGTATGCAATCTTTGCAACGGATTTATTGATTTTCTTTTGAAGGTCGATCGACAAAAAAAGTATAAGGTCGCCTCTTTGCAGGGGCAAACGGCCAAAGAGCTCTTACCAGCGATATATCATAATGAATTGTCCACCGTTGTTTTTCTGAAAAATGGAATGATTTATACTAAAGCAAATGCCGTTATCCTTATTTTGAGTGAATTGGGCTGGGCCTGGAATATAGTGAAGGTTTTTAATTTTCTTCCCTTTAAAAATTATTTTTATGATTTTATATCTAGAGCCCGATATCGTTTTTTTGGAAAGAAGGAAAATTGTCGGCTACCGACGGAAGAGGAAAAAGCGAGGTTTCTCCCTTAACTCTTTTTCTTTTTAACGACTGGTTTACAAATATCTAGCAATGATTTTGATAGTTCTGAGATGAGATGGTCATCCTTGCTTTTAACGTGACAGCTTAAACCAATCTTATATTTCCAAAAGCCATCTCTTGGTCCATAACTTTCGACAACATTATTTTCAAGCTCCTTAGCTACATAGATGAGTGGCAAGAATGAGATTCCAATATTATCGACGATAGATCGGGTAAGCGATTCTATAACATCACTCTCAAAGACTGTTCTTCCTTTTAAATTGTATTCTTCAGCAAATTGATTAATTTCTGTTCGAAGTTTTAAACCAGTGCTGGGCATGACCCATTGGGCGTGCTTGCCTTTATAATAAGAATTAAGAATATTCAAAATACTATCTTTTCTCTGCCGAGTGTTGTTGATCTTTACTTTGTTCTTCGTGCAAATGAGATTGACTGGGACTTCGAGTTGTTGCAGATTTTCAAGATCCGGATCTGTCATGTTAAATGGTGAAACGATTACATCAATTTCTCTAAAGCGAAGTAGTTCAGACAGCTTTTCATGGGATTCAGTGATCATAGTGATTTTGGGGCGGAGCCTCTCATTAAACTTACCCAAAAAATGGCTGATAACTTCTACTAAGAATGAATTCGCTATCTCAACACTGACTCCAATATTAATTCTTCGGGAAACATGAGGAATTTTTTCAGTAATCGATTCTTCCATCTCTTCAGAAAGCTCAAACATCTTTCGACAAAAACCAAAAATAATCGAACCTTCTTTCGTTAGTTCATTCTTGCGTCCTACTTTTCTAAAAAGTTTCGTTTGAATATTTTCTTCAAGAACTTTTAGTTGCCCACTTAAAGAGGGCTGGCTAATGCGAAGGTGTTTTGCTGCGGCAGTAACTCCGTCCGATTTGACGGTAATATAGAAGTAATAGAGATGATTAAAATTATACATAGTAATTGGTTATATATCACATAGTGACTAAGTATTATAACTATTAATCTATTAAGTTCATGATAAGAGTCTAAACCTCTACAAAGGAGAAACAATGACTGCATCAAAAAACGATTGGAAAAAGTTGAAAAGTAAGATTTAACAGAAGTTTTCCAAGTTCAGTGAATCTGATATCGAAGGCTTGCATGGACATATGAACTTACTCACAAGCAAGGTTCAAAAAGCTTACGATTATGACAAGTCTAAAGCTGAAGTCGAATGTAAGGCTTTTAATGATTCGTTTCGAAAAGTGATTTGTTAATGTGATTTCTAATCGCAGCGCTCTCACAATAAACGGATAGATTGGGAGGAAAAAATGGCACAAATTAATATTAATACTGGTGGACTTATTCATGCAAGAGTTGGGAATGATTACTTTGTTCTCACTGATATTGAACTAGATCATATCAATCGTGAGCTGGCCGTCTTAGAGGGGAAAATTCCCAGAGAAGCCCTGATTGAATTGGCGATAACTAAATGTGAGGATAGTTTTTCAGGTACGATCCGAATCGATTTATTGAATCTCTATTGCTTTGGTAAAGGTGAATCGGTGGAATCTCTTTTCTCAAATCTTGTACTTAAGATAGTGATTGAAATAAATCAATACAAAAGAAATTACAAAAGACTAAGAGCATTTTTTAGAAAGCAAGTTCACAATTTTTAATAAAGAAATCCTCACTTAAATGGTGAGGATTTCTTTATTCGAATATTCCATTTAAATAGTCTTGAGTTTGTTTTTATTTGATGAGATCCTCTTGTTTTTTAAATTAAGGGAGATCTTCTTATCCCCCAACATCTGCTTCTTTTTATAAAGCAAGTATTGGCTTTTTACATTTTTAAAAAATATTCGTGCTTCATATATTAAATTTTTCATAACCATCCTTATTATAAAAGGGACCAAAAATGCGAAAAGTTAAACTCCTCGCATTTTCGTAAGTGAACTTACTCGTTGGGAGCGAGTAAGACTAGGTCCTTAGGGTCTTGTTAAATGCTTTGCATTCTGTTTCTGCACGTGACTTGTCATAATTGTAGACTTTTTGAACCTTGCTCGTAAGCTGGTCCATGTGGCCTCTCAATCCTTCAATGTCAGCGGTGCTAAGTTTTGTAAATTTAGAATGAATTTTCGCTTTTGTTTCTTCCCACTGTTGAGGTGAATCTTGAACTTTTTCACCTTTAGGTAATTTTGGCGTTCTTTCAGGCTTCATTGGTGTCGTCATAATTGCATCCTTTGTTAAATGGTTAAGGCACATCTTGCGACCAATATAAGGAAAGGAATATGACGAAATTTCTATGTGATAGATAGTTTTAATCTATATTTAAAAGAGTCAATACTAGTTATTCCACTACTTAAGCTGAAGAAAACCAAAAGCAAGACCCGTTGTTTGGCGAATATGAGATTGAATTGTCCCATCAGCATTGACCACGCCAGCGTCTGGAAAATAGTTGTGATTGGACCCCATAATGAAAGTGTTAAGATATTTGGCGGCACTGACATAATAGCTATAAGCAGAGTTGTGAACAGTCCATGAAGATGAAAGTGAGAGAGCATCAACTTTTAATTGGCGATATTGATTGAGAAAAGTTGAGTCGTAAATATCAGCACAAACTCCTAATCCTATTTCTCCAGCGGGACCTTGATAGGTGATAGGTCCATTGCCTTCTTTAATATACATAGATTCACCACCAAAAAGATTCTGCTTATGATAAGTGGCAATGAGATTCCCTTTTGGCGATATGACCATAACTGAATTAAAGAATTTTCTCTCGCTTTTAACTTTTTCTAAAAAACCAATATGCAAATACATTTTAAGTTTTTGAGCAATCTTGCTGAAATATTGAAAGGTCGGACCATTTTTATCTTCAGCATAAGGATCAGCTTGGGTAACAGAGGCAAAGTTGTCATCAAACTCTGGTTGTGAAGGGTAACCAACGACCGCCATTTCAGGCGTTACCAATAAAGTGGCGCCTTGAAGATTCGCTTCCTCAGCGTATTCCGCGATTGCTTCACGATTTCTTTGTTTGAATCTTTCAGCTTCAGCAGAATTGACTTCAATTGGTGTGTCTTGAGTATTGGCCCATTGGAGGACTGCTACTTTTTGATATTGATCTGTGGGATACATGCTTTCATCTGGAGAGAAAATCTCTTGAATTGGAGTTAGTCCAGCATAGAGATTTTGGATAGACATGAAGAGAGTGGTGAGCAGTAAATACTTCATCACTCTATTATTGAAGTTATGATTCAATTTGAGTTAAATTTGATCTACTTTTTTCTTACATAAAAAGTGATCTTGTCGAGAATTTACTGACCTTGTTTAACAGTTTCTGTTATCTGGCCAAGCTGATTCTTGAATACTAGAATTTGTGATAATGATTCCCAACAAAAATGATCTTATTCAATTGGCCACCTTACCCATGCCTTATGGCAAGTATAAAGGGGTATTGCTGATTGATCTGCCTGAGCCCTATGTGGTTTGGTATTACAATCAAGGGATTCCAAAAACGGCGATAGGTAAATTGTTGCAACTCCTTTATGAAATTAAGGTAAATGGCCTTGAATATTTGGTTTATCCTTTGAAGAACGGGCATTCATAAAATGAGAGCAGCCTGACAACAGTAAACCTACTGATTTGGATGAGTTATTGGCGATTCTTCAATCGTTGTTTAAACAGTTGACGGCCCTATAAAGTGTTCACTTATTGCCTGAAATAACCCCCTTTCAATTATAATCTTTGGATTAAGATCAATTTTAAAGGGTAAGTCGTGTCTTTTAACAATATTTTTGTCAACGCTCGTCGTGACCTCCATTATTTAAATAAGAACTATGCTTATAATGCTCTTTTTTTAATGGGTCTTAATTATTTGGCCTTTAGCTTCGTTCAAAGAGGTGAGTTTTCGTTACAGCTTTGGCATTTGTTCGTGCCTTTCATTGCCATTCCTTTTGCATGGTCAGTCTCTTCACTCATTCATAATGCCGCTCATGGAAATATCTTTGGCAGTTGGATTAATCGAATGGTTGGTGAGTTGTGTGGTTTGGCCCTTTTTTATGGATTGCCGAGCTTTGCCCTGATCCATATTCTTCATCACAAAATGCCAGATGAAGAGGGAGATCCGGTTTCTCCAAAAGGTATGTCCTTTTTAAAATTTGCTTTTGCGCCGAACCGCTATGTGAAGAAAAAAACAGTCCAATATCAAAGAGAGCTTTTTGGAGATGATCCTGCTTTTGAGCGAACAATGTCTCTTCAAAATATTGGCTTTAATGTTAATTATCTTTTAAGAGTTACGTTTTGGTATTTTGTGCTTGGCCCAGAATTGTTTTTGGTCTATCAGATACCCTTTATTATCAGCTCTGTTTTGATTTTGGCCCACATCAATTATATCAATCACCGCAATTTGCCAGATGGTTCAGTAGAAGTCGTGAACTATAATCATAATCTTTATTATAAGGTCGCTAACTTCTTTTCATTCGGTGGCTATTACCATAAGGCCCATCATCTCAATCAAAAGCTTTTTAATCCCCAAAGAGCTACAGATAATGGTACTCGAATGTTTACCATTGGACCGCGCTCTGAAGTTGAGGTTCAGGGGATACCTGAATTCGAAATTGATCCCTTGAACCTCAAAGAGAAGCTCTATCGTTTTCTAAAAGTGGACACTGTATGGGGAGAGGCTGAGAAGTATAGACTTCAAAGAAAGAATGCTGGCGGTCTGAGGATCTTTTCAATGCCCTAGTGTCACGAAGACACCTTTTGAACACAAATTGAGCTAAAAAACTAACATTACCGTGTAAGAATCGGATGATTTTCCTTCATTTGGGACGAGGCCCTTTACGAGAGGTCTTAAATTGGAGATGAGTACAGAACCACTGCACTTTCATTATGGAGAGATTATGAAAGCATCAATGAGGGCTTTTGCCCCCGTAATTCTTATACTATTCCCAAGTCTACTTTTGGCCAATTTGCCTAATGAAATAGATCACCCGACATATGAATCTCAATATCGTCAATCCGAGGCTCAAAGTTCTCGCGATCGTGCTAATGCCAATCAATTATTGGACATTGTGAGATCAACACAATCACAGATCAGTCAAAATGAGAGTGATGTCACCTCAGCTCAAAATCAAATTGGTGAATCACAAAGGGCCATATCTGAACTCGAAAATGATATTCTTCGGAGAATAAATGATAACGCTCAACTGTCGCGAGAAAATCAAAACTTATCATCAAGCATTAGAAGTACAGATCAAGAGCGCGCTAGTACACAAACAAGTTTAGATAATCTCTCTCGCCGCTATAATATTGAGCAACGTCAACTTGAACAATTTCGCCAAAGATTAGAAGAGCTCCGACTTCAATTGGATCGCTCTGATCGTGAAGTTCAAATCAAACGCAGTGAAATTCAAAAAATTCAAATCGTATTAGAAGATGTTCGCAATAAAGTGATTGAGCTCAATCAAGAAAAAATAAGTGTTTCAAGCAAGATCACAAATTTAGAAAGTCAAAAAGATAAGTTAGAAAGAGCTATCACTCAGGCCGAAGGTCAATTACAAAATCTTCGCAATGAAGTTAATCAAGCTCAAGCAAATGTACTGCGACTTGAAAGAGAAGCCACTTCTCTTAAAAACCAAAGAGATCAGGCTAAGGCCCAATTAGATGCAGCTTCTCGAAGTCTCGATCCTCTTAAAAATCAAATCTCGCAAGCTAAAAATGAATTGTCACAACTCAATGGGACTAAGAACAGCTTAGAAAACAAACTTTCTCAAAATCAAAGTGAAATAAACAAGAAGAAAACGGAACTCTCTCAAAGTGAATCTGTCATTTCAAATCTTGAATCAAGAATTTCACAAGCAAGAAGTGAAGTTTCTAATTATGACCAAGAAGTTTCAGCGTTAGGAGCAAAGAAAGCTCGTTTTGAAAGTGAAGTTTCAAGAGTTGAAGGGGAGATTAGAAGTTTACAATCTGGGCCACAAACTCCAGATTCACAAAATCAAATCAGAAAACTCCAGAATGAAAAGCAATCACTCGAAACACGTATTCGTGGGATCGAAGGTGAAATGGCCACTGCTCTTAAGAATAAGGAAAGAGCGACTCGTCAAATCGATAATATGGAGAAGCAGATTGCTCAAGTCAGAGGATCGCAGTCAAGTCTTCAAAGAGAAATTACCAATCTTGAATCAGAAAGACCGCGCCTTCAATCTCAAATCTCTAGCGTTGAACAAGATATTTCAAGAAAAAGTTCAGAATTAAGCCGATTAGAAACTGAATATGCTAATGCTTCGAGAAGTTTTGCAGGTCTTGAGCAAGCTTACCAGACCGCACAGTCGCAATATAATAGCAAAGTGAATGAAGTAAAAAGTGCTCAAAATCAAGTGAGAATGGCGCAGAAACGCTTGCAAGATGTCCAAGACGATATCAACCAAGCGAAAAGTAAAATCGCTGACATTCAACGTGAGTTGCCTCAGTTGAGCCGACGTCTCACTTCAATTGAAAATGAAGTTCGTGATCTTAAACAAAGAGGAGATCGCCTTCGCCAACAATTACCAAGTTTAGAGAATGATCTGCAAAGAGCAGAGCAACTTTATGCTTCTGATCTTCGCGATTACCAACAAAGCCAACGCTTAACAGATAATCAAGAACGCATTGTAAGCTCATTGGGTGCAGAGCTCTCTCAGATGGACCAAGTGGTTCACGATCTCAATCAACGACTGCAACAGCTGAGAAACCAATTGTCTCAAAATGAAAATCAAATATCGGCAAATGAATCGACCATGGCCAGAAACGAGCAAAACATTCAAGCTTACAACAGACAAATATCAAGCTTGGAATTGCAAATTGATCAATCAGAGCGAGAGATTGCTCGCCTCAGTAATGATCTTATTCAACAGCAAAAGAATTTTCAGTCGGCCGATAGATTGGCGACAGCTTCAGAACTTAAAACTCAAGGCGATTACCAAGAGTGGCAAAAACGCCTTACATTATATCGTCAGTTCTTAAGTGAAGCTCAAGCTTTAGGTGCCAATCAGGCCCAAGCACTAGCAACTCAAAAGGGAACTGATAAAGGTGAGTTGATCGTATCTCAGGAAGGTCAAACCATTGGAGCAAGAATTGGTAAAGAGATTGCTCTTTTAGATGGACAAGAGCGAGGGATTATTCGAGGCAAACTTTTAGGCTTTGATGAAGGCTATAAAAAGGGAACTGAGAGCGAAGAGGATTTTGAGCGTGGTCATGCTGCAGGGATGATTATTGGTCTCGATAACGCCAAAGCAGAAGCCGAGAGAGTGGATTTTCCAATTGGCTATAACGAAAAGAAAAATGAACTTCTAAGAGATATCCCACGCAATTTGATTACTCTTGATAATCAAAAGCGCGTTGATTTTGTGTCTCTTATCGATTCTTCTCTAGAAAAAGGCTTCGATAAATCAGACGAGACAGATATTTCAGATGAAGAACGCGAGCGCGCCAATTCTTTTGAATCTCAAATTGATGGAACTCTACGAAAAGTTGAGAGTGCTCTTGAAGAGTATACGCAAGACTCACGCAATCTCTCTGAAGCTTCTTATGTCTATCAGAATCCTCAAAACATAATCGTTGTTAAAGACGACCAAGACTGTTCACAGGTTTATAAAGAAGTTGCTGAATTCGTAAGTGCTTGTGGAAATAGTTATGACACTAGCTTTAAGAGCTTTTACGCTCGCGCTCATAAAGAAACATATTTTTCTGGATATTCACGTTTTTATCAAGACTCAAGAAATGCCAGCTTCTCAATTCATCGCAATGACCAGTTCGCTATGGCGAAAACTGATTCTTATAAAATTGTCTTTGCAGAGAGTTTTGTGAAAGGAGCAGCTGTTGCTGAACAAAATGGTAAATTGGCAGGAATCGAATATGGCTTTAACCAAAACATTGCTCAGGCCAGAATCGATGCGAAAATTCAAGGGACAAAATCTGCGGGAGATTTTTTCAATCGCAATGGAGTAACAAGAGTGAGAGCGGGAACCGCCGGAACTTCAATTGAAGCGCGTGACCCGAGGGGCCTTCTCCAAGGAAGTGAGCTGTCTTTAGGTTTACTGCTTTCTAACTTAGGTAAACAAGCTCAGCAACGGAGCGCTATTTCGATGACGATTCAATCAGTCAGCGAGAATATCACTCTTCAAAATAATAAAGCGACTCTGACAGAGCTTCCTGCTCGATCAAATATTGATTTGAAAAATGTCGTGCTTGGAAAAGTAAAAGACAATGCTCGTCCTGGCAGTGATATCACTATTCAAGCGATGCTTGTTTATCCTGGTGATCAACTTGCGAGCAGTTACAAAGAAACAGTCACTTTTAGAGCACAAGTTAAAGTGAACCCTGAAGTTCAATCGGCGCTTGAGATTGATCGCAATCCAGAATGGCGTAAGTGGACAGTTTTTCCTTTTAAATGGAAATTCAGAAGTCACGAAGTCAAAGTTAAGCTTCAAGGCCTTCGAGATTTTGTTCCCAACGGATATGATGTCAAAATGACTGTTTTAGAAGGCACGAAGTATGTCGATCTCGATGTTGCGACGGTCAAAACGAAAGCATTAAACAGAGGAGAAACGACAACTGCTGTTCTTCAATATACTTTTAAAGAAAAGGCCAAAGACGCTTCTTTGTCTTTTAAAATCGAAATTTCATACCAAGGTGAAGTATTAAAGAGTGAAGTGGTGAAGTTACAAGCTCAGTAAATCAGCGAGACTGAGTTAATCCTTCATAGATAATGTACCAAACGGCCAGAGAGATCACGAGGAGGATTGATTTTAAGATAACTTTCTTTTTGTTAATCTTTCTCATTTCGTGTTTTCCTTTTTGCTCGAGTCTTTTAGTCGCATGCTTCTTATTAAAGTGTATGCTTTTTAAGATGTGGATGGCGATTTTTTTTATTAGCGATTTGATTTATCATAAGAAAAATGAGCAACTTCGAAAGTTTGTTGTAAAAGTACATTACAGCTAGTTGATGTTTACTTTATCCCACGAGAGAAATTGGACGTTTTGGACCCTCTATAGCTCTGTCTATTTCTTTGTCAGGTCTATAGTTTCTTCAATGACCAGAA
>Ga0210043_1003136_pt1 | contig 10069 bp, 21 predicted proteins | sample CryGeymet201501t_FD_183990 | JGI IMG/M metagenome (GOLD analysis project Ga0210043, IMG submission 183990) | Groundwater microbial communities from Crystal Geyser aquifers in Utah, USA - Crystal Geyser metaG 2015-01t (SPAdes) (version 2) | ecosystem: Environmental > Aquatic > Deep subsurface >... | reverse complement strand
GTCAGGAACGGCTCTGCTGGATTTTATTTGCATCACCACTCCAAGGTCGTCTGCCTGCGCCGTGCTCGCTTCCGTGCTGCTGCCTTGCGTCCACCGGCGCCCCGGTTGCATGGCGGGCACTCGGGGCCGCGGTACTTGGTGCGGTCGTGGTCGTCGTGGCCGAGGTCCCATGGCTGGCCCGGCTTGATGGGCTTGCCGCATCGCCAGCACTTACCGCGGCCGGAGTCGATGACCACCTGCCATCGTTGGCGTTCCAGTTGGTGCTCTCTGCCGTAGCCGCGCTCGTGGGTTGTGCGTCGCCTCGGCACGTCTGGACTACTGGGCAAGCGTCCACTTGCGGACCAGGAAGAGCACCTCACAGCAGGCAGCCAATGCGAACCACACCCAGGGTGATATGAAGTCGCTGGTGGTCATGCCGACCATGAAGCCGGCCACGCCGGCGAAGAGGGCGGCGATCCAGATGATCTGCCGGTTGCGTTTCGTGTTCGGGATGCACCTAGGCACGGTGGCTCCCCTCTGACGTACGCTCCCGTGCCATGCATGCTGAGGGCGTAAACGGACAGGTGGACTTCGACGGCGGGATGGTCACCATCTCGCGGGCGGGGCTGATGGCGAGAGGCACGGTCGGGAAGGGTGAGAAGCGCATCCCGGTGAAGTCGATCCAGGCGGTGGAGTGGAAGCCAGCGTCGTCGTTGGTGCGGGGCTTCATCCAGTTCTCGCTTGGCGGGTCGGATGCGTCGTCCCGTGTGGGGAAGCGCACGCAGGATGCGGCGAGGGATGAGAACTCTGTGGTGTTCTCGAAGAAGCAGCAGGCTGGGTTCGAGGCGATGCGTGCGGCGGTCGAGGCTGCCATCGTCGGCTAACCGATCATACGGAGTTGCTCACCCGATGGAAGTGGCCGGTTGCCCTTGGCGCTGTTGCAGCTCCGATGAGCCAGCGCGAGGTTGGCGAGCTCGTGCGTTCCGCCTCGGCTCCGAGGTACAACGTGATCAACGCTCGGACCGAGCCGAGTGTCCTTGCTGTCGAGGTCGATCATGTCGCCACAGAGTGCCATCATCGGATTGGTGTCAGTAAATCACATCGTTGTAGTTCGAGTCAAATCGGCGGTCAGGACGCCCGACGTCCTCGACGTGAGGCGAGCACTGTCCGTGGGTCCAGTCCATGGCCGACGAGCCAGTCTCGGCAGTGGCGGTTGACGTCGGCAGTTCGCCCTTCGACCCGAGCACGAAGCATGGCTTCACTGGGCCAGCAGTTCGGGTCGGTCTGGAGCTCGACGGGTTCGCCCAGGTCGGTGAGGTCCTGGACGTAGCGCCAGCATTGCCGGCAGAGCAGGCGCGTGGTCCGTGGTGAGTCGACCCCGATGCGAGCACAGGACCGGCAGTTGGACTTGGCTTCCATGGTGCGAGTGAGCAGGTCGGGAGCATGGGCGCAATGGCCGTCGTGGATGCGCTGGATCGTCAGGATGGCGTCCTGTGCGCTGTAGATGGCCGAGGTGATCCGTGAGCCGGTCCTGAGTGCGTCGGCGACGGTGCCGAGCTCGCAGAGCATGTGCATGTCCTTGACGGCGTCATCCCAGTCGGTGGCTGGCGTGCCCGAGTGGCAGGCGGTCCAGATGATCCGGTGCGCCATGAGGAACTTCTCGACGGCCTTGTGGAGCTTGGGGATGTCCACGAGGTCATTGACCGGCCTGGGCATGGCTGGCCGCTGTGGTGGCTTCATGCCTGCGGCGAGTGCGTTGACGACGTCCCGCTCCCACTTCTCGCGCACGTTGTCGGCGGCGATGATGGGGCGAAGGGCCGCCAGCGCCGTGGGGTCGCCGATTCCGCCACCTGAGACGGGTTCGCCACTGCCACCCATCGCGGGGCCTGACGTGTCGTGGATCGTCTCTTCGATCTGGTCCGGGTCGAGCAGCATGGCTTGGGCGATGGCGGCCTCGAGTAGTGCGACGGTCGCGCCGATCGTGTCGGGCTTCTCAGTCACGCTGTAGCTCCGTTCTGGTCCCGATGCCCACGAAACTGATCAGCGGGCGGCTCAGGGACACTCAGGGGGTAATCGCTGGCAGTGCAGGCGAGCTGGCGGCAGGTGGTGCCGACGTCGGGGCGTCCACAGGTCGGGCACGCTTCGGTGTTCATCGGACTCTCCCTCGGGTCGGGACCGGCAGCGGGCCGGCGGGTGGCTTGGATGTGGCGGTCATCGGTTCGCTCCGTTGAGGTGGCGCTGCGTCTCGCGATGGCGATCAACGGCGCAAGACGGGCATGGCATGGCGTCTGGGAGCGTCCCGTCGTCCATGCGATCGCCGCCGAGCCATCCGCCGCCTTCGTAGGCGCCGCAGGTGTGGCATCCGTCGCGCCGTTGCCGCTTCGCCATCCGCATCGGTTGCTTGGCTGCATGGGTGGGCAGGTCTGTTGTGGCGAGCATGACGGCGAGTTCGTCGGGGGTCAGTTCCCCGTGTTCGGCGAACAGGTCGCGGGCTTGGATGCGGTGGCGTGTGGCGAGGTCTGATCGGACGGTCGCCCGGTATGCGCCGGGGTGGTTCGGGTTGGCGTTGGCGACAGCCTCGTCGGCGAGCTGGTCGATAGCCGCTTGGAAGCAGTCCCTCTTCTCGTCTTCTCTCATCTCGCACCGCCTTGGCGCGTACAACCGTTTACGGAGAGAGAGATTTTTGGAAGTCTCTTATACGGGTCGGGTCGGGGGGACCGTGACATCGCTGTGACATGGCCGTGACTCACGGCGTGACATTGGCGTGACTCACGGCGTGACATTGGCGTGACGCGCTTCATGCTGAGAACCCCTCGTCCACTGACCGCAAGTGCGCCTGGCTGCGCTTCTCCATGGCCTTCTCACGTGCCTTACGCTGGCGTTCTGCGGCTTTGTCGCGTTCTTCGAGGACCTTCTCGCGGGTCGGCTGGAAGTCGTTGAAGTCGTGGATCTGCCAGTCGTCGCCCGCGTCAATCCACAATTTTGCGTGCACCAAAAGCTCAACCGCCTTGGCCGTTGCCGGCGCGGAACTTGAAGTCAAACGATTCACAATTGTTTTCGGAATCGCACCGTCCGTGAGGTGCCGGTTGCAGTAGCAGAGGGCGCAGACGTGGAGCCATCCGGCCGCTGGGGTGAGCAGCGAGACCTTCGGATGGTCGGGGAAGCTGTCGTCGAGGCGTACCCAGGGCATCAGCGATCACCCCCACGCAGGAAGTGACAGGAACCGCGATCGGTATTATCGTGCGTCATCGTGAAGACCTCCACTGGTCTTTGCCACGCCCCCGGCCGGTCACACGGTGCGGGGGCATCTCACTATTTGTTGGTAGCCCGCATTGTATGGCATGGGGCCGCTCACTTCGGCGTGTGGTCACAGGGGCAGCACTTCCTGTGCGAGACGCTTGGCCGCGATTTCGCAGTAGCGCTCCTCGATCTCGATGCCGATGGCCTTGCGTTCGAGGTCTTTGGCGGCGCGGACCGTGGTGCCGGAACCCATGAACGGATCGAGCACCGTGTCGCCTGGGTCGGTCGAGAATGTGATCGGGATATGAGCCGTAGCGGGTGGTTTCTGGGTCGGGTGGTCGACCTTGCCCGGTTGCCCGTGTCGGTAGGAGTCGGCGTCGATGACGTTTGGGCACTTGGTTCCGGTCGGTGGCGTCCACTTGCGACCGCTCGAGAACGCATAGACGCAGAGTTCGGCAGCCGAGTCCCACCCCACACCTGGTGGCGCCGGGACGGGGCACGCCTTCCGCCACACCAGAAACCGCGTCTTGAACCCGGCAGCCTCGAACACATCGACGATCGGGCCGAACTGGCGGTGTCCGCACCACACGTAATGGGCCGGTGCCAGACGGGTGGCTAGGGCAACGGCGGATGTCACGGTGTCGGTCATCTCTGACCAGTCCGTGTCGCCCTCGAAGAAGTTGAGTCGGCGCGTGCCCCTGCCCCTTCGATTCTCGTGGTCCGATTCGACGGAGAGCGAGTAGGGAGGATCGGCCATCACGAGATCGACGCTCCCGAGCGCCGGCAGGATCTCCCGACAGTCGCCGTGGTAGATGGTGCAGTGGTCGGCGGAGTAGTACGGCGTCGGGCTCATGTAGCGGCCTCCAAGAGACGCATCTGACCGGGGTGGATCTGGGACGCCTGACGGCCCGTCACGAGGGCCGAGAAGCCCGAGCACCGGCACGTGATGACGTACGGGGCGACCGGCTCATCCACGACGAGCAGGAGGCCATCTGGCGTGTCCTCAACGTGCGTGACGTGGTCGACCAGCCACGTGCCACAGTGGCGGCATCTCATGGTCGGTCCAGGGTGGGAGTGCTGGCGCTTGATTCAGCACGCCAGCGCCAGAGGTTGCGGGCGTAGATGAAGGTCAACGCCGTCGTCAGTGGGGCGAGCCCCCACACGCCGAAGACGGCGATGGTGGCGTACCAGAGGATTTGGTTGGCGAGGCCGACGCCCCATGCGGCGGTGCGCTTAGACCCTGCGAGCCACATGGCGATGAGTGTGAGTGTGCCCGTGGCGAACGGGATGGCTTGGCGAATCACTGGCCCTCCCCATTGCGGATACCGGCGTGAGCGGTGCAGTAGTCCGTACCGACCTCGGTGAACTGAGTCGGCGCTTTGTCGGCCATCAGTCCTCCACGATCTCGGCGTCGGCGATGTCGTCGTCGAACGGGCGGCCAGGGTCGTCGGGGTCAACGACTGGCGGCAGGTCGGGATGCGACTCCGTGACCGTGGTCATGGCAGCCTCCTGACGTAGGACCTCAGAGCGGTACTCGGGGCTCGTCGGCGTCCACTTGGACAGCTCCTTGACCACGGTCTTCAGGTACATCGACCGCGGCCACTTCACCCACGGCGACGATGCGCCCGTGTTCCCACGGCCGGCGTCGCGGTGCTTCTTGATCTCGTCGGCGCCCATGACCACGACGCGCGACGTGGCGCCCGACTTCATCTCGGCGTAGGCGTAGGCACCCACGAGGTCGCCGCGGTCAACGAACCACGAGGGCTTGCCGTTGAGGTCCGTGGGCGGGTTGTGGATGGGCTTGACCATCTGACCCGGGACCCACTGGAAGTCGTCGTTCTCGTGGACGACCTCGGCGACGACGGAAACGACCTCGCCGGCTCTGAACATGAGCTCAACAAGGCCGGTATATGCGACGATCCCCGTGACCTCGTTCCCGAACGGGACGAGATAGAACGTGTCGCCGGGCTCGAGTCCGAGGTGGGCGCACTTGAGCATCGCCGCCATGAAGCTGCCGGGGTTGGCGCGGGCCGCCTTGAGTAGCGCGGGGTCACGCCGGACGATTCCTTGCGCCGCTCGCACCCACTGGTCGGCCTTGATGTGACTCGGGAGGACGGTGGCGAAGTCGCTCTTGTGGTGGGCGATCATGGCGTCAGCCGTCTCGGCCGACTTCTCGATGGCTTGGCTGGTCGGGTTGCTCATTGGGTCGGCCCCTTCTTGACCTTGTGTTCTGGGTAGATGAGTGCGCCGTCCGTGGGCTCGGCGTTGACGAAGAACCGATAGACGGTCATTGGTTCGTATGGGTGCGAGGCGGCGAGCACCGCTGCCTCTCGGTTGTCGTAGACCCCGAGCACCGACGAAGGCTCGAACGAGATCTCATGGACGACGACCCACATCGGTCGGCAACTCACGCCGACCTGCGCTCTTCGTTGGTGATGTCGGGCAGGTTGCGACCGGCGACGACGTACGGGAGCCCGTCGCCTCGTGCCTGTCGTCGGGCGATCGTGGTGCCGTCCCATTCGGCGGTTTTGGCGTCGCCCATCAGGTCGGCCACGGTGGACGTGGCACGCCGGGCCTCTTCCTCTGCGGCCTTCAGTGCCGAGCGGGCGGCGATGTAGGCGCGGGCGGTGGCGTTGTCGAGTTGCACCGTGTCGGGGACGATGTCGGGGTGCAGTTCCTTGACGGCGTCGTAGGTGGCCGAGTGCCCGTCGATGTCAGGGCGGGCCCGCCGAGCGATGTCGTCGAGGAACTTGGCGCCCTCGTTGCGGATGAACTCCGCTTCGCTGGCGTCGTACTGGATCGAATACTCGCGGTAGTCGCTGCCGCCGATCAGAAGGGCGATGTCACCCCGCTCGACCTGGAGCACGTCCATGTACCAGACGAGCTGGACTCGGACGTGCGGCGGGATCTGGTCGGTGCCGTCCTCGCCGTACCCATCACCGAAGCGGCTGGTCTTGGCGTCGGCGACTCGCTCGGCGGTCCACAGGTCGGGGTTGGCGATCTGCCATGGCCGGTCAGCGGGGGCGTAGGTGCCGGGCTGCTTGAGCCTCAGCCCGTCGTGCTCCTCCTTGTACTTGGCGAGGATGACGGCCTCCAGACGGGTGCCCCACTCCATCTGGGCGTTCTGCTCGACGTCGGCGATCTGCCCGGCCTTGCGGTGCCACAGGCTGAACCGTGACTCGAACGGCGACAGTCCGAGGACGGCGCCGATCTCGCTGCCGCCCAGTCCGTTGGCTCGGAGGGCGTGCCATTCCGGCGACCCCGGCGGATGCTGACCCAGGAGGATGGGGCCGGCGGTTGTCACAATGTTGATGCGGTCAGATGTCATCGTGTCTGGCGACTCCCTGGTCTGCGTGTCTCATCAAGGGCTTGCGGTCGGGCTGTCACTTGCGGCCGCCGGCACTGCAATGCCGGCGGCCGCTCTCACTCACTGCTTGCGCTCCATGTTGATCTGGAATCGCACGCCACAGCCGGTACATACGAACTTCCACAGGCGTGGTCGGGGGCGGGGCTGTGGCGTCTGGTGGCCGCAGCGGCAGGCGTAATGGTCGGTGGTCATTTGGTCCCCTCGGTAGTGCTGCCGCTTGATCTGCCTGCGTCGATGTCGGCGGCTGGCGGCTCGTTGCCGATGTCCTCGCCGACCGCACGAACGAATGCTTCATCGGCGTGGCTGCTGATCATCCATGGCCGCGGGTCGATCTGGATTCGGTCGCGCTCCCACAGCACACGTACCGCCGTTCGCAGGGCGTCGAGTTCTTCGGCCAGGTCGTCAACCGCTGAGCGGGCAACGTCGGAGTAATCAGCCATCCTGACCACCCCCGCTGCCGTTTGATCCGAGTGCCTCTGCGATGCGCCGGGCGATGTGGTCGGGCAACTGGGGTCCAGCCCAGCCCGGCACGCCGAGCCAGTCCACGACCTCGCCGAGCAGGTCTGACAACAGTTCGATCCCTGCGTCCTGCTCCTTGATCCGCTGCCAGAGCTTGGCGAAGTGGTCGATGTACTCGTTCTCGGTGCGGTAGTAGGCGTCGAGCAGGTCGCCATACGTCGGGCACCCATCGGCCACCGTGACTATCTGCCCCCCGATGCCACGAGGCGGGCGCCTCAGTTCGAGTACCCGTTGACGCAGTCGCTCGATCTCGTCAGCGGCGAGCGCCTGGACCTCGGCCATCTTCTGGTACGGGACGGGCGTGCAATCTTCGATCGCCTCGGCGTGGATGCGGAGTCGTTGCACCACGTCCACAATCGGCGTTATCTCGCTCACGTCACATCTCCAATCAGGTCAAGGAACGCCGCGCCGCTCATCGTCACGTACCCGTCAGCGACCGATGCGCGGCCGGCTCGGTGGTGAACGACGACGGGGATGGCGCCCTTGGGGGCTTGTCGGGTGGCCTGGTCGACCCAGCCGGCCAGGTCCATGCGCTGCTGGTTCTTGGCCTCGACGGCGACGAGGGGCGACAGGATCAGCAGGTCACCGGACTCGATGCCGGCGCCACCGGACTCGACCACGGTCAGCCCGGCGAGCTCGAGCCATTGCCGGACGGCGGTCTGCCACTTGCGGCCCTTGGTGCGGGACATGGCGCTCATGTCGACACCGCCATCAGTCGCCGGCCGATGTGTTCGGCGACGGCGGGGACGACGGCGTTGCCGAGGGCTCGCAGTCGGTCTCGGTCCATCCGTCCCTGAAGCCCATGAGCCACTCCGAAAGCCGGGGGCTCGGGTATGGCAGTCCAGTACGTCGACGCACCCTGTCCTTCAGGTTTTCTATCGAGGGGTCCACCTTCCCGTTCCGGCGGCGGCGGGGGTGCTTGGTCCCCGAACCAGTCCCATCTGTCGCCCTGGGCGTGGGCCAGGATGTACAGCCGGTCCCGCATGTGTGGGGCACCCATGGAGCACGCTGAAACAGTCGACCATTCGACATCGAACCCGAGCTCGGCAAGGTCGGCGAGCACCTGATCGAACCCAAGGGAAAGGTGCCCTGCGACATTCTCAGCGAGCACGTATCGGGGTCGAAGAATGCGAATGGCGTCTCGGAACCGGGGCCAAAGGTGTCGCACATCGTCCGATCCCCTGCGGTGACCGCTGGTAGAAAACGGCTGACAGGGGTAGCCGCCGCAGATGAGGTCGACACGTTCGACGTCCTTCCAGTCGATGGTGGTGATGTCGCCGAGGTTCTTGACATCGGGCCAGTGCTTGGCGAGCACCCGGCAGGCGTACGGGTTGATCTCGGATTGCCATGCGACGGTCATGCCCGCACGCTCGAGGCCGAGATCCAGACCGCCGATGCCGGAGAAGAGGCTGCCGACCCTCATGTCTGCCGCCGTAGCCATGCCTCGATGACGCCGAGTGCGATCAGCCAGCCGGCGAGGGCGCCAGCGGTGACGGCGACCACGTCGGCGGCGGTCAGTCGTAGGCGGCTCATCGGTCGTAACCGTGCCCAGCGGGGCGGGACGATGAACAGGAGGACCACGACGACCCACCACACGAGCAGGGCGATGATGCCGGTCACGCCATGGCCTCCAGTGCTCGTGCGGTGGTGTAGTGCCGGTCGGCTTCACGCCACGGCTCGGGGTTGGTGTCGCTACCGCGGGCCTCGATCTCGTCGGCCCGCTCATCGAGGATGCGGATGGCGATCTCGGTGGACTCGCCGGGGCGCAGCCAGAGCCTCATGTCGGCTCGCTCCCCTCGGCGGAACTGCCGATATGCGGTGCAAGTGGCATCGGCTGCTGGCCGCTATAGAGCCCTTGCCGGCGAGCCGACTCCAGGTCGATCGCTGGCAGTTCTGAGTGTCGGCACTCCCATCGAATCTTCCGTTCAGTCGGGTGGCTATCCGTCCGATTGCGGCTTGGTCGAGACCAACTCCCGCCGTCAGTGACGGCCACCGGACGCCACCCCGCGGCGATCAGGGAGGTGCCGGGTTCCGACAGCAGCGTGTAGGTCATCGCCTTCTGCTGGCCGTGCGGTTGGTGGATGCGGCAGGCGGCGCCGTAGAGGGCCGAGCAGGCGTTCGGGCAGCCATCGGTGGCAACTCTCGTGACCTCCATGACTTTCTTGTGCGGGATCAGGCGGGCCTTCGGGCGCCCCATCACAGCCACGCCGCGCATGACGTCGTCGTCGTCCTCGACGCCGATGCAGAATCGTCCGTTGCCGCCGGGCAGGTGATGCCGGTGGTGGTCCACCACGAACTTCTTGGCCTCTCGCCAGTAGACGGGGACCACAGTGAGTCGAGCCTGTGTTGTGACGGTCATCGTTCAGGGACTTCGCTGTAGTTGGCGGGGTCCGGGTAGGAGCAGGCACACGGGTGCGGGCAGCACGGTTCGGGACACTCCTCGTCAGTCCACCCGAGACAAAACTCATCGTCGTGGCGGGCGTGGCCGCAGAACGGGCACGCCACAATCGGCGTCTTGTCGGTGCTCATAGTGCGTTCTCCGTTCGGTATTTGCGCCCATCGTGCGGGCACCTCGTTGTCGTCGATGTCGTAGGTGTTCTGCACCGCGGCGCCGACGAATGGGCCGGCGATGGTCGCGAGGGCGAACAGGGTGAGGGCGGGGTCGTCGTCCTCCCCGGCCAGTTGGGCGACGAGGGCGGGGTCGTCGTGGATGGATGCGGTCACGAGCGCCCACGCCCGCTCACAGGCGTCCTGTGCCTCGTCGGGGAGGTCGGTCACGTCAGCCACCCGTCGTGCGGCCGGTCGATGATCTCGGCGGCGATGGGGCAGACCACAGCCAGCAGACCGCCGCCGTAGCCGTCGCCGTCGCCGTAGCCGTCGCCGTCGCCGTCGCCGCCGTCGCCGTAGCCGTCGCCGCCGTCGCCGTAGCCGTAGCCGTCGCCGCCGCCGCCGTAGCCGTCGCCG
>Ga0210043_1003134_pt1 | contig 10072 bp, 6 predicted proteins | sample CryGeymet201501t_FD_183990 | JGI IMG/M metagenome (GOLD analysis project Ga0210043, IMG submission 183990) | Groundwater microbial communities from Crystal Geyser aquifers in Utah, USA - Crystal Geyser metaG 2015-01t (SPAdes) (version 2) | ecosystem: Environmental > Aquatic > Deep subsurface >... | reverse complement strand
GGTTTTTTACAAGAAAAACAACGTTTTTTTTGTTCATTTAAGCTCCTAGCATCTTAATGTTCGGAGATTATATGCTATTGATCAGTGAAAAGTAACTAAAAAACCAACACAAAATTTTACTTAGCCCCTTTTTTTATACTTAAATAAAAATTGGTAATAGGTTTGATATATCTTAAACATAATTTCCTATCGTTATTGTACGCAAAAAACCAAGCTTTTGCTTGTACCCATCCCGATGAAATACTTAATATTGAGAATAAATATTGTATCACAATAATTCTCAAAATAATTTTTAGCTAAAAATAGTCTTTTACTTCTTAGCTTTATGTCTAAGATTCTTATCTAAAATCTTTTTTCTTAGTCTTAAACTTTGTGGAGTTACTTCAAGTAGCTCATCATCCTCAATAAAGTCTAAGCTTTGTTCAAGACTTAGCTCAATTGGAGGGGCAACTTTTAACATTTGATCTGCACTAGCTGCGCGAACGTTGGTTAATTGTTTACCTTTACAGATATTCATCTCCATGTCTTCTTGACGAGTGTTTTGACCAATGATCATTCCTCCATAGACAGTTTCTCCTGGTCCAACAAAGGTTGAACCTCTTTTTTGGATAGACTCGATTGCATATCCTGTTGATGTTCCTTGCTCGGTAGCAATTAAAACACCATTACGAAGTCTAGGAATTACCCCCATGACTGGGAAATAACCAAGGAATCTACTGGCAAAGATACCATTACCTCTAGTTTTAGTTAAAATTTCACTTCTAAATCCTAGTAAGTTTCTGCTAGAAACTTTGTAAACCATTCTGGCAGTGCCTTTAGCATTAGTAATACTGTCAAGTAACTCACCTCTTCTTTTACCCATTTCTTCGGTAATAATTCCCACAAAATCTTTATTAATTTCAACAGTTAACTCTTCCATCGGCTCGCTTTGTACTCCATCAACTTCTTTAAGGATGACTTGCGGTTTGCTGACTTCCATCTCATAGCCTTCTCTTCTCATATTTTCAATCAGGACAGAGAGGTGTAATTCTCCTCTACCAGAGACAAGATAGCCACTCCCGTTAGGGTTACTCTCAATTCTAAGACCCAAGTTAATCTTCTTTTCTTTTTGTAATCTATCTTCAAGTTGTCTAGCTGTACAGAACTCACCTTCTTTCCCTTTTAGTGGAGAAGAATTAGGTCCAATCTGAATACTTAAGGTCGGATCAGTAATTTTAATTTTTGGATAGCCATGAGGATCATTTGGGTCAGTCAAAGTTTGACCAATGCCAACTCCATCAACTCCAGTGATGGCCACAATATCTCCGGGCATACCAACTTCTACTTCAACTCTCTCTAAACCATTACTAGCTAAAACATACTGAACTTTACAATTTTTAACAAATTTATCTTCTTCAACGATGCTAACTGTATCACCAGGTTTAACACTCCCAGCAGTAATTTTACCGACGGCATGAACACCCTTATAGCTATCAAAATCGATATTTGAGACTAGCATTTTAAATGGCTTGTTAGGATCTACATCGGGGTCAGGGATCGTTCTGAGAATTTCTTCAAGTAAAGGTTCTAAAGTTCCTGCTTCGCTGAAATCAACTGGAAGTTGATCCCAAGCTTTGCCCTCTCTGGCAACTGCAAAAACAACTGGAAAATCAAGTTGTGACTCATCATCTACTAAGTTAAGGAATAGTTCTTCTGTATCAACTAATACTCTCTCTGGGATTGCATCAGAACGATCAATCTTGTTAATCACTAAAATAATTTTAAGTTTTCTCTCAATCGCTTTTTCAAGCACAAATCTAGTCTGAGGAAGAGGTCCTTCGGCAGCATCAACAAGCAAAATAGCCCCATCAGCCATATTAATAACACGTTCTACCTCTCCACCAAAATCAGCATGGCCAGGAGTGTCGATAATGTTAATCTTTGTATCTTTATAATGAATAGCTGTAGTTTTAGCTAAAATGGTAATCCCTCTCTCAGATTCTTGAGCATTTGAGTCCATAATTCTATCTTGGGTCATTTCTGCCTGATTATCTCTAAAGGTAGAGGTCTGTTTAAGTAAACCATCAATTAATGTGGTTTTTCCATGGTCAACATGAGCGATAATAGCGACGTTTTTGATGTTCATATAGGGTTTTTCCTTATTTTTAGCTATACTTAGGCGAAAAAGAGTATTATAGGGTATTTTTTATTTAAAGACAACTCGAATTAATTGGTTATTGTTTTGAATGAAAGACAACTGCTGAAATTAGTTTGTTTGGCTAACATCTATAGCCGTCTCAAATACAGGTAATACTATTCCTCTTTTACCATCTACATTTCCTGCCAAATCTGACATTGTTGCTGACCCTTGCTGTACAAAACTAAATAGAGATTTACTTTCAGAAATAATTAATAAACGCACTGCAACTTCTCCATCATAAAAACCTGGGGTATCCCATGATATTTGTGTAGATTCTGCATTTTTTTCTGTCGGAATAACTGAAAAAATCCAAGAATATACAAACTCAGATACTGACATTTCTCTATCCCCTACCTGTATCAAATTCCACCCATAATCAGGCAAATTAATACATCCGTGTGAACCATAAAATCCAGTGTTAATATTGCTCCAATCCCACCAGGGAGAGTCATGCAAAGCATTCCCTCCCCCAAAATAACTGACAAATCCAACTCCAGCCTGGCTAGGCATATGACGTGAGGCTCTAGTATGAGAAACAAAGTGTTGCCCATTTGGAGTACTCCCTTGATCTCCAAGCACTACTGGTACTCTCAAAATAAGTTGTGAACCTTCAAATAAAAGTAATTCTGGCGATTGATTTTGTAATACAACAATTTGCTTATCACGATTTGTCGTCTCTGGAAACACAGATATAGGTTCAAAATTAGGCACTTGGATATAATTCACTAGATCTACAAACACCTCTTGATTTGCTGTCCCATATGGCATAAACATGCCATTATCAGGTAAAATTTGGGCAGTAGTTTCATCTATAATTTTGACTCTTAATACTCTACCTTCTTGCACAACTCGGTTTATCGTAGGCGTTATTCTTGTTACATTGCCCTCATTGTCTTTCCAAAAGTAAAAAACCTCATGAGCTGTGTGTGCCCGAACATATACTATTTCACCCAATTGTTTGCTTAGCTCTTGTTCTGGACTATGATGAGGAATTTCTGTTTGTGCCATTACATATGTCAGTTCAGTTTGCTCATCAACTGAAGCAGGCACGACACGCATTCCCTCTCTAAACATGCCAAAGCTATCCCACACTGGATATCCTTTTTTCTCATAAAATTTTTGATTAAATTCTAAAAAATCTTCTGGGTTAGCAAAAGCATTTAACAAATCTAAATATGAAAGGGGTTCTCCATCATCCGTATTAAGTGATTGAAGCAAAACATCAGTTTGCTGATTAAGAACTGTAACAGATTCACTCAATGGTTTATCATCAACTTGAATTTTATATGGGAAATATATCCACCCACCATCTGCTTCTTTAAGCATTGCATGCTGTATATATTCCAGAAAAGCACGTAATGTTCCATTTGTTAATGAATTCATCACATCATCTAGTGAGTACAAACCAAACGGTTCAAAAGCTTCTTTATTTTCTTGCCACATCATAACAAAATGGCTATAGATTACTTGCTGGATAACTTCTTCTGTATATGTTTTAGTAAGACCAGAAACTTCACCTTGAGTGATTAGTTCACTATGAATAGCTGGAACAAATCGAACAAAATTCCCTTCAGCGTCGGTAACAAGTAAAGTAGTGCCATAACTTCCCATACGCACAATCTCTAAATATGTGTCAACCCAATCCCCCTGAGCTAAAATTTGTTTATTATCATCACCTAGATAGTAATCAAGATCAAAAATTTTCAAAGCTTGATCGGCTAGATTTGTATTTAATCCCAATGATCTAATTCTATCTTCTTCCATCAGTGGAATTAATTCACCTTGTGACAACCCTGAGTTATCTGGCACAAAAACTCGTTCACTTGGCAAAGAGCCATCTCTTAACACTCCATCAAATAGACTATTAAGTCTTATTATTTCAGCTTTATATTCATCATCAGGATTTTCTTGCTCAATAAATGTTTCAGGATAATTTTCAATAGCATGAATCTGTGAACTATCTAAATTCGAGTAAAATCCACCTTGGTCAGGGGCTTGTTCAGTACTGTAATTAGCTTCAACATCACCTTGCAACACAATGGTCAAGATGAATAATAAAATTATCGGAACCATTCTTCTCATTATGGGTTCTTGAGCCAAAATCAGTAGTTTGAGCAATTGTCCCTTTAATCCAACATCTAATTCTTGCAATTCCCTATCTTCTTTTTTCATAAGTATTTTTTTAGAGAAATCTTATTCTAAGCACTCCTAATATTTTACCATGCTATATATGATGAATATATTTATATGACATTACACCATAATCTAACAAACACCAATTTGTCTACTATAGGATTGACAGATAGCCTTTTTTAGTATATACTTCTTGAGTATTTTGTCTATCGGGAGATATGCATTGCATTTGACGTTGAATGTAGAACGCCTATATTCAGAACGTTAGATAAACAAACATAAAATGCGTAGCCCACTAGGCGAGCAAGAAATTGCTAACCTTGTAAGCTACGCATTTTTTTTCATGTTCAAAAATAAAAATATTAGTCTGATGACAATGAATTGATAAATTTACTTTTTTCTCATCACGTAGACACCATCCCCTTTAACGACCTTTTCAGATATTTTAAATGTTACCTCATCACCTTGATGAGTTTTTTTTACCTTATTTTCATTAACCCACAACTCGTTTGGGGTTACTTTAATTAAACCTGTTTTATCACTGGTAATTAGTATTTCTTCACCCAAATCTAAATCACTAGCTTGAATCTTAATCTGAGCAACTTTTAGCTTAGGATAATACCTCTGAACAATCCCTAACTGTACTTTTATGTGCGTAGCTTGAGAACCATCTCCTTGCGCCCACTCGCTCATTTTTCTTCCCATGTAAAAACCCTCGGAAAGACCTCTGTTAAAAACAGTCTTTAATCTTTTGTTCCATTTATTAACCAATTCTTGTGAATATGCACCATCTTTAATGCTATCCAAAGCCTCCCGATAAGTTTTAACAACCGTATACACATATTCTGGAGGACGACCCCTCCCTTCAAACTTTAAGACATCAACCCCAGCTTCAACCAACTGAGGAAGAAAACCAATTGTGCAAAGATCCGCACTACTCATTATATAATTATTATCAATCACTAACTCTTTTCCATTAGTCATATCTGTCACTTTATATTTCTTTCGACAAACCTGAGTACACTGCCCCTTATTTGCCGAACGATCATAAGCATAAAGACTCATTCCACAGCGACCAGAAACACTGACACATAAGGCGCCATGGGCAAAAACTTCAATTTCAACTAGCCTGCCAGAAGGACCCTTTATCTTTCTTTGTTTAATTTGCTCAATAATTGAAGCTACTTGTTCAAGTCTTAATTCTCTAGCCAAAACCAACCTATCTGAAAATTGTGAATAAAATTTAACTCCTTCAATGTTAGAAATGGAAATTTGGGTAGAAACATGAACTTCCACTCCAATCTCTCTAGCATAGGCAATTGTTGCCATATCTGCGGCAATAATTGCAGTGACATGATGTTGTTTAGCCAAATCAATAGTTCTCCTCATTCTCTCCAGATCTGAGTCATACATGACAGTATTGAGGGTCATGTAAGTCTTAATATGATGTTGTTTACACAAAGAAGTTAATTTAGGAAGGTCAGCTTCAGTAAAGTTATTGCTTGCTGAAGCACGCATGTTAAAGTCACTAATGCCAAAAAAAACGCTATCACAGCCTGCTTTAATGGCAGCTCGAAGTGAAGCAAAAGACCCTGCTGGAGCTAATATTTCTGGCATTTTTAAACTCATAGATGGGTATTATACCCAATCATCGAAGAATTTGCTCTCCTTTTCAAAAACTTTCCAACCAAGATCGAAAACCATCAGAGAAATAGCCAAACTTAATAGAGCTAAATCTATTGAATAGAATTCTTGATTTAACAAAGCATAATGAAAACCATCAATGATTGCAGTCATTGGATTTAGGTAAAACAATGGTCTTAAAATCTCTGGAAGTAAATCAATAGAATAGATCACGGGTGTACCATAAAACCAAATGGGAATAATTGCTTGAACTATAAAATTAACGTCACGATACTTAACATTTAGTGAACTAAAGAGCAGAGAAAAACCACTAACTAAGATGGTCAACCAAATTATAAACGGGATCACTAAACCAATTCTTAAAATATAACGAAAGGTCTCAAAAACAGAATAAGATTCAATCAGTACTTTATCTAAAACTAAGAGCATTATTAAAAGCGCCAATGATATCAAAAAATGAAATAAATTTGATAAAACTACTGACAAGATAATGGATTCCCTAGGAAAATTTGCTTTTTGAATTAAAGATCGCTCATTAATGATCATTGGAGTATTTTTTGCCACTGTATAAGAAAAAAAGTTCCATGGAAGTAAGCCAGCAAATAAATATAAAAAATAATTATCAACTTTAACAGGGATAAAGAATTGGAAAACAAAACCAATAACCAACATCTGAATAATAGGATTTAATAGTATCCATAAAAATCCTAACAAAGCATGTTTATATCTTGCTTTAATCTCCTTTTCTGTCATTGCAAACAGAAAATCCAACCAGAAGCGATCTTTTTTATCTAATATGATCATGTTTGAAACTTTATCACCATTCAATTTAAAGATAAACACCTATTGACGTTGCAGATGAGCCAAAGCTATCCTTATTATTAGCTACATCTAGTGCTATTTTTATTTTTTTATCTTCAATGAAATACAAGCAAATAAATTTATCAAATCTAACGCAATTAAGCAAAAAAAGCCCTTTGATTACTATTAGTATGATTTTGATACTAATAGCAGTTATTTTTTCTTTAGGATACCAAGCCTACTCAATTAGACAAAAAAATATCAAAAATAAACAGGTAGTCACTACTCCTCAATGTCTAAATATTGATATAATTGACTCACAAACCGGCCTGATAAAAGAAGACCTTAGAAAAGGAGACACTGTTCTATTTAGCTGTACTGAAGTATCTGAAATTGATCACTATATATTTAAAATTACTGAGCCAGATAACAATCATATTTCATTAAATGCATCTGGGAGGGTCTCATTACCATATACAATAAATCAAGATGGCACTTATCTTGTTGAATGTCATATTTGTAAAACAAGTGATAAATATAGTTGCTCACCATATACTTCTCTTATTTTAAATTAAGATTATGTTAAACCCCCAAACTATTAATAACCAACTAGACAAAGTGTCATCTCCTCCAAATGATAAAAATAATTCAACTACAAAAGTCAAACAAATTTTAAAGTATTTTAGTTTAACCATTATTGTTGTTGTGATTATTTTTGGAATATTATTTATAAAAACACTGCTCAATCACACAACATCTGAAAAAATAAATTACCAAAATGATTCTCAGCTTGCTCCCAATCATCTGTCAAGCTGTTCAACCAACTTCACTACTCTCTCAAAAAAATCAGAAATTAATTGTTTACAAAACAGTTATAGAAATGAGCAGTCGAACCAAGCAGGCTCTTATTCACTCACCCAAACTCAAAATATATTTAAGCCAGGAGACATCATAGTATATAACTATGTCATAACTAATGATGGGGATCGAAATAAGGTTATTACAGCAAACAATTTATTAGATTCAAAATCATCGGGTGAGTTCTCAAACAGAGTTACCTTCTTAGACAGTAATTGTGAAAAGAGTCATTATGATGGTAAGAAGATTACTTGTACTACAAAAAATCTTATGCCTGGGGAAAGTCAATCAATTACCTTCAGAATTAAAATTGATAAAAGTATTTTACCTGATGTAGATATCGAAAACAGTCTACAACTATCTGATGGTCTAATTGACCAAGATTGTATTGTAAATATTAGTGTTAAAAATGTTCAAGAGGAACAGATAAGTTCTTCACCAGTGACAAAAGTTGAAGCCAAATGTGGGGAATATTGCTCAACAAATGCCGATTGTATTTCAAATGACCAAATTTGTTATTTTAATCAGTGTAGACTAGCTGAATATCCTGACATTACTGATTGTGCTGTTCCACCTGTTATAATTACCAATTCTTTTGTTGAACCCTCTCCAACCATCAATTGTAATCAACCATGTCTGATAAATACAGACTGTAGTGATAATGATCATATTTGTTTTGAAAACAAATGTAGATTAGCTAAATACCCTGCCAGTGCAACTTGTACGATTCCAGAATCTAGGGGCTCAATTAATCAGCCACAAATGCCTGAGAAATTACCCAATTCAGATTCTGATGCAATCGTTAGTTGGATTAAAGCTGGGATTGGTGTATTAGGGGCAGGAGTATTGCTACTACTTCTATAGAATTACTATTTGTGAAAAGCCGAATAGCAGTGTTATCATTAATCTATTACATATTTATCTCAGTATATTAAAAATATTATGTTAACAAGCCAATCACAACAAACAATTCCTGCCGTACCGCTTTCAATGAAAAAAGCTCAAGAGAATGTAGCTGGAAGCATGGGTAGTAACCCTGGGGCTCTTGGACCAAGTCCAACAACACCACAACAACCTTTAGAAAAGCCTAAAAAAAAGTCACCGATCAAATATATATTGGGTGGGATAGTATTGGTTCTACTAGTATTTGGGATGATCACAGGATTTTATTTAACTCAGAGGAGCCAGGATGTTAGACAGCAGGCATCAGAGATATATGCTCGTACTAATATAAGTGCGACACCAATTGACCCAGCGATAAGATCAAGGAATTGTAAGGGTATACAGAAGAACAATGCACAATATGCAAATCAGAGCGGGACATATAATGTGTATCCAAATGGGGTGGCAATGGCAGTGTATTGTGATATGACGACTGATGGGGGTGGTTGGACAATGGTAGCACGTGGTTTTCAGAATCAGAATGAAGATTTAAAAAGATCTAATACGACAAAAGGTAATTTACCAACAGAGTCAGGTATCCTTTCTACTAATCTAATGAGAGAGATTTCAGGGGCGGGTGATGATGTTGAATTCATGTTTGATTATACAATCAGAAATAATCCTCCGGATGGTCCACTTAACTCGGGTCAATTTAAATGGATTGCAAAGACAGATTTAGCCTTAACTTCTGGAGAGGCATGGGCAGAGACAGGTAGAACGTTAACTTGTATTGGGGATGGCTCAACAGCAACTACATATGGTTTAACTGGAGAGTTCGGGGCTAGACCAGACAGTTTGCATTGGTATAGACCAGGGGGTTTAGCAGCCTTCAATATTAATGTAGGTGGGACACCAATTGGTGTAGTTGGGACTCATGGAGGAATGTCATTCGGAGCACCATATTATTGGCCAACTGCAGCTTGTCAAGCTCATACTGTTCCTTCAGGCGCAGGAATTCCCGTAGAAGAAGGAAAATTGTATGTTCGAGGGACAGATGCTCCAAGTCAATGTAATGATGGAATTGACAATGATGGAGACGGAAAGATCGATTGTACAGTAGGAGCCCAAGACCCAGGTTGTTACCCAGATGGTAATGGAGGTGGTGGGGTATGTGATCCGAATGATGATGACGAGACAGATGTAACAGAATGTAATGATGGGATAGATAATGATGGAGATGGATTGATAGACTGCACAGTTGGGGCATCAGATCTAGGATGCTACCCAGATGGTAATGGTGGCGGTGGAGCATGTAATCCTAATGATGACGATGAGACCGATGCCCCAAACCAGTGTAATGACGGAATTGACAATGATGGAGACGGAAAGATCGATTGTACAGTAGGAGCCCAAGACCCAGGTTGTTACCCAGATGGTAATGGTGGCGGTGGAGCATGTAATCCTAATGATGATGATGAGACCGATGCCCCAAACCAGTGTAATGACGGAATTGACAATGATGGCGATGGAAAGATCGATTGTAGAGTAGGAGCACAGGACCCAGGATGTTACCCA
>Ga0210043_1003130_pt1 | contig 10082 bp, 19 predicted proteins | sample CryGeymet201501t_FD_183990 | JGI IMG/M metagenome (GOLD analysis project Ga0210043, IMG submission 183990) | Groundwater microbial communities from Crystal Geyser aquifers in Utah, USA - Crystal Geyser metaG 2015-01t (SPAdes) (version 2) | ecosystem: Environmental > Aquatic > Deep subsurface >... | reverse complement strand
AAACGAAATTAATCAATTGCAACTTGTTTCAGAAATTATTGAAAATATGAAAAGTAAAGTATCAGGTGCAGAAGAAGAGATTAATCCTGAAGAAGTCATTTAGAGGTATATTATATCATCTTAAGATAGAAACCCCGCCTCAACGGTTCACAATAAGTCAAAATACGAGGAAATAGCTATTTTTACTGATTTTTCTGAAGAAGTCCATAGAATTTCGTAATAAAAATCAGGTAATAATTCTATGGAAGAACAATTAAATAAACAGGAAATAACAATCGTATACGGAAAAGAAATTCAGTTAACTGTTTCAAATGATAAAAAGAAAGAAGTATACGTGAAATTTTCTACTACTTTTAGGAAAAGACAATTAAAAGAATTAAAAGGAGTAAAATTATCAGTATTCCTCTGTTATGCCTTACATAGCGATGAAAATGGATATTGTTGGATAGATAATAAATTAGTTCAGAAAGAAACAGGATATGGAGAAAATCAAATAATGGAAGCTAAACAATTTTTAAGACATAAAGGATATTTATTCTATGAGAGATTATATAACGAAAAAGGACAAATGAAAGACTGGATTTATAGAATTTTTCAATCAATTGAAGAAGGAAAAATCTGGGTTATTAGAAACGAAGAAGTTCATACCCTAACCAGTAAAAAACCCTATTTAGGGGAAAACCCTAACTTGGGGAAAATGGGGGGGGTAATAGAAGAAAAACCAATTAATATAAAAGAAGAACCAATTACTGTTAGTAAAACTAACAAGGACTACAATTACCAAAATTCCCTTTCTTTAATGGAGCAGGATAGAAATAAACATATTCAAGTTATTGCTCTTTATTGGAAGTATAAAAATTACAATCTTGAGAATCCAGAACAATATAATTCTGCTCTTAGACGAGACCTTCGTTCTGCCAGACAATTAATTGGTTATTCAAAAGATAAGTTATTAGAGGTTATGGATTGGTTGGAAAGTAATACTGATATTAAATGGACATTAGAAACCGTTAATAAATTTGTTAATGAGGACTTAGATAATATAGGTTCTATGAGGAAAAATGGAATTAGGTAAATACAAACAATTTAAAAATTCAAAGGGATTCCAAGAAGGAATAGAAATGTTTAGGAAGAATAAGGTTCAAATACCTCCTGTTAAACAATTCTGGGTTTCAATATTAATGTCAAAAAGAGATTGGTTTATTTATTCCCAAAATCCTGCTTATTGTAAATTAGGGGAAGAATTGGGGAAGGTTAAAGTAGGGTTTTTAATAGGAGAGAAAGTTCCTTTTGGGTGTAAGGAATTAACTGAAATTGAAAAAGTGCGAGTTCAAGAATATAGAAGAGATAGTAATATACTTCCATTACCATATGTTCAAAAATAGAAATCAAGAAATACAAGATTTACATAAAAGAGGAAAGACATTTCAGGAATTAGCTGGAGTATTTGGATTAACAAGGTCACGTATATGGCAAATCTGTAGTAGTCACGATAAACCTATTTTCCACTGTAAAAAACATAATAGAAATTATACAAAAGAATGTCCTTTTTGTAAAATTGATAGTTATTATACTGAAGTATTAAGAAAGAATGGCGATATCAAAGTAGAAATAGAAAAACTAAGATTAAAGAATAGAAATGCTGAGAATGTAAGAAAAAGAAAAATACTTGTTACAAAATTACGGGATGAATTTAATTTTTCATTTAGAAAGATAGGGCAGTTACTTGACAGGCATTATAGTTCAATTATCTATCTTTATGATAATTACAAACAAGAAAAGGTCGGCAAAAATAAAAATTAACTAATAAAAACTATGTCAGAAGAAAAAACAATCAACGAAAGAATACTTTATTGTATAGGTTCTGCTGCGGTTGAAAAAGATTTAGACCTTGGACAAGATGTTACAATAACTGTTAAGGGAAATGTTCTTAAGATTGAACAGCGCGATAATCAAGATGGTACTCGTGACCTTCTTTTTAAAGTTAAACTTATTACGGTTGAAAAGTTAGATGCTGAGCGAGTTGCGGAATAGATTTGATATTGATGAGTTAAATTCTACTTGGTGTTTCTGGTTTAAATGTTTATGGTGTGATAAATCTGGATTTGATGCTTTTCATCATATAATGTCACCAAGTAGTCTAAGATACCAAGATGGAGAGTTTAATAGGTCAATGTTAAATAGTTGTCCAATACATAATTTTAGCTGTCATCTTTACAATCCAGAACTTCACAAAGAAGAAAATGAAAGATATTTATTACAAAAAGTTTTAAGAATTTTAATAAAAGAAAGCTATATTCTTAAGAAGATTGATGTAGAATTCTTTAAAAAATATGAATCTCTTTATACGACCAAATAGTTATACAGATATAGCAAGAAGAATAATGATGGCAGGATTGAAACGGCAGTATTTATCAATTCCAAAAAGATTCTTTGCACTTGCTCAAGAAATGTTCAATGTTCCTGAGAAACCTCTTGGATATCAAGAAAAGAATAGTGTATATTTCCTTGAGAGAGTGGTTCTGGTTACTGGTGGGTTAGATTCTTCTGTATTATATTTTAGATTGAAAAAAGATTTCCCTAACTTAAGAGCGGTATATATCAATATTGGACAGCCATATCTGGCAAAAGAAATTATAGCACTTAAACAATTAGGGATAGAACACGAAACTGTAGTAGATTTAAGTTTCGCAGGATATGAAAAGAATTACTGGAAACATATTATCCCAGCAAGAAATTTCTATTTCCTTTGTTTAGTGGCTGAACAAATGAAAGGAGGAATAATTTATTTCGCTTCAACAGATGGAGAAATGCCGGAAGTAGGGGGAGATAAATCAAAAAGATTTTTAAAATGGACAAATGAATTATTTACCAAATTACCTTATCCAGTAAGAATAGAAACCCCATTAGAAAACGAAACAAAAACTGATGAGGTAAAATGGTGGAAGGAAAATTTGCCGATAGAACAATTAGATTATACTATGTCTTGCTTTGAAGCAGAGATAGGACATTGTGGTCATTGTCAATCTTGTTTACGTAAAGCTATTGCTTATGCGAATAATGGGTTAAAGTTAAGAACTAATACTCCTATTTTAGAAGGAACTCAAGAATATATTGCGAAATATGAAACATTAATGCCAGAAGCACTGAAGAAAAAAGATTTTAGTCATTATAGTCGGCGTCGTTGTATCCAAGACCTTAGAGGTATAGAATTACTTGAAAAACAATGAAATTAGTTAAATGCCCAGTTTGTCTAAGAAGATTTCTTAGACAAGGACTAAAAAATCATATAATCAATACAGCAAAAGCAGAAGGATTTAAATATCTTAATAATATTCTTGATGCTGCAAGAGGAAAACCATACGAGTTTTCTCCAAGGGTATTGCTTAATCAAGCTCCTCATTTGGACTTTTACAGAAAAAGAAGTCAGATAATAAAACAACAAAGGTCGCCATTAAGTTTCTATAGAATAAAAAAATGAAAGGAATCATTGTTAAAAAATTTACATTTGAAGCGGCTCATTTTCTTCCAAAACATCCTACTTGTGGGCAAGTTCACGGGCATTCATTTGTTTTAAAAGTTTCAGTTAAAGGAGAAATAAAGAATCATTTTGTTATTGATTTCTACGATTTAAAAGCAATAGTTAACAATTACGTCATAGATAAACTTGACCACAGGTTGTTAAATGATATTTTTGAATATCCATCGTGTGAGGATATTTCAGTTTGGATTTGGAATCAATTAAAAGAACCATTAGAATTATCGGGAGTTGAATTACAAAGAATTAAACTTCAAGAAACAGTAGATAATTATTTTTGTTATTATGGAGAAAGAGATTAGAAAAATACTACAAGAAATAGGGGAAGACCCAGAACGAGAAGGGCTTAGAGAGACTCCAAAGAGAGTAGCGAAGATGTATCAAGAAGTTTTTTATGGGTTAACTACAAAACCACCAGAATTTAAACTTTTTAAAAGTAATTATAATGGAATAATCAAGAAAACATTTGATTGTTTTACTTGGTGTGAGCATCATTTATCGCCTATAGAATTAAAAATTAGTTTCGGTTATATTCCTGATGGACAAGTAACTGGAATTAGTAAAATTATTAGAAGAATAAAATGGTGGTGTGCACGTCCCGTAATCCAAGAAGATTTAACTGATTGGATAGTGGATGATTTTATGAAGGAACTAAAACCACAAGGAGTCATCGTTATTCTTAAAGGTCGGCATTTTTGTGAATTGGTCAGAGGAATTAAAACTGATAGTTGGACAGCAACAAGTTCTTTAAGAGGTTCTTTTGAACATATTCAAACAAGAGAAGAGTTTTTAAAATTATGAAAGAACGAGTAGATAAAGATACTCCTCAGATTATTCAAGATTTATTTGCTTATCCTTATTATTGGGTAAAAGAAATGAACTTAGAAGGCACTTTCTTAGATGTAGGTTGTGGAGAAAGAAATTTAGGTAAAGAATTATTTAATGCAGAAGGCGTAGATATAGCAGGGAATTTAAAGACAATATACAAAAAAATGGATGCCAGAAATTTACTATGGTCAGATAAAAGTTTTGATTATGTTACTTGTTTTGAATTAATTGAACATATACCAGAAGAAGACCAAAGACAAGTAATTGATGAATTATTAAGAGTAGCAAGAAAGAAGGTTTTTATCGGTTCAGTTAATAAAAACGGTCCAAACTTTATTGAGGGTGTAGAAATTTACAAAGGTGAAAGAAATCCATTTCATTTAAGAGAACTTGGGATAACTGAATTTATTGATTTAATAGGTAAACCTGGAAGAATAATACAGATGTTTCATTCAGTTTATGAAGATGGGAAATTCCAAATGAAAACTGGTTTTTCAGATGGTGGGTTTTGTTTTTATGTAATAATTACAAAAAAATGAGAATCTTTTTTGCCGGTTGTGAAAAAGAAACATTCCAAGATATCGCCTACAAACAAGGAGTAAGAGATATTTTATTATCGTTTTACTGGGATAAAGGTATTGGTTTAAAAGAGGAAAAAGAAAAAGGATTTAATGTCTTCTTAGATAGCGGAGGCTACAGTGCAAGAAAAAAAGGAGTTAATGTTAATGTCCAAGATTACGGGAGATTTTTAGAACAGAATAAAGATTATATTGAAATGGCAGCAAATCTGGATGTAATGGATATTAACAAAGCTCTTGAAAATCAGAAATATCTTGAACAATTTTATCCAGTATTACCAGTTTATCATTATTCAGAATATGTAGAACAAAAGAAAGATTTAATGGAAGAATTTTGTAAAAAATACGAAATTGTAGCTGTAGGGGGAATAGCAGGAATGGAAATTAACAGAAAAATACTTAGAAATTTCTTGAATTATTGTTTTAGAACTGCTATAAAATATAAAAGGAAAGTTCACGGATTTGGGATTACAAGTCTTGAACTTTTAAAAAATTATCCATTTTATACTGTTGATTCAACTGCGTGGCTTGTAGGTGGAAAATTTGGTATGATATTGAAATGGTTACCAGAATTCAAAATGAAAACAACGATACATTATAGCCAGAAAGAAAAAATGTTACAAGATAATATTCCAGTTAAGTTAATAGAGAAGTATCAAGAAAGATTAATACATAACGTAAGAGAAATGTTGAAAATGGAACAAATGGTAACAAAACTTTGGCGAATAAGAGGAGTTAAGTATGATTAAAAGAAAATTTCAGATTAAAAAAGCTAAAAAAGTTCAATGGTATTCTACTAACTGTAGTTGGTTTACTTGTCCTAATTGTAAAGAATTAATATTTGCTTGCGATAGTAAAGAATTTATGAAGAAATTACAAAAAGAAGGGAGGGGAAAAAAGTAAAGATATATTATATCATTTAATCAAAAAGAACAGCTCAGAACGGATTATACTAAGTTATTTTTAAAGGAAAATGAAGGAAACAAGAGAACAAAGAGGAAAAAGGCGATATTTAGCTGGTTTTAATAATCCTAAAAAAGACAAATGGGTAAGGCGTAGAAGAACATATATCCCAGAAATAACTGAACAGAAAGAATCAAAAGAAGGACAGATAATCGGCTATGATTTTGATGGTGTTATTGCTACTGAAATGAAAGGATGGTTCAATAATTTAATGTGGAAATGGTTTCCTAAATATTGGGCTGTAATAGTTCATAAATTAGCAAAACATACAGGGATAATGCCAGAAAAGAACTCTTATATTATTAGTGGTAGAATGGGGTGTGAAAGAAAGACAACAGAAAAACAATTAGAAAAATGGGGAATTGAAAACGTTTGGTTAATCATAAATCCAGACAAAATATTTCCTAATAATTGGCAAAGTATGAATCTTAAAATAGATTCAATAAAAGAACTTAAGATAAATGTTTTTCACGAGAACGATGAATTAACGATACAAGAACTTAAAAAAGAATTTCCTAAGTTAAAAATAATAAAATATTAAATGTCAAGAATTATAAAAACGACAAAAAAACGAAATGGTTATCCCCATAGGGAACATAGAACAAAAAAAGGTCGGTTAAAATATAGAGAATACGATACAATTAAGAAACACAAAAGAAATAAACAAAAGTTAAAAGAAAAAGATTATGAAGAAATTTAGTACAGTCCAAAAATTAATTCCTGTAATGGATATTGAACCGAATAATTACAATCCGAACCAACAAGATGAAAAACTTTTTAAGAAACTAATAGATTCTATAAAAGAAAATGGATTTACTTCTGCTATTCTTGTAAGAACTATTGAACCAGATAAGAAATGGCAGATTATAGATGGGGAACATAGATGGCGAGCTTGTATAGAATTAGATTACGAAAAAATAAAAGTAGAAGATATTGGAATAATAGATGATTTAACGGCAAAGATGCTAACGATAGCTCTTAATAATATCAGAGGACAAGATGATGTACTTAAACGGGCAGAAATATTACAAATGTTAAACGAAGGACAATTAGCATTGTTACCGTGGGACAAAGAAGAAATTAAAAATGAATTAGAACTTGTAAAATTTAATTGGGACAAATATAATCAAGAAGAGAAGGTAGAAGAGAAAAAAGAATATACAATTTGTTTTAGTTTAACAAAACCAGAGTATCTGATAGTTAAGCACGCATTAGAAGTAACAAAGAAAGAACATACAAAAGCACTACTCGTAATGGTTGAAAGTTGGTTACAGATATGTGGGGTAGATATTTCTAAATACAAGGATGTGTTCAAGGAATAAGTTTTCCACACTTGACACATAGTTGTGAGAATATTAAAATGAATATAAAGGAGGGAAAAATACTAAAAAAATATCAAGAGAAATTTCAGATAGAATTGTTTAGGGAGGTAGATGATTTGTTTCCTGAAAATAAGAGCAAAGAACGAGATAAAGCTTTGTTACTTATTACTGTTCTGGGGATTAAATTTCAAAACTCTATAGAAGAGTTATTAGATGAACTAAAACAAGAACAAGATGGCAACAATACGACAACAACAATTAGCGAATAATATAGTTCTTAATCTCCAAGAGCAAAGATGGAAGCGTCTTCAGGATTTACTTATTAATTCTGGGTATTCTGAACTTGTTGGTAAAAAGAATGCTAAAAATATAATACAAAGACCAGGGGTACAAAAAGTATTGGAAAGTATGGGATTTAACGAAACCGCAGTAAGAGCTATAGTTTCTGAGATTATGTTCCTTGGAGAAGAATCAAATAGACTAAGAGCGGTTGATATAATCAATAAAATGTTAGGACTATACGCACCTGAAAAACAAGTAGTGCTACACGGTGATATAGCGACACTTATTGATAAACTGAATAAATACGAGGAAATACCTCAAAGTAATCCGTCACATTAGGTTGTAGTGGGTTTTTCTTTTACAATGGACATAGTATACCTTTATGCTTACAGAACAAGAAGCACTTGAATTATTAGACAATGTTGAATGGAGACTTTCGCATCTTTACAAGATTAAGACGAAGGAAAAGAAATTACAGATACTTGTACCGAACAAAGTTCAAGAACATTATCGGAGGGAAAGAACAAATAAAGACATTATCTTAAAGGCAAGACAATTAGGAGTTAGTACAGAAAAACTGATAGAGTACTTAGATGATACGATATCACATAGAAATACCAATACAGCTATTATAGCACATAGAAGAGAGAAAGTTCAGAGTTTATTTGAGATAGTTAAGTTAGCATTTGAAAAGTTACCTTCACAATTAAAACCACGGGTAAGTTACGATAATAGAAACGAGTTAACTTTTCCTGATTTGAATAGTAAGATTTATGTAACGATGGATACGAGAGCAGAGATGGTTCATAATCTTCATATTTCAGAAATAGATTTTATGAGAAATCCAGAGAGTATTTTATTGGCAGCGCTTGAATCTGTTCCTATTGATGGTAGAATATCAATTGAAAGTACTGCTAATGGGATAGGTATTTTATACGATTTATGGACTGATGAAAAATCAGAGTTCAAGAAACATTTTTACAACTGGCTCTGGGATAAAAGTTACAGAATAAAAACAGATAAAGGTTTTGATGAATTAAGGGAGGAATACAAACAACTGGCACAACAATATGGTTTAATCCCTGATGCCCCCGAAAGATTTGAAATGGACAAGGAACAATTATCTTTTTATATCAGTAAGATACGGAGACATAGAAAGATGGTTGTTCAAGAATATCCCTTAACTGATTTGGAAGCATTCATAACTTCTGGGAGAACTGTATTTTCGGCAAATGATTTACAAAAACATCAACCAATAGAACCTTTAGAAGTTAGATATGGTAACTTACAAATCTGGGAATATCCATTAAAAGGTTTCTTCTATACAATTGGGGTGGATACTTCAGAAGGATTGGGACAGGATAATGCTATCATTGATGTCCTAAATGCTTATACGGGATATCAGGCGGCAGAAATGGCGACAAATGATATAGCTCCTGATGAACTGGCAAGGTATGTTATCTTAATAGGGAAGTATTACAACAATGGTTTAATCGTACCAGAAATAAATGGAAGTGGTATTTCAACACTTGACAAAATCAAATATGTCTATGGTAATATCTACCAAAGGCGGACAATAGATACAAGGACAAAAGAACAGAGACAATCGTTAGGTTGGAAAACAACAGGATTAACAAAACCAAGACTGGTAAATGATTTAGAAGAAGCAATCAGGGAACAATACATCACGATAAATTCAAAAGATACCTTAAACGAATGTAAAACTTTTGCAAGAACAGAAGAATCAAATAAGCACGGATATGGAGCAGAAGGAAGTAAAAAAGACGATAGGGTAATAGCTTTAGGGCTTGCTTATCAGGGGATAAAATACGTGCCTCATATGAAGGCACCAAAATCAGAAGCACAGAAACGTTTGGAGGAATATGTAAAAGCGAAGAAACTTGAAGCAATGTTTCCTGAAAGAACACCAGTTATTACAGCCCGAGATAGACACAAACAATTTATTAGATTAAGAGATAAATATAAAACATAAATGGAGAGAATGGACAAATGACAAGATTTAATCTTATGTAATAGTTCTTTAAAATCTGAAGCTGAGTTAAACAAAAAATGATGACTATAACGAAGACGAAAGAACCAAAACCAATTAAGCTTACCAAAAATGAAGCAGAAGCATTTCAGAAATTAGCCGACAGAAGAGTAAGTATAAATCGTGTATTAGAACAAATTGGATTAGACGAAAGATTATTGTGGGGAGGTTTGAAAGAAAAATATAATTTAGATATTCTTAGTTATTCTTGGGTGTATAATGCCGAAGAGAAAAATCTTCAAGTTTCTCATCAAAACCCAAGTTGGGCGAAAGAGCGTCTAATGAAATGACGAAGAAAATAATTTGGCGATTAAAGGAGCAGCCAACATCAGAAATGCTCCGAGAGTTAGTAAAAGATAACATACTAACCAAAGAAGAAGCAAGAGAAATCTTGTTTAACTTAGAAGAACAAACGGATAGAGATATTGAAGGTCTCAAGTCCGAAATCAAGTTTTTGCGGGAGCTTGTGGAAAAACTCGCACAAAATAAAGGTCAAATAATTGAAAGAATTAGAGAAGTTG
>Ga0210043_1003125_pt1 | contig 10096 bp, 12 predicted proteins | sample CryGeymet201501t_FD_183990 | JGI IMG/M metagenome (GOLD analysis project Ga0210043, IMG submission 183990) | Groundwater microbial communities from Crystal Geyser aquifers in Utah, USA - Crystal Geyser metaG 2015-01t (SPAdes) (version 2) | ecosystem: Environmental > Aquatic > Deep subsurface >... | reverse complement strand
AGCATGGAGCTCCGCCGCGTGGGTAAACTGGTGCTGCCCAGCTACATCGCCACAGACAAAAACTTGTTTATTGGTAGTACGAAGATACCCATCAACCAGTATTTTCCCACGATCGTCAGTTTTAATCCCAGCCTTATCTAGAGCTAGTCCATCCGTATTGAGGACACGCCCGATTGAAATCAATACTGCATCAAAGTACAGTTTCTCTTCTGTTTTTGTGGTGCTATCTTCCACAACGAGCGTGTCGCCCTTTTCAAACCGAAGGGTATTTTTGCCAAAGTGAAACACAACACCGTCTTCCTTGAGTCGTTCATAGAGTATTGAAGCAAGTGTGCTATCTTCTCGTGGAAGAATCTTGGCATCATTTGTCACAATGGTAACTTCTGAACCAAGATGTCTAAAAGCTTGACCGAGTTCAATACCAATTGGTCCGGCACCAATAACCAGGAGTCGCTTCGGTAGGTTTGTTAGTGAAAAGATGTTTTCATTGGTATACAGACGAGCACTCCTTTCCACCTCATCAACACCAGAAATAGTAAGCGTACGCGGTCGCGAGCCTGTTGCCAAGATAATCTTCTTCCCGTGGTACAAAGCATCACCAACTTTCACGGTATTCTTCCCCGCAAATGATGCTTCACCCAGCACCACATCCATACCCTGCGCGCGAAAGTACTCGGCATTCTCGTGTTCACGAATCACGTCTTGCGCCCCCTTCACGTGAGTCATCACTTTATGAAGATCAATTGATCCATCAAGGCGAGGGCCAAAGGCAGTTACTTCTTGGGCGTTTTTATGTTGGCGAGCAATGTGAATAAGGGCCTTGGAAGGAACACACCCAGTATTTAAGCAGTCTCCACCAATCTGCTCATCACTTCGGTCAATGAGAAGTACCTTAAGACCAATACCATTCATAAAGGAAGCAATATTAAGTCCCCCTGAACCAGCGCCAATCACAATAATGTCGTACATAAAAAAACTGATGTTATCACTTAATTTTGATAATGGAATTCCCTTAATCAACTTAATACAACCATCATACTAATACTTTAGTATATACGCAATCATTTAATTCACATAAACTGCTGACATAATAAAGAATATATTTAATAATTCATTAATATTAAATTAAGTAGCTATTTTGGCTTTTTGTATAAAATATTGGTGTATAATAAAACATTATTATCATAATTATAAACTTATGAAAAACAAAAAAATAATCGTTCCTGTCTTAATGTCACTGTTTACATTGTCATTAGTGCCATCACTAACCAATGCCTACTACACCCAAGGTGAGATGATGAATGGATATGGATATGGATATGAGCATCAGTTTTTTGGTGGAATAATGATGATTTTTGTAGTGTCGCTGGTGATATTCGGAATATTAACTCTCTTAAAATACGTCAAACAAGACCAAACTGATGATAGAAACATTAAACATAATTCAGCCCTAGATATCTTATGTGAGCGTTATGCCAAGGGAGAAATTCAAAAGGAAGAATTCGAAAGTAAGAAAAAAGATTTAGTTAATTAAATAATTAGGAAAAAGGAAATTACTAATTTGCAACCGGAGTAACTACGGTATCGGTATTAACTGTTTTTTCTGTGGGTGTGGTGGTGGTAGAAATAATGGGCGGTAATTGTGTAGCTAATGATTGATTGGAAATGGTTTGGTAGGTGTCTATTTTAGCTTGATATTTAGAAATAGCTGCTTCTACTAGTGATGCATTATACGGAATTGCCACCTCAGTCACATCAGGATGATAGATTTGTTCTTGATTAAAAGAAACAAAGGTATTTATGCTAACTACAGCACCAATAATAATTGTCGCGAAGGATCCCCCTAAGCCAATTACCCATTCCCGCATGGGATGCATAATTTTAGTATCACTAATACCATGACTATGTCGGAAAATGTGTCGCGCCATTTTATAAAGATCTTTTTTTTCTATCATGGTGTAATTGTAATATACAATAATATACTTCCCTTCCAAGTACCGTCTTCTGGATTATGTGTCAAAACTAATTCAGGGATAGTTTTATGATAGGGAATATTTTCAAACAAAAGAACTAATTGTTTAATGGCCTTCTCCTGTCCGGTGAATTTGAAGCCAGCATACAATTGAGCAGCAGATTTGTCGGTTTTTGGATTGACGGAAAGCTGGCTTGTCTCCAGAGTAATTCCCATTTTGCTAGCTAATTGCTCGATGTCAGTTATAAAGGAGATGGTATCTTTTTCGGTAATAAAAAACTGTTCTATGGTTGCTCGGTCTTCCTTGGTGGATTCAGTAGTCTGTATCAGATTGTGATAAGCCAGCTCTTTGCTATTTTGTTCAGCAATCAGTAGGAGATTGGCATCAAAGGTATCACCTTGAACCTTTACTTGATAGATACCATATACTAAAAACACCATCAAAATAACACTGTATGAAATAGAAATATACAACATTAATTTTGTTTTTTTATTCATGGTTAATTAATCATATTAATGGCTGTTGTGGTCGCTAGAGCAATCTCCATTGAAAACAACAAATCACGATCTTTTACCAAGCTGGAAATTGGTAAATCAACGGTGGAAAAATTTTGATCAGCTTCGATAGCATCACGAAAATCTGCCAAGTTTTGACGGGTGTTTGATACACCACTTATTTGGATAGTGCCCGCCAGTGATTCCAGTCTACTAAAACGCATTTCTTGTATAGTAACTTTAGTACCTGCTAATTTTTCTAATTTAGAAGTGTAAAGTGAAAAAGGTGTCACTTCTCTAGTGTCCACTAATAATTGCGCTTGTCGATTAGCGTTGAGAAGGACTGTCGCAGAAACATCATATGAATGTGACTTTGGTGAGGAGGTGGCAACGTTTTGTTTGAGTAAATTATTCTGCATTCCAATGATAACATAAGTCGGTAATAGTAAAAATAGAATTATTAAACTGACTGTTCCGGCCAAAAATAACCAAACGGTAACAACCCGAACCCAATATTCCTTAACAATATTTTTTCTGGCGGCTGGTGGGATAAGATTTATCATATTTATATTGTTCGCTTTAGAGCCAATCCGACAGCTGTGGCATAACCGTAAGAATGAAGCAAATCAATTGGCGGAATAAACGCTTCGATGGTAAAAGCATTTTGCCACACATTAGCTCTACTAGTACTAATACCTAGTGATTCTGTTAAATATTCCGGTAAACCATTTAGGTTGGAACTACCGCCACAAAGCACGATTGACTTAATCTGGCGATCACGTTGTTTATAATCACGCGCATGCCAATACTGAATTCGGTTTGACAATTCATCTTTAATGACGGAAACAGTAGAAATCAAGGATTCATAACATCGTGAATCTGATACTCCTTTAATTAAACCAGAGACATTTTTAATCTTGGTTAATTCCGCCTCACTTAAATTACCAAGCTCTTTACGCAGAGCAACCGATAATTCATTGCCACCAAAGTCGATAGTGGAGGTATACATCAAAACGCCGTCATGAACAATTCCAACCCCAGTTCTAGTTTTTCCAAAATCAACCAGAAGATGAGAACCTCGAGAGTCGGTTGGTAGTACGGCTCTCGCCATGGCCTGTGCTTCCACTTCAAAAGAGACGGGGGTTAATTCTGCTTCTACGCACGCATCATAATAATTGAGAATTGTCTCACGAGCATAAGCGGCCACCACCACCCGTAAAGTATTGTCTGTAGTTTCACCCTCTAAAATATCATAATCAAAAAAAGCTTCTCGAGCTGGAATAGGAACATTTTCTTCTAAACGAAACTCAAGAATATCGCGCACTTCTTTTTCTAGAGTGGAGCGCTTAATTTCTGTTTCAAACAAATAAGCCCTTTCTTCTGGTAAAGAAACGCGGATGTGCTCCGCTTTGGTACGTTTTTTTAATTCACGCAAAACCATTTCTAGCTTCTTTTGATCTAGAACCATACCCCGTTCAAGCACCCCGTTTGGAATGGTTATTTCACCCCAGGCCGTGAGCTTATTTTGGATACCATTGTGTGTTGATGATCCAAATTCAATATATTTAAGTGACGTATCGGAAATATCCACACCGATACTAGGCATTAACATATACTCTGGCGGTGGTATAAACCTTTCAAAAAAAGAAAAGATTGACATCAGTATTATTATACGCTGTCACTAACCAAAAATAAGAAAGCAACCCACACCCTAGTAGATTTCGAATAAAAAATAGATGCTGATTGCAATAACTGTGAAGAGCGACAAAATTAAAATATTTTTACGCCAGTGTTTAATGGCTCGGTTTCCGATATGATAGGTAATATACCCGACCGTAGCATATCGAATTGTTCGCCCCACAATAGTACCGAGAACAAACCACCAAAAACTACCTTTGATGAAACCAGCCGCCAGGGCTACCAAGGTGTAGGGAATCGGTGTGATGGCGCCAATGATGGTTAAAATAAAAGTTTGACCACGAAAATTTTCTGATATTTGATTGAATTGAATTAATAAATCTGGACTAAGTAGTGACAAGGTTAGGTTACTAAAAAATACTGCCATTAGATACGCCACCATTCCTCCCGCTAGCGAGGAAAAAATAGTCACTATAATAATCAGGATTGTTTTAGACCGATTGGCTAAGATATAAGCCATCATAAACGGATCAGTAACAATTGGTATCACCAAGGCAGACTCAAAAAAAGAAATTAAACCAATTCCCCATAAACTATATTTAGTCTGAAGCAGGTGTTCAATTTTCCTAGTAAACTTTGTAAACAATGATTCTGACATATGTACACTCTATTTATTTAATCAGTGTACCAGCTGATAAAGAGGCACTTGGTGTTAAAAGAGTAAAAAGCTCACCATCACTAGCTGCTAAAATCATTCCTTGACTTTCTAAACCGGCGATTATTTTTGTCTCTAGGTTGATTAGAAAAGGATTTTGAATACCTACCAATGTCTGCGGGTCAGTGTAGAACTTTTTGATACCGGATAATATTTGGCGAGGTTTTTCTTCGCCCACATCTACCATTAATTTTAGTAGTTTATTAGAATCAGGCACTTCTTCAACCGAAAGGATGGTGCCAATAACAATTTTTAATTTTGCAAAGTCGTCGTAAGCGATGGTGTCCATATTATTTTTTATTACTTGTTATATAACTGTCTAGGATAAGAGCGGCGGCGGCGGCATCGGTCATCTTTGTTTTACCCTGCAAACGAATAGCCGCTTGAGTGGTATATTGTTCCGGCTGAAGATGAATTGGGAGTCCGATGGCCAGTGTTAAATCCAACATTAATCCTTCCACCGCCGTGTGAATTTTGTTAGGCGAACCGTCACGGTCTAGAGAGTAGCCAATAACCACTTCCCCCACCTGTTCTTTTTCAATGAGAGAAATTATGTTTTTTAATAAATCTGAATTGGTCGAAATAACACTATGCGGAAAAGCCATTGTGCCCGACTCATCCGTGAGAGCCAGCCCAGTCTTTTTAGAGCCATAATCAATTCCCATTTTTCGCATTCCTCTATTGTAGCGGTTTGCGATGATTATGGGAAGAAAGCATGTCTTTGGCCAACAAAGTAACTGCAAATATTGCTGTTTACTTACTAAAATAAGGACGTCAGTACGTACGTACTGACGTCCTTATTTTAGTGCTGTGCTCTCACTAGGAATCGAACTCTACGAGTTCAGTACCCCCATTGGCTATTTTACTTCGCTTCGCTCGTAAACTAGCTCAATCGGGCTTCGATTCTTGCAACGGATTTCTTTCAGAAATCCTGCAACTAGTGAGAGCACCAAAACAAAAAGTCCCCGAAGGGATTGTATTACGTATTTGTGGTCACAGGTTACTAAGTATAATCTTGCACTTCGTGCAGATTCTACTAAGTACCTTCGACCCCGGCTCGTCTATTTTCTCCTCTAGGAAAGGAGGAGAAAATATGACCCCGCCTAGCACACAGGCACGAAACTGAAGCAGTTCAGTTTCTATAACAAAGACACAATTCTTTTAAGAATTGTGTCTTTGTTATACTTGTGTGCTCTCACTAGGAATCGAACTCTACGAGTTCAGTACCCCCATTGGCTATTTTACTTCGCTTCGCTCGTAAACTAGCTCAATCGGGCTTCGATTCTTGCAACGGATTTCTTTCAGAAATCCTGCAACTAGTGAGAGCACCAAAACAAAAAGTCCCCGAAGGGACTCTTTGTTTTGGTGCTCTCACTAGGAATCGAACCTAGATCGCAGATTCCGCAAACCCGCATTCTATCCATTAAACTATGAGAGCAAATATGAACATTATACCATCCCCAATTAACGCTTGGACATAAACGCCTTTCAAAATTTTGAGCGAAAAGCAAGCTGGAGTCCGAAGCATATTGGTATATGTTGAGGGCGAAGCGCGGTTTTGTAGTCAAAATTTGGGATTGCGTGTCCAATGGTTAATTGGAGATGGTATTATATGAAGCTCTGCGATAGTACCACAACTAACGGCACATGTCATCTCAATTTTTACGGTTTTTAAAACCCTAAAAATTCTAAAAGGACATTGAAAAACGGTTCCTCAATAAACTCCTCATCTATTCGCCCAACCAAAATATCCTCAATGTCGTCTATGTATTCTTCAGGAAGAGGTAGGACTAGGAGGGGCATAAAGTGTTTCTTTGAAATAACAAACAGTCGTGGGCCACGTGGATCATCTTCATCAATATGAAAAGATCTGAGCGTTGTATATGGATACAATGTCTCATCAATTCTAATTCCCCGCACAGTAACAGCAAAAGGAATTACTTTTGGTAACTGACTGGCTGCGATAGACATCGTAATACCAGCAATACCACAAAGCAACGCGAATAAGAAATTCCCGAAAAATACAGCCGCCACTACAATCGCCATGGTAATAATGGCTAAAGCAAAAAACCAATCACCACCCTTTTCAATATGGTGATGTTCCGGTGCCTCCCAAGTAACACTGCGAACTTGCGGTTCCATTCTAAGAATTGTAGCACGCCGACGGTATACATTTTAAAGATAATTTGCTAGTATCTGTTGCTAACGGGTTTCCCGTTCATGAAGACCCGGAGAGATGGCTGAGAGGCTGAAGGCGGCGGTCTTGAAAACCGTTAAGGGCGAAAACTCTTCGAGGGTTCGAATCCCTCTCTCTCCGCGAGTACAAAATAGCACCCCACCAGGGTGCATATTTTGTTCGCGGAGAGAGAGTACGTGACTCAATGTTGTGTAAAATAATGAGCGTAGCGATTATATTTTTCATACATAGAATTTTTTATTCCTAATAAAAATTCTTGCACTCACAGGAGGGATTCGAAGCCCGATTGAGCTGGATTGGAAGCGCAGCGCACCAATCCAGCCAATTGGGATACTGCTCGTGTAACGAGAGAAATTCCCTCTCTCTCCGCCAAAATTGGAAATCGGAATCAGAAGCCGAAATGGGGTCGGCGCGAAGGTGAGAATGTCATCGCCAAAAAAACGAACACTAGGGTATTCGCTTTTGGTATTGATTCAAATTAATTTTACTTAACAGTCGCTCTCTTGACGGCGACCACAAGTCGCGATTTTTTGCGGGCGGCAGTATTTTTTTTGATTACTCCGCGCTTGGCAGCTTTATCAATCGCTTTGTATGCAGTAGGCAACATCTGCTTGGCCTTATCTCCTTCGCCAGCCATAATAGACTTTCTAATACCTTTTACAACATCACGCATGGTGTTGTTGCGACGAACATTAAACACGCGCTTGCGCTCACTACTTCTAATTGCTTTTTTTGCTCCTTTTGTAATTGCCATATAAATTTATATAAGTGCCAGAACTGTACCGTATATCGTCAAATAAATCAACCCTGCCCTTACATGTAAGGGCAGGGTTGAATAGTTGCATGGTTGAATGGTTTAATAGAAAAAAGGGGTATGGTAAATAAAAAGTGTCCGTCATTGCAGGAGTGGTTGTTAAGCAAATGACATAACCTGTCTACACAGTCAGGTAATCCATAGTGGCGAACGGTGTGGATTGCCGCGCTGTGGCTCGCAATGACAACGACTTTTAATAACCACTGTCCGTCTTATAAAGGAATTACCCGAAATAAGATAAACTGAAGTTGGGATCGAAACATTTCGTCAATGGACTTTGAGCCACCCGCAATGCCTTTTCGTCCCAGCTCCAGTTCTTCTGCGAACAACTCCTTTATTGGGTATTGCGAGCCACAGCGCGGCAATCTACATCGTCATATCATTCTGATTACTCTCCTCACGTTACTCAAATAGTGTACAATGTCGGTATTATGATTCGTTTACTGGAAGGAGTAGTGGCTGGCAAAGCGCCGGGGGGGCTAGTGATTAGCGTTGGTGGCGTTGGTTATCATGTTCGCACTACCAAGAAGGTGCCAACTGCAGTGGGGGTCTCACTGCGTTTATTTACCCACCTAGCCGTGCGCGAAACCGCTCTTGATTTATATGGCTTCCTAACCGAGACCGAATTGGAATTTTTTGAGCTATTGCTAACCATTCCTAAAATTGGTCCAAAATCTGCTTTGCAAATTTTGGACCAAGCCGATGTCAATTTAATTGTTGAAGCGGTCAATCTCCAAGATGCTGGCCATCTTTCTAAACTATCCGGTATCGGCAACAAAACAGCGGAAAAAATAGTTTTGACTCTCAAAGATAAAGTAGCCATATTCAAATTAACAAACACTGGAGCCACGGCTCCAGCCACTCAAATTTACACCGATGCTTTTGATACCCTGATTACCCTCGGCTATAACCCCATGTCCATCCGTCAGGTTCTTGATACCATTAACGATGCCGAATCAACTAGCAATTTGGTTAGACTAGCTTTGAAGGAGTTATCGTGATTACCCATTATTGAAACATAGTAAAAGGCCCACAATCGCTTGCGGGCCCTCTTTTCTGCAGTGGACGTCAGCGCTGGAGAAGAAACTCCTCTCCGCTCGATTTGAGACGCATGGCCATCACATTGCCGGCCGCGTCCATCTGAGGACACACGGTCTCGATGCCGACCTGGCCAGTGCGGCCGCTGAGGAAATTGATACATCCGGTGCTATTCATCAGCACAGCAATCACCCTCGCCGCCTGACCATCATGGAGTTCGCCAAGGTCGAAAACATTCCCAGGCGAGAACGCCACGAGAGCAACGCCCTCCTTTTGGCTCGGTCCGAGATACAGCCCGTTAAATTGACTTCCCGGCACGGTTTGCGCATGGGTAGCGATGCCACCCAGTCCAGCGAAGACGATGGCCATAAGGGCCGGGGTCAGATTTTTCATTCTCAGAGGCCCTCCTTGAGCCAGACTAAACTTACCGATCCACCATGGTGGGCAAGATGTCTAATTCCTAGAGTACACGAATATAAACTTTTGTCAACTCTGTTTTTAGGGTTCATTACCTTACCAAGGCAATGACATTGCAAAATAAAAACAGGGCCATTCCCTGTTTTTATTTTTCTGAATTATAACCTTTTTAATTAAACCTCTTGCGCCACTGGTATCACTTGACTGGCGGACCATCAGCCGGAGCTGGAGTACAAGTAATTGTGAAGTTTTACACGTTTGTTAGAGGAGCCGTTGCTCCATTGGCAGTAAGCCCTGGTGCTGTAATAGGGAACGACTGACTACCACCTGTCACCGTCTTGCGAGCCCCGTTAGAAACATAGTTTTTAACGGGGCGAGTCGCCAAGAAGCAATCCACGTCCTCGTCCTAAACAATCACACCGTTTAACCAGCTAAACCTCCCACACTACCGGTACCACTTCCATAATCACATCTTTTCTAACACCAGGAGCGGTAAAGCCATTAACGGCTGCATCGGGACAGGTAATAGTAAACTTTTGTTGGTTGGTGAGCTTTAGGGAGGTTATAGGATAAACACTGTCATCTCCCACCGTATGGTTAATAATTCTACTACCTTCTACTGGGCCGGTAATGGTACAGGACACATCATAGGGAGCAACAATCTGGTACTTTAGGGTGGCTGGGGTGTTATATCTAATAACGTCATTATCAGCCCAGAATTCAAGCTGGACAGGGTCGGGACTTTTAGATAAACCGAGTTCATTACTGATATTATTAGAGAAATTTACTTCACCGATACTAGGATTATTA
>Ga0210043_1003123_pt1 | contig 10098 bp, 9 predicted proteins | sample CryGeymet201501t_FD_183990 | JGI IMG/M metagenome (GOLD analysis project Ga0210043, IMG submission 183990) | Groundwater microbial communities from Crystal Geyser aquifers in Utah, USA - Crystal Geyser metaG 2015-01t (SPAdes) (version 2) | ecosystem: Environmental > Aquatic > Deep subsurface >... | reverse complement strand
CCTAAAGTATCTGTAATCACAATCAACTTCAATGATGCAAAAGGTCTTGAGAAAACCATTCTTTCCGTTCGCAGCCAAACTTATAAAAATTATGAGCATATTATTATAGATGGTGGCTCTAAAGATGAAAGTCTTAATATAATATTTAAATATCAAGATGGATTCTCCAAATGGGTGAGTGAATCAGACAAGGGAATATATGATGCTCAGAATAAGGGAATCGGATTTGCTAAAGGAGAATATTGTCTATTTTTAAACTCGGGAGATTTCCTAGTTGATGAATTTGTTTTAGAAAAGATATGGAAAGAGAATAGGGAAGCTGATATTATTTATGGAGATATGTTAATTGACAATGGAAACAAAATTGTTTATGGAAAAAGCCCAGATAAATTAAGTCTTCATACTCTATCCTATGGAGTATTATGGCATTGTGTAAGTTTTATTAGGAGATCACTTTTTTCAAAATATGGTAGATATGATCTAAGCTATAAAATTGCCGCTGATGTAGCATTTTTCCTTAAGTCTATAGGTATCAATGGGTCATCTGTGGAATATTGTCCTATAGCAGTCAGCCAATTCAATACATTTGGATTTGGTTCTAATCCTAAAAATTTAGAAAAATTAGAATTGGAAAGGGAAAGAATGCGAAACGAATATCTGAACCCATCACAAATTCTATTAGTTGAACAGTTTTCTCTAATGGAAAAAAACTATAGAATACTTTCTTATTTCTACCTTCCTCAATTCATTGAATTTTTAAAATCATTTAAAAGTTTAAAATTGATTATCCGAAAAATATTTAAATTGATCCATTCATAGACGATATGAAAATTCTAGTTCATATCAATCACTATTTTGGCGAGAATATACACTTCACAGGTAAATCTACTATTACTTCTGGTAAAAACGGAAAAAATTTCCAAGAAAAGATTGAAGATAGAAAAGATAAAATAACAAAAACTATAGACTCCTTGCAATCAATAAATGATCAAGTAACTATTCGTATATGTGGTTACGAGAATAAATCCATTTTACCTTTAGATATTGATTTTAAAAATGTCATTGATAAGCCTACTGATATAATGTATGCTAGCTTATTAGAAATGGAAAAATATTTGGATTTATTTGATTATTTTATAAATATTGAAGATGACATTTTATTATCGAAAGAAACTTTTTCAAGAATTGTAGAATTCGATAAAAATTGTGAAATTAATGAATTACTACATCCCAACCGTTTAGAAAAAGATAAAAATTCACATTACCATTGTATAGATCTCGAGGCTATTCCAGGATGGAATTATAATCAAAAAATTATAATGAATCATAAATTCAGACAGGCATTAAATCCTCATTCTGGATTAGCAATTTTTAGTAAAAAAAAAATGAGATATGCTTTTGCTAACTCTGATATTAAGCAAAAATCAATTATTTTATATGCGCCTATGGATTCTGCATTTGCTAGCATTCATTCCTGTTTTACATTATGGAGATGCTTTGATTCTATCGAATTTCATTCAGTAATTCACTTAGATTCTTGGCGACAACCAGCTGAGGATATAATAAAAGATTTAAAATTTTACGATTTTTTTCCCATGGTAATACCTAAACTTTTGAAATATTTTTATTTAAAGTTACGAAGTATATTTCTTTAAGATATTTAAGTAATGAATCTAGTTAGAAAAATTATTTATCTGTATTTCCAATATAGTTTTTATTTAAGAAATTATTTTCATCAAATTAACAAAAAAAATAAAATTCCTTCCATTAATCCTCTAATTAGTATTTTAGTACCTATTTATAATACAGATAAGAACCAACTAAAACAGATGCTTGAGTCTGTTATTAATCAAAAATACAAATCTTGGGAACTAATTTTATGGGATGATGCCTCACCAGATTCTAGCATTGAAAAAACATTAAAAAATTATGTTTTGAAAGATTCTAGGATTTATTATTTTAAATCAAAGTTAAATTCAGGAATTGCCAAGACAACTAAATTAGCTTTTGAAAAATCTAAAGGAGATTATATTACATTTTTAGATCATGATGATACTCTTGATGATAAATCATTGCAATCAATTGTCATTCACATCGAAAAAAATAAAAAATCTGATTTTATTTACTCGGATGAAATATATAATTCTTCTCGTTTTGGAATTTTTTCTTATTCAATTAAAACTCCTTTTTCTCTCACTAAGCTAATTTCCAATAATTATATCTGCCACCAAGTTACAGTATCAAGAAATCTGCTGAAGAAAATGGGAGGATACCGAGAAGGTTTTGATGGTAGCCAAGATCATGAATTTGCTTTACGAGCATCCCGTTTTACAAATCATATAACATTCTTACCTAAGCATCTTTATAATTGGAGACTCCAAAAGTCTAGTTTCTCTCATAAAAAAAAGCAAATTTGCATAGATAGTTCCCATAAAGCTATACGAGAACAATGTTTAGCTACAAATCAAAAATTAATTTCAATAAAGGATGGATACTATCCTTTTACTTACCATATTCAAAATAAGACAGATACTAAATCTAACATTTTAATCGTTTATTTAACCGATGGTGTTATTAAAAATAGTAATAAATTACAGAATAGCATATCCAAAATTCTAAAAACTATAAATAAAATTAATACTGCAAATTTCTTAATTCCTCAATTTTTTAAATCAAATTCTTTCTCAAAAAGATTTGATATTGGAAATTTTAATTCAAATCTTAACAACTTAAACTTCTATAATTCAAATGAAAACTTACATGTAGAAATATCGAATACAAATTTCGATCATATTTTATTTCTTCATTCATCTCTTGAACCCTTAAATGATGATTGGTTGTATGAGCTAATTCAAATGTCGAATGGTTCTGATATTGGAGCTATTACGCCAGTTATTATAAATTCCAATAAAGAACTTATCTATTCCAGTATACTTCTGGGGAAAAATGGATTTCTTGATAAAACTGGTAATAAATTAAATAGATTCGAAAGTAAAATTTGGAGCAATGAATGGATAGAAAAAGAAGTTTCAGCGATATCTAAAAATTCATTTTTTGTGAGTAGGAAAATTTGGAATAAATTTAACAAAATAAAAAAAGTAAATTTTTCTTATAATTATTGGGATGTAGATTTTTCTCTTCGTCTTCAAGAAGTAAATTTAAAAATCTTAAGCAATCCATTTAGCATTTTTTCTACAGATCAACATTCTTTGTTTCAATATTTAAAATTATCTAATGAAACTATATTAGATGCAAAATCCCTTTATAAACAATGGGGCAATAAATTATTTAGCGATCATAATTATTCTCCACATGCGAATCTTTTAGGATTAGATATGTATCCACGTGGCGTCCTACATGATTGGATTTATAAATCAAAAAATAATAAAATTTTAAAATTGCTGAATAAATCATGAAGGATAAAGTTTCTATTCTTCTTTCTACTTATAATGGCAGTAATTTTCTTGAAAAGCAACTATTATCGATTCAAAATCAAACTTATCCATTTGAATTATTTGTTAGAGACGATGGATCAAATGATAATACCTTAGAAATATTAAAAAATATTTTTAATAAGTACAATATTAAAGGTAAAATAATCGAAGGTTCAAACATAGGAGCTTCTTCTAGTTTTTTTGAGTTATTAAATCAATTTAAGCATATCAATCCCTACATTGCATTTTGTGATCAAGATGATATCTGGATTCCAAATAAATTAGAAAAAGCAATAATTTTTATCCAAGAAAACGAAAGAGAGTATGGTAAAAATTATCCATTACTCTACCATTCTGACTTAATACTTATAAATGATAAAGACCAATTACTCAATCAGACTTTTTGGGAAATGGTTGGATTAAATCCAAAATTCAATCAATTGAATCGGATACTCTGTCAACCAACTGTGACTGGATGCACAATGGTAATTAATCAATCACTTCTAAATAGGATTGAAAATCCTACTAATCCTAATTTTATTCACGACTACTGGATCTCTCTTTACGCAAGTTCTTTCGGTAAAATTTTAATTGATTCTAACTCATATATTAAATATAGAATTCATAATGCTAATGTAATTGGCGCAAGTAAAATTAACTTAAAGCGAATACTAAGTTTAGTTTTTCAACCAATTAATTTTATAAAAAAATGGAATTATGAACACAATATTAGAATCGAACAAGGAAAAGAATTTTATAAATTGAATCAAAATAATTTAACTATTGATCAATCTAGAATGCTAAGAAGTTTTAATTTATTGAATAATGCCAATTGGTTTTACCGTTTATTTTTAAAATTTAAATATAAATTCTACCAACAAGGACTATTAAGAAATATTATATCTTTTTTTCTTTTCTAAAATTCCATCCACAATCCCTCTACCAAGCATCTTCCACTTCTTAACTCTCTCTTTATCGAATAGAGTAAATCGAATTACATCGAATATAAAATTTCCAATATCATATAAAAACCAAAGTGGAAACTCCAAGCCATATAATTTCCAAGTCCAAATTCTATTTCGAGTCATATAATATCTTCGCAAAGGACTATGGTTGGTTGGATAGATTTGCCCTAGTGGAGTTTTAAATTCTTTTTCTTCACCAAGTTTATGCTTCAATACTGCAGATTGTAATACTGCAATCTTCCAATCATTTGCACGTAGTCTAAGGCAAAATTCAATATCAATACAATCAATAAAATAATCATCTCTCATTTTTCCAATGTTTCGAAAACAATTCTCTCTTACAAGACTACCCGATGCGATTACAGTGGAAACATTTTCAAGAAAATCATTCTTCTCATAAAGTGGTCTTCTATAAATCCATCCAGTAGAATGGATTATTGGATACTTTTGGATTCGATTCGAATTTAAATGAATGAGTTTAGGAGCAACCATTCCATAATCCTGGTTAGATAATAAAAACTCTTTCATTGAAGATAAAGAACCCTTGGTAAGAAGGGAATCATCGTCTAAGAACAAGAAAAAGGGAACTTGCTTTTCCATTCCATAGGCTATTCCTAGATTTTGGGCAGATGCTAGTCCTATATTGGTTGGATTGATGATCCAATGGATCTTGGGTATGAGTGTTTTATTTTTTTCTAAGGTAGCCTTAAGTTCTATTTGAACTTTCGGATCGCTTCCATTCTCTACTAGGCAGACTTCTTCTAATTCTCCTTTGAGTTGAATCAAAGAGGAAAGTAACTCTTGCAAATTAGGGAAAAAACTAACAATAATTCCTAAAACCACTTCAATCCCCATTTCCAAAAAAACCTTAACATACTTGTGGTGAAGATTTGAAATAATTTCAATGACTTATGCGAACCACGGTTCCAAGCGTGGATAATGGTCACATCTGAATTATAAGCTATCTTATAACCTTTGTTTCGGATATTACAACATAAATCATAGTCTTCGAAATACATAAAATACTTTTCATCAAAACCGTTCACTTCCTGAAAGGCTTTAGTACGAAGAAGCATAATACACCCACCAACAAAATCAACCGTCGAACTTTTACTATAATCGAAATCGATGAATTCATAAGATTCCATAGCTTTTTTGATCAATGAAAATCGACTTAGAAATGAAAATCTTCTGCCAATTAAGGCTAAAAGAGTAGGGTGTCTTTTGATATTAAACTGTATGCTACCATCTTCGTTACATACTTTAGGGAAAATTAATCCAATATTTTCATCTTTTTCTATTTCAGTAATTAAAGTTTTTAATACATTTTTTTGAAATACTATATCTGGATTAAGGACAAGAAAGTATTCTGATACCGGAATTTGTTTGAATGCAAAATTATTTCCAGCCCCATATCCGTGATTAAAATCTGAACGATTGAAATATTGAACTTGTCCTTTGTAATATTGATTTAGGTTCTGCTCCAGATAGTTTATTGGAGAATGATCAACCAAAAATATACTGCAGAGAATATTTTGATTCAGGATTGAATCGATGTTTTTTTTAATTATTTCGAAAGTATGATTGTATGTTACTATACAAATTTTCAGAGATTTAATTTTCAAGTTGTGTTCGATTTCTTTCATAAGATAATTAAATACTTAAATACCATTTTAATTCCATGACTTCCTAATTCAAATCTGAAAGAATACCATTTACGAAAAAGATTTACCTAACCTTTCCTTCAATTTGATATATATATTTTCGTGTGGAAAATGGTTCTTGGGTTGATTCCAAAAATTCATTCTATAATCTTGTAGAATAGCTAATTACAAGGTCTATTATTAATTATATGCAAATACAAACATTTTCAATTGAAGGACCAGTTTTAATTTTACCTCAAGTTCACGGAGATGAGAGAGGATTTTTTATGGAATCCTTCAAAGCATCCCAATACAAAAAATACGGAATTCCAGAACTTTTCCAACAAGACAATCATTCTAAATCAACAAAAAATGTTCTTAGAGGTTTACACTTCCAAGCACCTCCCATGGATCAGGGTAAATTAGTACGAGTTGTTCAGGGATCTGTTTTAGATGTTGCAGTTGATATTAGAAAATCGTCAACCACCTATGGTCAACATATTGCCGTAAATCTTACTACTAAGAACCATGAAATTTTTTGGGTTCCTCCTGGTTTTGCCCACGGTTTTCTTACCCTAGAAGATGACACAGAATTTTTATACAAAGTAACGAATGAGTATTCACGTGAGCATGAGGGTGGAATTTTATTCGATGATTTAAATCTTAAAATTGATTGGGGAATAGATTCAAAAGAATGTATCGTATCAGAAAAAGACAGAATTCTAGCAAGTTTTTCTGAATTTAAAAGCCCATTTGAATGATTTAAAAATCATATGAAAAATTTTAAACTTTTCACTAAACTTAGTATTAAGCCTATCTCTTTCTTTTTTATTTTTTTTTATATAGTTTATTTTTATTCCATTCAATTTAAAAATTATAATCGATATATTAAGTTTTATAAAACTGATTTAACAAGCTTTCAACATTTAGTTAGAAATCCTATGTTAATTTTAAATGAATTCAATTCTTTACTTAAGAATCAAAATAACATAGAAGGTAGAATTTTCGTAATCCCGGAAAAATTAAGTTCTAGTGTAGGAATTATTGATTTATTAGTTCAATATTCATTTACACAATATAATTATGAGATATTGGAATCTTTCCCTCAAAAAGAAGATCTTTCCAAAATCCAAAGTAATTATCTTATTCTAAATAAAAAAAATGAAATCAATTCTGATATTAAATTTAAATTAATTGAACAGACTTCGAATTATAAACTTTTAGAATTAATTCAATGATTCATTTAATTCTTTTAATTTTATTAAATTTATCCTTAATTCCTTACATATTAGTAATTGTTTATCCTTCTGTTCAACCATGGCAATACATATTAATCACAGGAATTTTAAATGTATTAAATATATTTATCTATATAAAATATTTAAAATCTAAGAATATTTTTTCTGATGTATATCTTTTAAAAATTAATAGATATTTTTATTTAAAGTGGGTAGTTGCAATAGTTTTTATAAGTATTGGCTTGAACTTTATGATCAATCGATGGATTTTTGATTCCTATGGTTTATGGGATGCTTGGGCAATGTGGAATCTTAAGGCAAAGGTTATAACTTATAGTATAATTAATTTTTCTGATGTGAAAATATTTGATGATCTTTGGAATCATATGGATTATCCACTGACACTTCCTTTACTTCATGTGAGTCTAGCTTTAGTATTTGGTGAATGGAGTGAAACCATCTCATATCTATTAAATATTCTTTTTTTTATATTAACATTATTAATATATTCAAAATCCATATCCAAAACATTTATTATCACCCCCATTTTAGTGATTCCTTTATTCGCTACGAATCCTTTATATTTAAATTTAGCATCAGATTTATGTGCTGATCATTTCTTAGCCTTATTTTTACTTTCATTCTTATTTGGAATCAATCTTGAAGAAAATCAAAATAAAATTGTTTTTTACTGTAGTCCAAAAATCGCTTTATCATTATTTGGAATGTCAATTATTAAGAATGAAGGTTTTTTATATGCAAGTTTAGCAATATTTTTATTGATAATGTTAAATTTCCTTAAATCTAAAAAAGTATTCATTAAACAGAATTTCTTTTATTTTCTTATATTTGCTCTTATTTTTATTTTGAATTTTGGATGGAAATATTTTGTTTATTCAAACGTTGGAAAAATTGAATCGGATTTCGCTTTTTCGGATATTGTAAGTAAGTTAATTAATATTTTTGAAACTAAACAATTAGATTTAATTTTTTCATATTTTATAAAATTTCATTTTATTGATTTAAAAGGTATTATTATCTTAACTCTAACATATATTCTCTTCTTTTCACAAAATCAATTAACTAAATACATGGCAATTTATTTAGTTTTAATTTTATTTCTCCTAAATTTCTTATTTTTGTTTAGCCAAAATTTAGAATGGCATCTATCAACTGCCTATTATAGAATAAATTTAGTAATTTTACCATCCGTTTTATATTTATGGATAATTAATTATAAAGAATTTATTAATCTTAATTTATTTAAGCCATCAAATTTACCAAAGGAAATTTCTTCATGACACAGCGTAAAATACTAGTAACAGGCGGAGCAGGATTCATAGGATCTAATTTTGTTCATACTCTGCTTGAGAACAAATCAGATATTTCCATAACAGTTGTCGATAAACTTACTTACGCAGGAAATTTCCGAAATTTGGAACGATGGAAAGATGATTCCAGGTTTTTATTTATTAAGTCAGATATAGCTGATAAAGAAGATTTATTTTCTAAATTAGAAGGACATAATTTTCAAGAGATAGCCCATTTCGCAGCAGAATCCCATGTAGATCGATCGATTCTAGGACCTGAAGAATTTGTTAAAACTAATGTCTTGGGTACTTTTTATATGCTAGAGCTAGCCAGAGAACTCCATTCAGCAGGGAAATTAAAAGTTTTCCTTCATGTATCCACTGACGAAGTATTTGGTTCACTTGGAGAGGATGGTGCATTTACAGAATCAACTTCCTATGCTCCTAATTCTCCTTATTCTGCTTCTAAAGCTGGATCTGATCATTTAGTTAGGTCTTATTTTCACACCTACGGAATGCCAGTAATAACAACAAACTGTTCGAATAATTATGGACCGTATCATTTTCCTGAAAAATTAATTCCTTTAATGATCCTTAACTGTTTGCAAGGAAAACCACTACCTGTCTACGGGAAAGGGGAAAATATTCGAGATTGGTTATTTGTCAAAGACCATTGTCTTGCTATTGATATGGCAATACAAAAAGGGAAATATGGGGAAACTTATAATATAGGAACTCGTAATGAAAAAAATAATCTTGAAATAGTTGAACTTATTTGTTCGCTTATGGACAAGAGACACCCAGAAGGTGCTCCCCATAATAGATTAATAACTTTTGTAAAGGATAGACCTGGACATGATTTCCGTTATGCTATTGATCCATCCAAAATTGAGAAAGAACTGGGTTGGACACCGAAATACAGTTTCGAAAAAGCTATGGAAGAAACTGTTGATTGGTATATAAACAACCAAGATTGGTGGAAAGAAATTTTATCAGGTTCGTATGAGTCTTACTACGAACAACAATATAAGGGAAGATAAGAATGATTAAAAAAGGTATTATATTAGCGGGTGGATCTGGGACTAGACTATACCCAGTAACAAAGGTTATCTGCAAGCAGCTCCTGCCCATTTATGATAAGCCTATGATTTACTATCCACTAGCAACTCTTCTTCTTTCTGGAATCCGAGAGATCTTGATCATTTCCACTCCCGAAGCAATTCCACTTTTTAAAGATATGCTAGGTGATGGGAGTCAATGGGGAATCCATTTGGAATATGCTATTCAACCTTCTCCAGATGGTTTAGCACAAGCCTTTATCATTGGGGAAAAATTTCTCAATGGAGGGGAAGCATGTGCTCTTGTATTAGGAGACAATGTTTTCTATGGTCACGGTATGGATAAACTACTTCAAGAATCAGTTCAAAAAGAATCTGGTTCTACAGTATTTGCTTACCATGTAAATGATCCAGAACGCTATGGTGTCGTAGAATTTGATTCGAATCAAA
>Ga0210043_1003122_pt1 | contig 10104 bp, 6 predicted proteins | sample CryGeymet201501t_FD_183990 | JGI IMG/M metagenome (GOLD analysis project Ga0210043, IMG submission 183990) | Groundwater microbial communities from Crystal Geyser aquifers in Utah, USA - Crystal Geyser metaG 2015-01t (SPAdes) (version 2) | ecosystem: Environmental > Aquatic > Deep subsurface >... | reverse complement strand
AGGATCGCATAGACGCACTACAGGAGCCGATTCTGAAGGCGCAGGGCGAGGGTGCCGTGCTCGACCTCGCAGAGAAGCGCAAGAAAATTAGCGACCTTCGGGCCTACGATGCGGCACGCAAGGAATTTGAAGCGAACCCCGGCACGGTGCCCACCGTCACTGACCAGGACAACCCAGCCTACATCCCCCCCGTCCCCGAGGGGTTGAACTCCACGCTTACCTATGCGGGAGAGGCGAACGAGGTAATACCGGCGCAGCCAGCACGGGGTTTGCCGACAATGGAAGTTGCGGGGACTAGGCCGCTGAATCCAGCTGAGATGGCCTCTCGCAGGATGATGCTGGCGGTACAATATGGCCAATACGACGAGGTAGCGAAGATCGGCACCATCTTGGACCTCACGGAAAAGATACAAGGGAGCGAGTCGGCAGAACTCGCCAAAATGGTAGCCAATGCCAAGGTGAATCGACAGGTCATAGGGCCGGAAGCGGCGTTGTTCCAACTGAAAAGGGAAGCTGCCGCTGCGGGCGTCCCCAAGAAAATCGTGGACTCGATCACCATGAATCGCGACGGTATCATAGCCTACCCCGATACACTGGGAGGAATTATAGCCATCGTCGAATCGCCGGACGGGAAATATCACATAAAACAAGTAACCGCAAAGGAACCGAAGTCCCCCACGCAGATAGACATCGAGACAAAAGCCGCGCAAGGTGACCCGCTGGCCGTCAAGATTCTAAAGGACCAAGAGGCGAGAAAGATCCGCGTGGCGAAGGAATCACCCGACAGTAAGAAACCTACCGCCATGATTCAGAACATCGAGTACCTGATTGAGAACGGTGTGAGTAGGGAAGACGCCACGAAGATACTCACCAACTCGAAGCCGATGGATCGCCATACGTTCATAGCGCAGGTCGTAAAGGGAGTTACTTCCAACCCGTACATCACCGACGAAGCAGATCAGTCGGCACGGGTGCAGAGTGCCATCAAATTATACGATAGCAGTGTTGTGAAGCCGAACGCGTCTGCGGCGGGAGGCAAGCCGCTGGATGACGCAACGGCAAAGCAGATATTCGAGGAAGCAGGCAGGGATCCAGTAAAGGCAACGAAATTAGCGACCGATAGGGGCTACAGGGTCCAATGAGTAATATTTTCGACAAACTGGCGGCGTCCAATGGAGGCAATGTATTCGACCGCCTTGCGTCCTCTCCCAAGAAGGGGATTATCGACCGAGTTATATCCGGCGGAGAGGACGTGCTTGGATCTATCGTTGGGGCCGGTGAGATCGCCGCCAACCTTGCCACGCAGACCTATGGACTACCGGCGCGAGGGTACGGAGAAATTGCCAATCTTGTTACGGGTCGAACCGACCTTGGAGAGAAGGTTGGTAAAGCCCTCATCTACGAGCCACAGACGGAATCCGGCAGGGCGGGTATGGACGCCATCGGATCGGCATTCGATTGGTGGCACAATAAGAGTATGGCGGTGGGTACGCACGTACAGGAGGCGGTCGCCAAGCGATTCGGAGAGACTGCCGGTAACGTGGCCGGTGCTACCGTTGCATCCACGATGGAGGCCGCTCCGCTACTTCTTGGAGGCGCATACGCCAAGGGAAAAGCAAAGTTTGCAAAACGCCGTGCCGCCGCTGACCGGGCGGAGATGGCTTCCAAGATTGAAAGGGATACCAGGATCCAGAAGGAAGCCGGCCTTTCGCGGGCGTATCTTGGAGAAGTCATCCCCGATGATCCCATTAAAGCCGCCGCGGCAAGAGAGGCCGCGACCCGTCAGGTGGGTGAGGATATCTTCGACCGTATAAACCGTGGGTATTTGGGCGAAGAGGTACAACCGAAAGGCATCAGGGAAGATTTATCGTCTGATCCGTTCGTTATGGGCCGTAAAGTATCCCCCGAGGAAATAACCGAGAAGTACGGGGCTGAAGTCTATGACCGCATACGACGGGGATACACGGGCGAGGAAGTACAACCAAAGGGTATCCGCGAGGACTTGTCTGCCGACCCGTATGTCATGGAACGCACTCCTACTCCGGCAGAGCAGTTGGAAAAATACGGATCGGATGTTTATGATAGGATTCGACGGGGATACCTCGGAGACACAACTGCCGAAGCCCCTCCTAAGCCGATCGTTTTCCCGCAAGTACAGGAATACGCCGGTCCTCGTCCTCCGGCCCCCAAACAACTCGCGCCTCCTGCTGTCGAACCCCCTCCCGCTGCGCCCGTTACAGAGGCTCCTACGGCAGGGCCGAAGATCGGAGATGAAATCCGGTTTATTAGGTATGGGAAACAAGTCAAAAACAGTACCGATTGGTCTAAAAATGAGACACTGCCGGGGATGTCTGTGTACTCTCTTAATAAGGACGGATCTGCTCAGCAAACAATACGGAGCGAATTTGCGGACAAGGCAGATGTATATATAGGAACCGGAAAAGTTGTAGGATTTGGATCTGACGGAGAACCCTTGGTTTCCAACTACACGGCAAGTAAAGCCACAAAACTTGCTGAGGAAAAAGCATATTATAGTGGCAAAAGTAGGGCAGAGTGGCTAAGGGAACGTGGATTAGATGATAAGGGAAATAAAACAATCCCCGAGCCTTTGGCAAATATACCAAAACCGATGGAAGAAGAGCCTGGGCAGATCGCCAGGAATGTCTTGGGTAACGAGCGCGGATCCTCCCCCGAAGTTGCCAACGCCGCCAAGCAGATCAAGGAATTCTTCGTACCCCTGTCCACGATGCCGCAGGGGAAGGCGTACATGAGTCTCCGCTACAAGGATCTGCTCGGCGGGCTTACCCGTGTCGATCGGGTAGTAGGCCGGTTGAGCGACCGATTCAAGGGGTTGTCCGCCACCGACAAGACGGATGTGTTCAATGCCATCAGTGGCGAGATACCGATGGTATCCCTGCCCGCCGAAACGCAGACTATCGCCAAACAGACTCACGCCGACATTGAGCGAGTGGGCGCATTACTTGTCCGTCGCGGGTTGCTGAAAAAGGAAGTATTCGAGGCGAACAAGGATACATACATCCACTATATGTACCTCCGACATATATTGCCGGATGACGCTTCAATCCCGATCGGTAAGGGCGGCAGGCTCGACCTGTCGTATCTCAAGGCCCGTAAGGATCTAACGCCTGAGATGCGGAAGGAACTTGGACTCATTGAGGATGTATCCGTTGCGGCTCCGGCAGGAATGGGAAAGGCCCTCGGAGACGTAGTGAAGGCGGACTTCTTCAGGAAGGTTGCGGCTAATCCCGATTGGGTGTGGCAACCGTCGAAGGAGATTGCAAGACTTGCGAGCGAATTCAAAGCCTACAAGCAGATCGTGGAGCGCGGCGAAAACGTAGGTTCTGAAGTGACGGCGAAATATAACCAACTGAAAGCGGACCTTGACGCCAGAAGCGCGGAAGCAGGGAAGGCCCCTGCTGATTTCGTGCAATTGCCGGATAGTCCCGCCTATGGTGAATTGAAGGGAGCGTTCGTCCGCAAGGAGATTGCAAACGATATCGTGCCGGTCTACAGCGTCAACGTGGGCGAGTTAGAAGGGTTGGCGCGGATATGGAACAAGGCCGGTAGAGGATTCGATATGGGCATGACGCTGTTCAAGGTGGGAAAGATAGCACTCAACCCGCCTACGATGGCACGAAACACCATCTCCAACGTGATTCAGATGAATATGTCCGGTATCCCCGTCTACCGCCTTCCCGTTACGATAGTTTCCGGTGTACAGTCGATATTGTCGAAGGACAATATGTACCGCACCTTTGAGAGAAACGGCGGGTTTAAGACGAACTTCTCCGTTGCGGAACTTGGCGAAGTTCTCAAGACCTTCCAGAAGGCCAAGGGCGGTGCAGTAGATAAATTCTTTATGGCCGTTACGGAAGCGGCGAAGTATTACGGGAAGATTGATGACATCGCCAAGATGTCTCTTTTCAAGGACGCCGTTACTAAGCAGGGCATGTCCGTACCCGATGCGGTGTTGTACGCGCACAAGTGGGGGATGGACTACTCTCTGGCGTCCCGGTCGGTGAAGCACGGTAGGCGGTACGTCCTTCCGTTCCTTTCCTATCAGTACAAGATCGCCCCGCTGATTGCCGAATCCCTCGTCAAGAGGCCGTGGGTGATCGCCAAGTACGCAGCGATTCCCTACATAATGTCGAAGGCGATAGCGGCCAAGTACGGCTGGACGGAAAAAGATCTCGATAAATCCCTGAAGATGATGGCAGAAAAGACCAAGGGGCAGGGTGCGTATATGCTCCTGCCGACGAAGAATAACAAGGGAGATATCGAGATCGTAAATATGGAGTATTTCCTGCCGTGGGGCAATCTCATGGAGGCGGCTCGGGATATCAAAGGCGGAGATTTCATCGACACGGCAAAGCAGTTCGGCGGCATACTTGGTCCTTATGGGAACGTCATCTCTATGCTAAACACGAAGCGCCAAGGAGAACCGCCCAAAGACCCGTTCTCGGGACAACCGGTGTACTCTAAACTGGACTCACCGCAGACGAAATACATCAAGCAGGTGGAGTGGTGGTGGAAACTGTTCGGCCCGTCGTCTGTATCTTCCTACGGAGCGTTAGGCTATACAGCCAAGGCGATCACGGGAGATAAAGACAAGTGGGGAGTTGAGGCTACCGGGGCCAAGGCATTGCTTAAATGGGTGGGGATGAACGTCGGTTCGCTGGACGATCAATCCATCATAGCCACCCGCAAGTTCAAGATAAGGCAACTGGAAGCGGAACTACAGAAGGTATTTAGAGATCCCAAATACAGTAAGGAAGAACGGCAGAACGCAATTAAGCGTATGAAGATAGAACGGCAGAAGATACTTAATCCAAGATAACCGTACCCCTTTCCACCATCAGGAGGTTGCCATGCGTCGCTTTACAGCGTTCGTGTATTCACTCGTCATCGCTACATTGATATCCGCGCTTACGTTCGCCCCGTTTTCTTTCTCGGCGACTACGGGCGTACAGATTGACTTCCTGTTGTCGCAGGTCAGGAGCTCCTCCGGGTCGCTTGCGGGGGGCAGTGTTTACTTCTATTCGGCAGGTACGACTACGAGCAAGGATGTCTATCTCGACATCAACAAAGTTGCCGCCGCCGCGAATCCCTACACGCTGGACGCCAACGGGACCGCGCTGCTGTATGGAGACGGTACCTACCGGATCGTCATCAAGACTTCGGCTGGCGTGACTGTTTACGATAGGGACAACATCAAAATTGAGGATTTAGCGACCGATTTAATCAACGGCGAATATACGATGACGATTAAGCCTCTAAACGTCACCGGTAACAATGCTGGCAACATCGCCGGGTACGACAACATTACTGCGACCACTCGCGTTCGCGCTCCTTCCATCGGCTCCGCCTCCTACACCGACAATGGATACTTTAATAATGTAACTATTGCTGGCACACTTACCGGGCACTTCCGAGGGGTACTCGCGTATAACGCATCTGCACAGTCAATACCAGATAATACTTTGACAACGGTTATCCTTGATACCGAGAGTTACGACACCGATTCTTCTCACAGCATAACTACTGATAACACAAAAATATTTGTGCCATCCGGAATTACTAAAGTAAGATTTTTCGGGTCTATACAGTTCGACCAAAATTCTAACGGATACAGGGGGTTCAATCTAACATTGGGGCCTGGGTATTTAGGTCTTATCGGGGCACCGAACAGGCGCGAAATTGCAGTAAGTGGAACAGAGGGGACAACCTTTTACTTCGCTACTCCCGTAATTGGAAACATAACGCCTGGCGAAGAGGGGTATGTGGAATTACGGGTTATACAGACATCCGGCGCTCCTTTGAGCATACCACAATATAAAGCCACATTAGAGATGGAAATCATAGAATGAGGACTGTCTTGTAATGGGTACAATAACATTGTGGGTGTTAATGAATATGTCAATTATGGCCGACTGGGGTCAAACTCGGTATATAGCGCATCATCCAGACCAATATTCCGAGACGTTCAATCCTTTACTTCGGGGAGATCCATCCATCGGAAAAGTGGACGTGTATTTTCTTGCTGGACTCATGTTTCATAACGGGGTCATGATCGCCCTGCCAAAAAAGCATCGCCCGTACTACGCGGGGGCGGTGATGGCGGTGGAGACGTATTTCGTCATATCAAACAATCAGATCGGCATAAAGGTGGATTTCTAATGGAGGCAGCATGAAAAAACTCATCACCGTCTGCCAAGCCCTTGTAATCGCGGCGGTAATATCGTCGCTGGCGTTTGCCGAACAGATTATTCAGGCAACTGAAAGATTGGTCGGAGCGAATCATCCCACCCTGCCTGACACCCTCAACCGTGGCTTCCTCATCCAGCACGACGCGGAAGGGGTGCATACCATCGTACCTTGGAGCACGTTGACCGGCACTCCGACTACCCTTTCCGGCTACGGGATAACGGATGCTGGTGCGCAGGATAACGTAGCCATTACGGGCGGAACCATCGACAACACCGTCATCGGCGGCACGACGCCCGCCGCTGGCACATTCACATCCTTAGCCACCGACAACGTAACCTCTGATGAGATGAACTATCTGGCCGAAGTGACCGGCGATATCCAAGGGCAGGTTGACAGCAAGCAGGCTGGGTCTTCGCGGCTTACCAACCTGTCCTCCGGCACGATTCAGGACAACACGACCATCTACAACGATATCCACCTGAAGTTCGGCACCGACAATGATTTCACGCTCCAGTATAAATCTGCCAGCGCTACGCTGGTAATCGCCCTCGACAACGGAGACGCGATGTGCACGTTCTCCAAGACGGGGAATCTGGCGTGTTCCGGGGAAGGTATATTCTCACAACTATCCACGTCGGGAGTCGACAACGCCTACGGCATCAACGTGACGAACACAGAGGACCCAACCGGAGCGAATCTGGAAGCGGGGCTGTTCTGGTTCAATGGAACATCGAACCTCGTCAAGCAGCGGAACGCCGACAATACTGCCACGATCGCCGTCAACAAGGAGATGGTGCCAATCGTCATCAAGGGATATACCGCCGCTGATGACAACGTGGTCCGGTGGAAGGCACCCTCGGCGATGACCCTGCAAGAATTGTATTGCGATACCGGCGGGACGGATAACGTGACGGTGACGCTTTATAACGGATCTACCACAACCGGCCTGGTCGTAGCGGCAACCTCAGCGGGGGCCACGGATAGTTCCGCATCGGCTCCCAACGTGGCGGTGGACGATAAACTGAAATTCAGTCTGTCGTCTTTACAGGGAACTGGCACCTCCTTGGCTTGCACCGTTACTTACTACAACGTGGGGAACTAAGATGAAGAAAACGCTATTATCGGTAGCCCTGTTACTGCTACTGGCGACTCTCTCCCACGCCATCATCCTTGTTGGATTCGGAGCCCAAGTCATAGACGATTTCTATAGTGAGTCCAACTATGTTTCTCCCAACGACGGTGGCCTTCGTTCTGATGCTGCAACTCAATTTGGTCAGAGCTTTACGTCTACCGGTGGAACACTGGATAGCATCAAGTGGTACGTGAAGAAATACACTGGGAGTCCTACGGGGAATGCGACGGCCAAGGTTTATGCCCATAGTGGCACTTACGGGACTTCTGGTGTTCCTACTGGGTCTGCGTTGGCAACTTCACTTGATGTTGATGTTTCTGCCTGGTCTACTTCTTACTCGCTGGTTACTTTTAATTTTACTGGCGCGAATCGAATAACCTTAACTAATGGCACATATTATGTCGCCGTACTTGCCTATTCTGGGGGTGATAGTTCTAACCTTATTTCCTACGGCATGGACAATACAGGGACGCATAGTGGAAATGAATCTGAATACGTTACAGGCTGGAGGTACAGTGATAGTTGGCTCACCGGTAGAGACGCTCCATTCTATGTCTATGTGGTGAAGTAAAATGAAAAAACTATTTGTTTTAATAATGCTTCTGGCTTCCACGGCTCACGCTGCCGTCATCTCCGATACACACTTCAATACGCTAACCGATAGCGGTACGAGTTGTGGGGGCTTTCCAGAGTATCCGTCTAACTATCCAGTCATCGCATCCGTGCCGAGTTCTCCAGATCCGAGCAATGCGCTGAAGATCAGTTTCCCCACGGGATTCGTCGGGGGTTGGCAGACGGCGTACTGTTCCGGGCCGCATTATGATTCCGATGAGATATATATGCAGGTGTACGTTTATTTCCCAACGGGATATCAGTTCCACACGGTCGGGAATAAGATCGCCTACAGTTATATTAACCCTGCCAGTGGTGGGTACCACGGGAACTATATCTTCGGGATATTCGGGTCCGACAGGCAAGTAGTAATTCAGACCCAGCCATCGTCTACATCTAAACTCTACGGGGCATTGAACAAAGTTTATTACAACAATAGGACTTACACTCGGATCGACACCGGCCAATGGTACAAACTTTCTCATTACTTCAAACTTAACACTTCCGGGGTAAGCAACGGGATCATCCGGATATGGGTCAATGACGTTCTCGCAGCTGAGTACACCGACGTAAACATGCGGGGCGGGGATGAGGGGAGCGATAACTGGTACGCGACGAGCCTTCAACCCATTTGGGGCGGGATGTACCAAACGAAAACGGTTGGTGACTATTTTTATATGGATAGATGGATAACCAGTACGACGGCGCTTGGTGGAGGGGGGGACTTAACCGCTCCGTATGTAGACACATTCTCCCCTGGAGATGGAGCGACGGGAGTGGCGCAGGGAACCACGTCGGCATCGTTCCACGTTAAAGATGGAGGCGATGGGGTGAATATCACCACGCTCGATGTGGGCGGGTTGGGATGCGCCTCCTGCGGTTCCTGCGATGTGGGGCTGACCTGTTCCGGCACCAGCGCGGATTATACGATTACCAGAACGCCGTTGAGTCTGTCCTACGATCAAGTTTGGTCGGAAAATATCAACGTGTCGGATCTTTCCGCGGCTTCGAACGCCATGGCGCAGGTGGCGTATAACTTCACGGTGGAACCAGATCCTGGCCCGGTGGCACTTGAGGTAACGACTACTACGCTATCCGACGGAACGGTAGGCACCAACACGCCGCAAACTCTGGCATCAACCGGCGGGGTGACTCCCCATACGTGGAGCGTGGTCGCGGGGTCACTTCCTGGCGGCCGATCCTTGTCGCCAGGCGGCGAACTGACGGGAGAATATACAACTACCGGGACTGTCGAATTTACTGTACAAGTGACCGACAGCGACACCCCGCCAAACACGGATAACCAAGTCCTGACTCAGTATGTAGCCCCCGCTGAACCCACGGGTCAGACAACTGTTACCATCACGGCGATTGAGGATACGTACATCTGGCCCGCTGGTGGTAGCAACGGGGACAACAACGTATCCGGGTCCACGCAGATCGAGGTCTACCAATGGCCCGCATACACTTGGGCGAATAGGATACTGGATAATATATCCCTTGCGGCACTTCCGGCGAACATCTCTATCACCGCGGCCTCTCTGGAAATGTATCTTACTGGGAACGAGGGAAGCGGCGGCACGAACCCTATGCGCATACACGCCTACCGAGTCACCGACAATGTCCCGGTGATCTCCACAGTGACCGGGAACAATTTCACCGGCACGCTGCAACCAGCGGAGTCATATACGGACGTATCGACAACACCGGGATGGTTCGCGTTCAACGTCCTCACCATGACGCAAGCGGCCTATGCCGCAGGGACGCCCCTGTATCTCGCTCTCGACGGTGGCTCCGACGGGGCATCGGACACCAATCGCATCTTCGCGTCGATGGACCATGCGACTACGGCGTGGCGGCCACGCCTGAAGGTGACGTATACGCAACTGTCCGGGCCGCCTCCCGCTCCGTCCATCATGTCGCCGGGGAAGATGAAGATCCGGGGAGGCACGAAAGGCCGGTGGAGGACATTCCATTGATAGGAGACGCCATGCGCCGCTTCTTCCTCGCTCTTCTCCTTTGCGCCACCTTCGCATCGCAAGCGTGGGCGGGTTGCTTCCCCTCGTTCCCATCGTTTGGCAGGTGGCAGGATGGGTGCGGGACCGAGTGGTGGAATGATTCCTCGCTCACCT
>Ga0210043_1003117_pt1 | contig 10110 bp, 8 predicted proteins | sample CryGeymet201501t_FD_183990 | JGI IMG/M metagenome (GOLD analysis project Ga0210043, IMG submission 183990) | Groundwater microbial communities from Crystal Geyser aquifers in Utah, USA - Crystal Geyser metaG 2015-01t (SPAdes) (version 2) | ecosystem: Environmental > Aquatic > Deep subsurface >... | reverse complement strand
AAGACTTAAATTGGTTTACAATAATAATATGAAACAACAAGTTCTCCCAAAGATTTCCGTTATTACTCCTTCATATAATCAAGGTCATTTAATCAAAGAGACTATTGAAAGTGTCCTTAACCAAAACTATCCTAACCTTGAGTACATTGTTATGGATGGAGGATCTAGTGATCAAACGGTTGAAATTCTCAAACAATATAAAGGGAAGTTAGATTATGTCTCAAAAAAAGACAAAGGCCAAACTGATGCCATTAATCAGGGAATTAAAAAATCAACTGGTGAGATCATCATGTATCTTAACTCAGATGATGTGATGCTCCCTAATACCCTAAATACGGTCGCAGAGTACTTTACCAAACATCCCCAAGCGATGTGGCTAACTGGTGACTATTTCATCATTGATGAGCAGGGTAAGAAGATCCAATCATTTGTAGCAAACTATAAAAAAGTCTTACGAAAATTCCCCTTCTTTAACGTCCTCAGCATTGCTAACTTCATCATCCAACCCTCCACATTCTGGCGAAGAGAGTTAACTAAAGAAATTGGAATCTTTGACGAATCACTCCACCTCTGTATGGATTATGACTACTGGATGAGAGCCATTCAAAAGTATCCTATACACATTTTACCTAATCATTTCTCACTCTTTAGAATCCATGGCACTTCCAAAGGTGGGACTCAGTATGACAAGCAGTTTAATGAAGAGCATCAAGTATTATGTAGATATAATGATAATCTGTTAGTCAGACTCATTCATAAGCTCCATGCTACTTTAATTGTCCTGGCATATAAAATAATTAAGTAATTGATAACCAACACACTACAAACAATAATCAAATATTTATGAAGCAAACAATCATCAAAGGCAAAAAAATATTAGTGACTGGGGGAGCAGGCTTCCTTGGACAGCATGTCATTGCTGAATTAAAAAAAGAGCAACCAGAACTAATTTTTGTTCCGAGAAGTAAAGACTATGATTTAAGAAACCAAACAGTAGTCAAGAAGCTAGTTAAAGACTATGACATTATCATCCACCTTGCTGCTAATGTCGGAGGAATTGGCTATAACCAAGAACACCCAGCTGAACTCTACTATGACAATATGCTGATGGGAGTACACATGATCCATGAAGCATATAAAGCTGGAGTTGAGAAAGTAGTTGCTCTTGGGACTATCTGTGCCTATCCTAAATTTACCCCTGTGCCCTTTAAAGAATCTGACTTATGGATTGGCTATCCCGAAGAAACCAATGCTCCCTATGGTCTAGCCAAAAAGATGATGTTAGTTCAAGCTCAATCATACCGTGATCAATATGACTTCAATACCATTTTCCTTCTACCAACCAATCTTTATGGCCCCCATGATAACTTTGATCCCAAGTCATCTCATGTCATCCCTGCTTTAATCAAAAAATTCCTTGAAGCAAAAGCAAGTAATAGTGAGGAGGTAATTGTTTGGGGTACAGGTGCTCCAACTAGAGAGTTCCTTTATGTTGAAGATGCCGCTAAAGCAATTGTCATGGCTACCAAGAACTATAATGGTGGTGAACCAGTTAACCTAGGCTCTAGTTTTGAGATTAGTATTGCCGAGTTAGCTCATACCATTGGTGACATTGTTAAGTATCAAGGTAAGATTACCTTTGATACCTCTAAACCAGATGGACAACCTAGAAGAAAGATTGATACCACAAGAGCAGCAGAAGAGTTTGGTTTCAAGTCATCTACGACCTTCAAAGAGGGCTTAAAGAAGACTATTGAGTGGTATAAGAGGGAGGGATGAAAAACAAAAAGATAATCTGGCTTCATAGTCACTTTAATTACTGGATGGGTGGGACTAAGTATGTCTATGAGGTTATTTCTGAGTTAAAAAATGATTATACAATTATATGTGCTGTTGAGGATTTTAATCAATTTTCCGACAATAAATATAAAGAGATCGGTATAAAAATTAACCGATTAAATTTTTTAAGCTCAAATTCAATTATTTATTGGGTTTTAATGCCTGCAATGTTGTTGATTGATTTATTTTATTTGAAAAAAATAATCAAAGATCAAAAATTAAATTATAAAAACTCAATTATTATTTCAAGCATGTTTCCCATGAACTTTATTGCAAAATTAACAGGATTAAAGCATATTCAGCTGTGTTTTGAGCCTTTTGCTTTTTTCTATGACGATGAATTTATTAGTAAATTTTCAATACCAAAAAAAATTTTTATAAAAATAATTAAATTTTTGTATTCACCGTTAGATTTTATTGCTACTCGTTCAGCTGATAAGATTTTAACTCTAAATTCAGTGACAAAAAGATTAATGAAAGAAGTTTTTGATGTTGAATCTGAGTTAACCCAGGCTGGGGTTAATTCAGACTTATTTAAACCTTATATTTCAAAAAGAATATCAGACCAATATAAAAATATTCCGATAGTAATTCATAGTACTGATTATTCTCCAATCAAAGGAACTGACAGAGTCATTTCCGCTTTTGCGATTGCAAAGAAGAAAGCTAAAAATGCTAAACTGTTAATCACTTCCACGATAAAGAACGAAACAGCTGAACAAAAACTCAAAAACCAAGCTAGACAACTTAAAATTGATAGAGCTGTTGAATTCTTAGGCTTTGTTGACATTGAAGATCTTCCTCAGTTGTATACAATTGCTAGCGTATTAGTTCAAGGGTCTAGTAGTCTAAAATCAGGAACAACATCAATGGCATTACCAGTGAAAGAAGCCATGTGCTGTGAAACTCCAGCCATAAGACCAGATGCTGGAGGTGAAGATGTGATAAATGGTAAAACTGGTTTTCTTGTTGATCCAAGAGATACAAATCTTTTAGCAGAAAAGATGACTCTTTTATTGTTAGATGATAAGTTATCTAAAAAGATGGGTAAGCTTGCTCGTAAAGATATTATAAATAGATATACATGGAAAAATACTACAACAGTATTTTCTAAAAGTATTAAGAAAGTATTTATATGATTAAACTCATTAAATCAACATACTACAACGAAAAGCAAACAACCAAGGATCTTACTAACTTTATTAAGAATGCTTCAGTATTAAGTTTTTCTGATCAATGCATGCTTTTTGAGAAAAATTTTGCTAAATATCAATCTAGAAAGGAAGCTGTCTTTGTAAATAGTGGCAGTTCTGCAAATTTAGCCATTATTCAAGCACTGTTAAATTTAGGTAAAATCAAAAAAGGGGATAAAGTTGGATTTTCTGCTCTAACTTGGTCAACTAATGTAATGCCAATTATTGAACTTGGGCTAGATCCAGTACCAATTGATGTAGAATTAGACACCCTAAATGTTTCAAGTCGTACATTTTTAGAAGCATTAAAACATACTGATATTAAATTGTTATTTATTACAAATTTGCTTGGTTTCTGTGATGATATTGATGAGATAGTTAAAGTCTGTAAAAAGAAGAAAATTATTGTTATTGAAGATAACTGTGAATCTCTCGGCACAAAGTATAAAGGCAAACTTTTAGGTAACTATAGCTTGGCTAGTACTTTTTCTTTCTATGTTGGTCATCACATGAGTACAATTGAGGGTGGCGCTATTGTTATTGATGATGAAGATTTAGCTACTATGTTACGCCTTGTAAGAGCTCATGGATGGGATAGGAATTTGTCTGAACAAAAGCAATCAAAAATAAGAGAAAAATATAGTGTTAATTCTTCATTTTACTCAAGATATACATTTTATGATTTAGGTTATAATCTAAGGCCAACTGAAATTGCAGGCTTTCTTGGTAATAATCAGTTGCAATACTTGGATGAAATAGTGAAAAAAAGAGAATCTAATTTTCTAAAGATAGCAAAAAGGTTGTACAAAAATAATGATTACTATCAATTAAAATATGATCATTTAGATGTTGTCTCCAATTTTGCTATTCCTTTGATTTGTAAAACTGTGGAGAAAAGAGATGAATTAGTTAAAAGGTGTGATGGTATTTTGGAAATTAGGCCAATTGTTGGTGGGGACATGTCTAGACAACCGTTTTTTGAAAAATACACAAAAGTAAAATCAATCAAAAAAACCAATGCAAGTCTTATTCATGATCAAGGTTTGTATTTCGGGAATAATCCTGAGCTAACAAATAAAGAAATTAAAACAATTTTAGATTTATTTGAATAATTTTTTAATTTGTACACCGATTGCATCAATTAATATGTATAAAGTCTTGTGAGAATTGGTGATGTATTTATCAAATTTGTAATTACTGACAAAGGAAGTTGGATGAATAATGTCTTTTGGCATGTTTTGTTTTTTTAAATTAGAAAGGCTAGTCTCAATCTTGGTATGGGTTGAGCCGTTCCCGAACCCGATATTTGTGATTAGATTATATGAAGGTACAATGGACAACCTATTTTCTATAATATTGAAGTAACTCCAAAGAAAATCCCAGGTATCAATTGTCCCCTTATGTGACTTTATGATGTTCTTAATTAGCTTATTACTAAATCCAAATCTTTGAGCAGCTTTAATGTTGTTTTTTGAAAAGAGCTTCTGACGTGGCATATTAAGGTATTTATTATATATCTGCCACCTATCAGACCATGTTGCCCAGCCCCAAATTATGCTATTCCTAGAAAAAAAATATGAACTATTATCACTTTGGTCAGAAAAACCTAAATTAGTACCAGAAATTAATGAAATACGCTGATCATTTCTATTTTTATCTAATAATTGTGAAGAAAAATCAAAGAATGATTTATTTGGAATACAGTCATCTTCTAATATAATCCCTTCCTTTTCATTCTCAAAAAACCAATCAAGAGCTTTTATTACACCATATTTACAGCCATTATTTTTTTGAGAATAATTTGTTGAAACATTTTTAGTCCAAGATATTTTTTCAATTTCATTTTTCGCTTGCTCAACTTTTACAAAATCACTCTTTGTTTTAGGTCCGTCACAAAAAACATAAATTTTTTGAGGTTTGATTTTGCTCAAAGATAAAATTAACTCTTTTACTTTATCTGGTCTGTTGTAAATTATGAGTAGGAGTGGAGTTTTCATCATGTTATGATAACATTTCACTATTGTTATTGTTAGAGAAATAATAAATGCATCTAATTAAATCATTACTTAAAGTACTCAATCATCCATTAAATAGAAATACTAAATTTAAAACTTTTTTCATTCTATTATGGTGGAAAATAAACCAACTTTTCTTTAAGATCCCCGCAATCATTGAAATAGCTCCAAACAGAAAGTGTATCTGTAAACCAGAAAGTTCTTTTGGTAGTTTAATAGTTTATACAAACAGGCCAGAGTATCTGGAAATGAGATTGACTGAACTTTTACTAAACACAGATTCAACTTTTTTGGATGTTGGAGCTGGAATTGGTGATTTCTCGCTAATTGCTAGCTCTAAGATAACAACTGGAAAGATCTTTGCTTTCGAGCCATCTGAAGAACCACTAAGTACACTGATGGAGAATATAGCAATCAACTTTCTTGAGAAGAAAATAAAAGTCATTGATGAAGTCGCCAGTAATAAAGTTGGGACAATAAAATTTAATGAGGAATCTGTTTCTGAAGTTAGTCATATTGAGACTGGAGAAAATGGGGTTGTTAAAAAAACTACTACTTTAGATAAAGTTATTGAAAATAATAAGCTAACCACAGTTGACCTAATTAAAATTGACGTTGAAGGAGCCGAATCTTTAGTGATTGAAGGTTTAGAGAAGTCATTTGAAAGTAAGCTGATTAAAGCACTGATAATTGAACTAAATAGTAATGCAAGTCAATTCAATAGTTCTAAAGTTAAGCTAGCAAAGAAATTGATTAACCATAATTTTAAAGTTTATGTAATCAACGACGAATCACTAACTAAATTTAAACCAAATAACGTTGATGAAAATGAAACTATCAATGTTCTGGCTGTTCACAAATCTTTTGAGAAAAAATCATTACTTAATCAATTTTTATCTTAATCGCCTTATATCCAAAATATACAAATAAATATAGATTGCTCATAAAGAGTATTAGGTAAAAACTCTTTGGTAAATCCCAATATTGAAAAGGTCTAAGCCACCAAAAATCAAATGTTTTTTCATAAACACCTGAGTGCATATGCCAGATACTCCATGGATCAGTGTTTATATTACCCCAATAGTAATAATTAATGTCCGAAAGTGATTTTGATACTTGTGAAACATATGGATAATCAAGTGTATTTAAGTTCTGGTCAATATTATTAACCCACGCTTGGGTGATAAAAACAACTTGCTCTTTATTTGTTATCGCTGAGGTAGTTCCAGTAAACTCTTTATCTAGATTTATCTCACTAGATAAACTATTAAGCTCAATTATTTTCTCCTCACCGGCAGGGATGATGTCATCAAAAGTATTATCACCATTTTTTACATTTAAAATGGCTGAAAATGAGCTTTCAGGAATAATTCTGTGGTTTATTACCTTGAGTGCAATTTTTTTATTTTCAGGCACTTTAATCAATGCAAAATCTTCAACTGAACGCCAAATATTTCCTGGCGCACCAAAAGGATAGCCAAAACCATCATAGAACTTCAACTGATTAGCATCTGTGTTTAATAGAACTTTTTTATCAACTACTTTTCTTACAAACTTCTTGCTCATGCTCAGCAGGGGAGAATAACGAGGAATAATATTTCCATATTCATAAACATTAAAATTTCTTCCATTAAAATTAGCGTCAGTTTGTAATCCAGCAAACCGAATTTGATATGGTTGAGAGACGCCAACAATTTGAACTAAAAAAGAAATGAATAAAATAGGATAAAAAACAAATAATTTAACTCTTTTGGTTAGCTTTGTATATATCAAAGCAATTAGAAGCAAAAGAAATGGGATTGTAGCTAGCATGTATCTATTTCCAAAACTAGAATCACCATGCCAAAGGAGATAATCTGGACCACCCATTAGAGTTCCTATAAAAAATAAGTAGGTTAAAAACAAAGTGATAGCTGCCAACATTTCTGCTTTAAATTTTGACCAATTTAGTTTATACCAAAATATTAATAGAATTAATAAAATCGGTGTGTACAAAAATAAACTCTTCCCAGGACTAAATAAAATTCCCCAAAACCCTTCTACAAATACATATGATTTTAACCATGAAAGTGTACTGGTTAATTGATGAGAAACCCATGCAGACTTGGTTATAGTAGTTATATAACTATTCAAAAGATAAAAAGGTAATGCTCCAATTATAAAAATTAAACCATTTAAAACATGACTAGGAAAATTTACTAGCAAGGTTTTAATATTCTTTATATTTAGAATTATGTAATAAACACCTAAGGCTGGTAGAGAAAATAAATAAGTGGAGTTATAAGAAATTAACATTACTCCAAATGCAAGACCCGAAAACAATAGATTAATTTTCTTTTTTGCTATTGAATATTTTTTAAAAAACAAGAAGGTTATAAACATAAAGCTCACAAACATCATGTGAGCAAATGTGTGCTTAGAATAAATTAAAATGTTTGATGAAACTGATAATATAAATGACAGAAAAAAAGATTTTCGGTGTTTTATTCCAAGTAACCTCAAAAAGTAATAGAATGAAACAACAAACAAAGCTCCAAAGACGGAATTTGTCATACTAGCAAATAACAAAACTGGCCAATCACTTTGCAGGGGGAAGGCCTTTAAATGTTCGGTCCTAGAAATTTTTAAAAAAACATCCTCAAGTGCTACAGCTGGTAAGAGAGCTAATGTATAACCAATCCCTGTTGGCGCATAAATCTTGCCATTTTTGGCTTTGATGGTATTGAAATGAATATTTGAACGATCAGAATAATTTGCCTCTGGCATTTCAATTGTCTGATCATAATAGATTCTTCGCGCTACTGCTAAATATTGAAGTCCATCTTGAGAATCAACAAATCCTGATGCAAAGAAGATAAAGAATGAAAAACAAAAAATAAAGTAACTAACTAAGAATTTTTTCATTTCTTTTAATATTCTTTACAACAAACTTAGGTCTTTGTTTAACTTCTTCAAAAATTTTTCCCAAATATTCACCCAATACACTTATCCCCAATAGTTGAATTGACCCAATAAATAACACTAATACAATGATAGTGGTAATTCCTGACGGGGTTGATGCTGGAAAAAATATTTTGATTGATATCTGATACAGAATACCTAAAATTGAGAGAAAAAAAACAAATAATGAAGTTAAAGTCATCATTTGTAATGGTACAAACGAGAAAGAAAATATTCCTTTTGTCGCCCACTGAAAATTTTTAATTAAACTGTTTGTTGTTACACCAAATTTTCTTTCTGGCCTAATATAAGGCACACCAATCTGTTTAAAACCTAACCAAGCTCTCAAGCCTCTTAAGAATCTATCTCTTTCAGGAAAGAGTTTTAATTTTTCGTACACTTTTTTATCTATCAAAGAAAAATCTCCTGCATCCAAGGGAATATGAACATAAGAAATTTTATTAAATAACCTGTAAAAAGCTTTATAGGCATACTGCATAAATATAGGAGCTTCACGTTTGACTCTTACGCCGTAAACAACGTCATAACCTTCAATCCATTTCTTATAAAATTCTTCGATAATTTTAGGAGGATCCTGGAGATCTCCATCCAGGAAAACAATTGCATCTCCAGTGGCAATTTCCATCCCACTGGTAAAAGCCATTTGTGAGCTAAAATTACGAGAGTGGTTAATCGCGATCACATGAGGGTCATGATCGACTAGCTTATTCAAAACAGCTTCTGTTTCATCTGGACTTCCATCATTTACAAATATTATTTCAAAATTTACATTAATTTTCTTAAAAACTTCTTTAAGAAGAGCGTACATGTGTGGAATGGCCTGTTCATCCTTATAACAAGCTATTATTGCTGAGATCTTCTTTTTACCCATATCATCTTTTTAAGTTTAAATACCATGGTTTGGTATCATTTAACATTTTGGGGAGTAAATCTGATACTTCATCAGCTGACTCTGGCCAAGCTGATTTAATATTTTTAAATATTTTCATCACCTCTCTGTCTTCGCATGACCAATGTGAGAAGCCATCATGACCATAATCTTTGTCACGACCAGAACCAACTAATTTAACTGGGATTTTTTCATGATCAATATAGTTTCTGATTGTTTCAAATGGTCGGTAGAGAAGAAATGGAGTAATAGAATAAACAATCGGGATTTTTCCTTCAAGTGCCATGCCAACTGCAACCCCAATTAATGATTGCTCAGCTGCGCCAACATTTAAAAATCTATCTGAAAAATCAGCTTTAATTTCATCTAATACTCTATAACCTAAATCTCCACTCACCACTACAATATTTTTGTCTTTTTCCATAGCAACATAAAGATCATCTGCAAATCTACGTCTAAGGTTTTGGCTATAATCTTTCATGAAAATTTTTTGATTGCTAATTGATATTCATTATCACTCATTGTGTGATAATGGGCTATTAAGCCTTTTAAAAAGGGCAGTTGTTCTGAAGTGGTTTTAGCAAAGTAGAGTGTTGGTTCAACTGGTTCACTACCTAGTGTCTCAGCTATTTCTTCTACATCATGCCCATTAAAATCATTTACCTTTAAGCCAAAGCCTTTAAACCTGTTTTTTAACAATTTACTTGAAATTCTGTCATAGGCACCCCAACCATTGGCTGAAATAATTATTCTTAAATTCTTAGGAAATTGATCTTGATACACCCGCAAAGATTCCCAGACACTTCCTTCTGCTGACTCACCGTCAGACATTAAGCAAAATACTGTTTTCTTGGGGCTGGCTAAAGCCATTCCCAGGGCAATTGGGAATCCTTGACCTAAGCTACCTGTTGAAACATCAATTCCTATTTCTTCATTTCTATCTGGGTGAACTCCTAGTTTGTTAAGATCAATATCTTTGAGGATTTTATGCTTTTCCAAAATTACATAGTAAGCAGCAGCAGCATGCCCATTTGATAAAACAAACTTATCATTTTTCTTCTTTATTTGGTAGATAGCGTCAATAATATCAATTACACTTAAAGCAGATCCAATATGTGAAGTTCTTGATTGATGAATAACTTCCATCAGTCTTCTTCTTAATTTCTTTTGTTCTTGAGTAAATTTCATTTTTTTTGTGCTGTAATAGCTAGAT
>Ga0210043_1003112_pt1 | contig 10115 bp, 10 predicted proteins | sample CryGeymet201501t_FD_183990 | JGI IMG/M metagenome (GOLD analysis project Ga0210043, IMG submission 183990) | Groundwater microbial communities from Crystal Geyser aquifers in Utah, USA - Crystal Geyser metaG 2015-01t (SPAdes) (version 2) | ecosystem: Environmental > Aquatic > Deep subsurface >... | reverse complement strand
GGATTGCGGCGCTGGTCTACCGGATCGGGGACGCGAGTTATGCGATTCCGAGCGGGTACGATGCGCCGCTGGCCGTGTAGGGGGTGACATGATGACGAAGCAGCGTACCTCCAGGGGCATCCTGCTGGCGCTGCTACTGGTGTTGGTGGTCGGGGTGAGCGGGTGTTATCCCGTGGCCCCCGACCCCACTCCGGCAGTTGCGGGCGGCAGCGGCATTCCACGGACTGACGAAACGTGGATCAACGCCAAGAAGTTGACCGTGCAGAACGACGCCGATTTCTACACGGACGTGATGATCGACGGCGACGAAGACGCGGTACAACTTACCGTGCAGGGGCACTCGACGCAGACGAGCGATCTGTTTGTGGCGGAGACCAGCGCCGGCACGGACAAGTTCACGATCGACAACAGTGGGAATACGGATATCGCCGGCACGTTGGGCGTGGCGGGGGCCAGCACGCTCACGGGCGCTCTGGCGGCGAATGGCGGATTGACGCTGACAGGGCTGGCGAATCTGACGGCGGCTACCAGTGTGACGGTGACAGATGGGGTGGCATTTGCGATCAGCGGGGCGTGGCAGCCAATTACGGCGGCTGGGGCAGTGACGCCGACAATCACGATTCCGGCCAGTGGGGTGTTCGCGTGCATCGAGAATACCAGCGCACAGAATGTGCTGATCCAAGATACAGGGAACCAGATACTGACGGCGGATGCTACGCTGAATCAGTATGACGTGTTGTGTGGCTACTCGGACGGTACCCGGTTCATTGAGGTGAGTCGGGCGAACAACTGATAATGGATTGTTAGGGGTTGATCTTTGAGAGAGGTTGACCCCTGACAGAGATTGCTTCGGCCCGAACGGCGGGCCTCACAATGACGGCGAAGGGTGGTAGAGATGAAACCGAGTTTGCAGGCGGCACGGGATGAGACGGCGACGTTGCGGCTAGTGGCGGCGGCGAGGGAGCTGGGGGAGCGGTTCGGGGTGGCGACGCCGGCGGGGTTGCAGGCGACGGCAAAGGATCCGGCGATCGGGGCGCTGTTGCAGCGTGAGGCGGTGGCGGATTTCTTGGAGGCGCTGGTGGGGGTGGCGGCGGCAAGTGGGCAAGTCGCAAGTGGGCAAGTCGGCAAGTCGGCAAGGTCGCAACGGGGGAGTACAAAGTAGGGGGCGCAGATGACGTTCACTTATTCTGAGACTTCGCTGAGCACGGATCTGGCGAAGGTGCGGCTGGCGATCGGGGACACGGTGAGCGGGGCCGGGGTGAAGCCGGCCGGCGGCAATTTCTCGGACGAGGAGCTGGCGATTTTTATCACCGGGGCGACGACCTGGCGGACGGCGGTGCCGGGGGTGCTGCGGACGCTGGCGAATCAGTATGCGGCGGCGGCCAAGATCACGCAGGTGCAGGACGAGCGCGAGGACTTGACCCGGACGGCGGCGGAGCTGCGGGCGCAAGCGCAGGAGTGGGCGGATGGGCTGACGGCGGCCGGGGCGGAGAGTCTGCCGGGTTCGGTGACGGTGGGCATGATCGATTACACCGGGTTCACTTACGAGGTTTCTTCGACGGGGGCGGTGGTTTGACGATGGACCCAACGAGTTTGCGGCGGCTGCGGGCGATGGCCGAGACCCGGATGACGGACAGTTGCGTGATCCAGCGGGTGACCAGCGCCAGTGACGGGGCCGGGGGCTGGTCGGATACGTGGGCGGCCGCGGGGGCGGTGGACTGCTGGCGGCGGACGGAACTGGGGCCGGAGGAGCAGGTGGTGGCCGGCCGGTTGGGGATCGCCTCGCCGTGGATGGTGGTGGTGGCGCACGGGACGGATGTGCAAGTGGCGGACCGGCTGAGCATCAGCGGGGACACGCTGGAGGTGGCGCAGGTGGCGGAGCGGACGAGTGAGGTGGTGCGGAAGGTGTTGTGTCGGGAAGTCGCATAAGTGGGCAAGTGGCGAGTGGGCAGGTGACGGATGCGGGTGGCGGTAAAGGTCGAGTATAACCGGTTGGGGGAGATTGCCAGGCGGCTGCCGGGGGCGGTGAAGGATGTGATCGGGGAGACGCTGGACGATCTGGAGACGGACGTCAAGACGTCGATGGCGGGGCCGAAGGGCGGGCTGATCTATGGGGCGCACCAGGCGAGCGCACCCGGTGAAGCGCCGGCGGTGGACACGGGCAATCTGATCGACAGCGTGCAGCAGACGATGGTCAAGGCGGACCAGGGGTTGCTGTACACGAACGCTGAGTATGCGGAGTATTTGGAGTTCGGGACGACCCGGATGGCGAACCGGCCGTTTTTTGTGCCGGCGGCTGAGAAGGAGCGCCGGGAGTTCGTGCGGAAGATGACGGACTTGGAGAGGCGGCTGCGCTGATGGCGATCGAGACGGTGGTGGCCGAGCAGTGGTTGTATGCGACGCTGAGCGGGGATGCGACGCTGCGGGGGTATCTGACCGACGGCGTCAACGGCGTGCACATGGACATGATCCGGCAGGGCGGCGGGTTCCCGGCGGTGCTGATCGGGAATTTGAGCGGCGAGGATCTGGATGCGATCGGCGGCGGGGCGACGCGCATCTGGACTGACATGCTGTATGTGGTGCGGGGGGTGGCGGCCGGGTCAAGCTATGCCGGGACGCTGGCCAGTATCAGTCAACGGATCGATGCGCTGCTGCACTACAAGAGCGGGACGGCGACGGACGGGACGGTGTGGGCCTGCCGCCGGGAGCGGCCGTTTAGAATGGCGGAGGTGGGGCCGGGGGGGGAGCAGTACCGGCACCTCGGGAGTATCTACCGGATTTTGGCGGTGGAGACGTGATGCGGTGCTGAGCTTTGAGGAGGCGCTGACGGTGTTGTCGTGCCGGCCGACGTGGACGCTGGACGAGGCGACGGCCTGGACGGGCTCGGATGAGGATCTGCTGATCAATCTGGCGATGCCGGTGGCGGTGGGATGGGCCAGGGTGCAGGGGACGGGGTTGCGGGCGCGGGCGCAACCGGCGCCGACGGGGGCGATCCGGGACGTTTGGGCGGATGGGGAGTTGGTCGAGATCTGGGGCCGAACTACGGACTGGTGGCTGTGTCGGGCTGGGGAGCGGTGGGGCTGGTCGGCGAGCAGGTATTTGCAGGCCGTGGCTGATGTTCTGCTAAGTCATTATTAGGTGAACACGATAGGGGGCGGATGTGCGGATTTTGCTGATGAGTAATGCGCCGTGGGCGAGCGGCGGTTTCGGGGGCCAGACGAAGGGGCTGGTGGCTGGGCTGCGGGCGCTGGGGCACGAGGTGGCGGTTTTTGCGTTCTGGGGGCTGAAGGGCGGGATTTTGGAGCTGGATGGGGTGCGGATCTATCCGGGGGAGCTGGAGCCGTACGGGCAGGATATTCTGCCGTATCATATCGAGCATTTCAAGGCGGACCTGCTGATCACGCTGGTGGACCTGTGGGTGTTGGACAAGGTGGGGGCGCTGGCAAAAAAGCACGGGTGGCCGTGGCTGGCGTATACGCCAGTGGACAGTGTGCCGGCGCCGAAAAAGCTGGTGGAGTATGCCGAGGGGGCCCGGTTCGTGGTGGCGGACAGTCAGTTCGGCGCCAAGATGATGCGGGAGGTGGGGCTGGGCAATGTGCGGTATGCGCCGCACGCGGTGACGCCGGCGTTCCGGCCGGGGGATCAGGGAGCAGCGCGGCGGAAGCACAACATCCCGGAGGGGGCGTTTGTGATCGGGATGGTGGCGGCGAATCGGTTTATGCCGAGCCGCAAGGCGTTCCCTGAGCAGCTCCAGGCGTTCGCCAAGTTCCACGAACGACACCCGGAGGCGGTGTTGTATCTCCACACGTTTATGCTCGACAGTTATCGCGGGGTGGACTTGCTGGGTTTGGTCCAGGACCTGGGGCTGGCGGAGGCGGTGTTGTGGAGCGATCAATATGCATACACGGTCGGCTATCCAGAGGCGGAGATGGTCGAGCTGTATCAATCCTTCGACCTGCTGAGCGCCGCTTCGCTGGGCGAGGGGTTCGGGTTGCCGATTCTGGAGGCGCAGGCGTGCGGGGTGCCCGTGGTGACGACGAAATGGTCGAGTATGCCTGAGCTGACGTGGGCGGGTGCAAGTGTGGGCGGGCAGCGGTTCCTGAAGACCGACGGCACGTTCTGGATGCTGCCGAGTATCGACGGGATCGCGGCCGCGTATGAGGAGATGTTCCGACGATTGCATGACGAAAAGCGGACGGCCGAGCTGCGGGAGATCGCCGTGACGCAGGCGGCGGCCTATCAATGGGAGAATGTGATGGCGCAGTATTGGGCGCCGTTGTTGGCGGAGGTGGCGACCGGGATGGCGGCGGAGGCCGTGGTCAAGGCGCTGCTGGGGCCAGAAGAGGTTGAGGTGAGGAATGGCTGAGAGAGCGAGTGTGTTCGAGAGCGTCAACATTGGCGTCGAGGCGGTTGGGACGCCCGGGGTCGAGGTGGACGCCAATCGGAGGATGGAGGCGTGGAGCATCGTGCCGAGCCGGGCGGGGGCAATCGACCCGTTCCGGCCGGATGGCACGAAGTTCATTTCGCTTGTGACGGTGGGCAAAGAGCACACCGAGGCAAAGATCGAGGGGATCCTCGACTACGCCAATCTGGTGTACCTGCTGGCCGGGCTGGTTCAGTACGCCGGGCTGCCGGCGGACAATGGCGGCACGCCGAACGCGTACACGTGGACGTTTGTGCCGGATACGGACGGGCCGGACACGGTGAAGACGTACACGGTGGAGAAGGGCTCCAGCGTGCGGGCGCACCAGTTCGAGTATGGACAGGTGACGGGGCTGGAGTTCAGCTTCAACGCCAACGACAGCGCAATCGGGCTGTCGGGCGACATGATCGGCAACGAGCTGCGCGACGGGATCACGCTGACGACCACGCCGACGCTGATCGAGGCGGTGCCGGTGTTGCCGGAGCATTGCGCGGTGAAACTGGCCGCCACGCAGGCGGGGCTGGCGGGCGCGGCGGAGTTGACCCGGCTGCTGAATTTGAACTGGCACTACACCGGGAAGTACGGGTTGTTGAACAACATCAGCACGGAAGATTCTTTCGTGGCAACGGTGGAGCTGCCCGGTGAGCTGGGCGGCACGTTCATGGTGGAAGCGGATACGACGGGGATGGGGTTCTTGACGCAGGCCCGGGCGGGGACGCTGTACTGGATCGATATCACGTTCACGGGGGCGACGATCTCCGCAGGGGCGACCTATCTGATTCAGATCCAGATGCCGATCTACCTGACGAATCTGGGCGATCTGTCCGACTCGGACGGGGTGGTGGCGGCGGAGTGGGCGTACCAGGCGACGCACGATGCGACCTGGACGAAGGCGCTGGATATCTCGGTGGTGAACGAGGTGTCGGCGCTGTAGGGGGCGCTGAGGCGCTAGGGATTAGGGATAAGGGATAAGGGATTAGGGATTAGGGGCGGGGTGACCCCGCCCCTATGGAATCATGGAGGGTGAGATGGCGATTCGGGTGAATGAGCTGAAGTCGATGAGCCGGACGGTGAAGGTGGAGTTTTTCGGGGAGTCATGCGATGTGACGTATGCGCTGGGGGCGATCACGACGGAGATGCAGGACGAGATCCGGCTGGCGGCGGAGACGGGGGATGAGAGTTTTCTGATTGCGCAGTTCCGGCACATTGTGACGGGCTGGGATGTGCTGGGTGAGGACGGTGAGCCGCTGCCGCTGACGGAAGAGGCGCTGCGACCGTTGCCGATCCCGTTCCTGGCAAGCGTACTGGAGCAGGTAGTCACCGACCGGGGAAACTCACCGAAGGGGTCGAGTTCCGGCGCTGGATCGGCACGGAAGGCGCGGTAGGCGCCTGCCCCGAGTGGTATCCGCTGATCCGGGCGGCGCGCTATCTGCGGGTGGCGCCGTGGGAGCTGCTGGGGCGCGAGCCGATTTGGCAGGAGTTGGCGCTGGCGGCGGAGAATGCGGAGGTGGAGGGGCGGCGGATGTTGGAGCAGCGGAAGGGGCGGAGAAGGTGACGGGGGGACACGGGTGGACGAGGTGGACGAGGTGAGGATGTTCTCATAATGAAGGGTTAGCGGATGAGGGGGGTAGGGGCGGGGTGACCCCGCCCCTACAGGAGTAAGCGATGATTGAGGCGGCCAGGCTGGGGATTATTGTCGGGGCGGACACGACGGGCGCGGAGCGCGGGATTTCGGCGGTCGACAAGGCGCTGAAGGGGTTCTCGACCTCTGCGCTGAAGTGGGGCGCCGGGCTGTCGGCGGGCGTGACGGCGCCGTTGGCGTTGCTGGGCTCTTCGGCGATCGACATGGCCAGCGACACGGTGGAGAGTCTGAACAAGACAGATGTGGTGTTCGGGACGTTCTCCGACAGTGTGAAGGCGTTTGCCGACGATGCGGCCAAGAATCTGGGGCTGGCGCGCCAGGAGGCGCTGGAAGCGACCGGGACGTTCGGGAACCTGTTCACGTCGATGGGGCTCGGCCAGGACGTGTCGGCGGAAATGTCACTGGGGCTGGTTCAGATGGCCGCCGACCTGGCGTCGTTCAATAACATCGACCCGACCGTGGCGCTGGAGAAACTCAGGTCGGGGCTGGTGGGGGAGGTGGAGCCGCTGCGGACGTTGGGGGTGAATCTGACGGCGGCGGCGGTGCAAGCCAAGGTGTTCGAGATGGGGCTGGCCGGGAGCAAAGAGGAGATCACGGCGAGCGATCTGGCGATGGCCCGGTATCAGTTGGTCCTGGAGCAGACGACGAACGCCCAGGGCGATTTTGCGCGCACCTCGGAGGGGCTGGCAAATGCGCAGCGGATCCAGAACGCTTTGTACAAGGACGCCCTGGCGACGATCGGGGAGCAGTTGCTGCCGGTCAAGCTGAAATTGGTGCAGATCCTCTCCAGTCTGTTGGAACGATTCACGGCGCTGAGCCCGAGCACGCAGCGGTTGATCGTGATTCTGGGCGGGATTGCGGCAGCGGCGGGGCCGGTGCTGATCGGTTTGGGACTTTTTACCAAGGCGCTGTTGGCGCTCAAAAACTTGCCGGCGGCGTTGGCGGGGCTGAAGACGGTGGCCGGGATGTTGGCGGGCATCAGTTGGCCTATATTGGCGTTGGTCGCGGCGGTGGGGCTGCTGGCGGTGGCGTGGTCGAGGGATTTCGGGGGGATCCGGACGACGGTCTCGACGTGGTGGGCAGATATTCAACCCAAGCTAATCACAGCGGCGAACACGATCAAGACGGCCTTTACGACGGCGTTCAGTGAGCTGAAGACGGCTTTCGAGACGGGCGGGCTGCCGGCGGTGGGGGCCAAGTTGGGGGAGTGGTGGCAGGGAGCGGTCACCTATCTCCAGACCAATGTGCCGCTGTGGGGCGCGCAAATCTATACGAAGGTCGGCGAGCTGTGGGGCAAGCTGGTGACCTGGTGGGACACGGGCGGGCAGCAGCTCGTGACGGACACGCTGGCCAGGATCGGCAAGTGGTTCATGGACACGGTGGCCGGGATCGGAACTAAACTTGCCGAGTGGGGTGCGCAGATCGGGGATAAGATCGGCGAGTTGTGGGGCAAGCTGGTGACCTGGTGGGACACGGGCGGGCAAAAGCTCGTGACGGACACGCTGGCGAAGATCGGCAAATGGTTCACGGATACGGTGGCCGAGTTTGTCAGTTTTGAGGCGGGTTGGATTACGCTGCTCTGGGACACGGCCGGCAAAATCTGGCAGGCGCTGGTGACCTGGTGGGACACGGGCGGGCAGCAGCTCGTGACGGACACGCTGGCCAGGATCGGCAAGTGGTTCATGGACACGGTGGCCGGGATCGGAACTAAACTTGCCGAATGGGGTGCGCAGATCGGGGCCAAAGCCGGCGAGTTGTGGGGCAAGCTGGTGACCTGGTGGGACACGGGCGGGCAAAAGCTCGTGATGGACACGCTGGCGAAGATCGGCAAATGGTTCACGGATACGGTGGCCGGGATCGGTACGAAACTGGGCGAGTGGAAGACGCAGATCGGGGCCAAGGTCGGCGAGTTATGGGACGGCCTGGTCAAGTGGTGGGACACGGGCGGGCAAAAGCTCGTGACTGACACACTGGCGAAGATCAGCAAGTGGTTCACGGATGTGATCGCCGGGTTTGTCAGTTTTGAAGCGGGCTGGGTTACGCAGCTCTGGGACACGGCCGGCAAAATCTGGCAGGCGCTGGTGACCTGGTGGGACACGGGCGGGCAGCAGTTGGTGCTGGACATCGGCGGCAAGCTCAAGACCGTGATCAGTGACGCAGTGGCTGCATTGCTGGAGAATCTGCCGGACCTGGGGACTTCGTTCGGGGAGATTTTCGGCACCCTGATCGGGTTGGCGTTTCAGGGCATCACGCTGGTGGCAAAGCTAATTGCGGGGTTAGTGCTGCTGATCGTGAAGGGCATCGAGGGGCTGGGCAAGGAGTCGCAGGGAGCGACCGGCCAGACCTGGGGGAGCCAGATTCTGGAAGCGTTCGGCAATGCGTGGAAAGCGTTCATCGACAAGCTGGTCGAGGTCGGGCCGGAGTGGGTGGGCGATCTGGTGCAATGGTTCGAGGATCGGATCGAGGATATCCAGGAGAAGGTGGAGTGGCTCAAGGCGCTACCGGAGCAGGGCAAGGAGCTGATCCAGGGGCTGCTCGACGGGCTGGCTGCGGCGCCGGAGAAGGCCAAGCAGGCGGTGGTGGATTTCGTCGCGGAGAATATCGAGAAGGCGGTGGATTGGGCCGGGGCGCTGGTGGAGGCGGGGAAGAGTATCGTCGATGGGCTGATTGCCGGGGTTGTAGCGAAGGCCGGGGATTTGGCGGCTGCGGCAGTCAAAGTGGTGACGGACGCTCTCAATGCCGCCAAGGCGTTTTTGGGCATCAAAAGCCCGTCCACTGTATTCGCCGGGGTCGGGCAGAACATCATCGAAGGGTTGCTCCAGGGGATCGAGCGGATGGGGGCGGAGGGGGCGACGCGGACGGCGGATGCGATCCGGGGGATTGCGGATGCGGCGCTGCGGGTGTTCGAGATGCTGGGGATGATGGGGGAGCTGAAGCTGCCGAAGATCGATACGGCGGCGATCGATGCGCTGTTCCAGGCTTTCGACACGATTGCCTGGCGGTTCAGGAACTATATGGCGAGCACGGGGCTGGGCGGCAATGTGGGCAAGTTGGTCAAGCAGTTCGCTGAGGTAACGTCGGCGATTGCGCAGGCGATGCGGGAGATGGTCGGGCTAGCGGCCGATGTGGGGGCGATGACGACGTCGCTGGATATGCTGGACACGGCGGTGCCGAGGCTGGTCGAGGTGCTGATCAAGCTGGCGGAGGCGCTGAATACGCCGGCGTTCCGGGCGCTGGATGCGCAGGCGCTGCTGCTGGCGGGGTGGCTGCGGGACACGGGCGAGGCGCTGCGGGGGGCGCTGGCGTTCCTGGCAGATCTGGCGATCTGGAAGTGGACGCCGGACCTGCTGGAGAAGTTTACCAAATTCCGGCGGACGTGGGAGGAGATTCTGACGGAGTTCCACCGGACGTACGTGGCGGTGAGGGAGCTGGCCATGGAGGAGGTGGTCAAGTTTGCGCGGGCGCTGGGCGATATCGCCGACGGGCTGGATGGGGCGATCCGGCTAATGATGACGGACATGACGCAACTTCAGGTGCCGGCGGCCGAGGTGTGGGGGCCGTTCATGCGCTGGGTGGAGGAGCTGTTTACTGAGTTTTCCAATTGGCTGGCGGGCGATTTCACGACCGATAATATAACCTTAGTGAATGATTTCAGCGGGGCGCTCTCCTCGCTGATGGGTGGACTAAAGGCGGCGGTCGAGCTGGCGCTGGCGTTACCGGAGAGTTGGACGGCGCCCAGTGCAGCCACCTGGAGCGCGTTCACCGGGTGGGTCGAGGCCGTGTTCCAGGAGTTCTATGGCTGGGCTAACCGGACGGTTTTCGTCGGCACGCCGGACGGTAGCGGGTACAGTGTGCCGGCCTACAGCGAAGAGGGCCTGAGCACGCTGGGGGTGTTCTCGACGGCGCTGAGCGGGCTGATGACCGGACTAAAGGCGGCGGTCGAGCTGGCGCTGGCGTTACCGGAGAGTTGGACGGCGCCCAGTGCAGCCACCTGGAGCGCGTTCACCGGGTGGGTCGAGGCCGTGTTCCAGGAGTTCTATGGCTGGGCTA
>Ga0210043_1003106_pt1 | contig 10121 bp, 8 predicted proteins | sample CryGeymet201501t_FD_183990 | JGI IMG/M metagenome (GOLD analysis project Ga0210043, IMG submission 183990) | Groundwater microbial communities from Crystal Geyser aquifers in Utah, USA - Crystal Geyser metaG 2015-01t (SPAdes) (version 2) | ecosystem: Environmental > Aquatic > Deep subsurface >... | reverse complement strand
TTGATAATTTTAAACATTCCCTCGGTTTCATACTTTTCTTTTTCACCTGGGAATGTCCACTTCATTTTTAAAATTTCTTCATTATCGTACATTTTAGTTTCTTCTTTATATTTTTTCTTTTTTGGATGTTATTTTTCGGTATGTGTTAGGCTTACCCGGCAATCTTACTAAATAGTTGTTTTTAACATACTGACAAATATACTTTTTGCACATATCTGGTCGATTTTGATATATCCCACAAAGCCCGTCTTCTGGGTTTAGGAACTTGCAAGCAAGTCGAGGTCCCATTATTTGGAGCCTCATCATCGGGTATGATGATGGTCTACTAAAAACCGGATGACCATTGAAAAAACGCTCACCAATCAGCTTACCTTCCTCAATATCAATAACTACGTCGCTGCGACGATAATTCCACCCTCTCTTTTTAGCATAATTTAAAAATCTTTTAACCCATTTTTCTGTAACAGGACCCAAAACATGTTCAAGATCATCTAAATCTAGTCTACAACATGCAGAGAACACCCCAGGAACGCCGCAACAATTTGTTAGACAGGTTTCTTTCGCCACCTCGTCAGTAAAATGTATTCTATTTTTCTTAGGTTTTTCTGCCCACATATTTGGATCATTAAGAGATAATATTGGAAGATAATATTTATTATCCTTGCGAACTTTTGCAATTTCTTCTTTGTTGAGTCGTTTAGTTTTATTTTCATCATTTTGAATATCAACATCACCAAAAGGATCTGATAAATTAATATTTTCCATTTCTAATAGTTCATCTAAAGATAAAGTTTTTTGTTTTTTGCTATTCATGGTTGTACCGACTATTTAACAATACATTATAAAGTACTTTGTGTATAAAATTTAGGGAAATTATGACATTATTGAGAGAAGAATTCATTAAAAATAAAAAAGAAAAAGAAAATATTGTGTCAGAAGCCGCAATAGATTGGTTATTCACCAATGTTGTTATTATCAACGAAAAACTTGATCGTAAATCGGTATCAAGGCTCATAGATAGTATACAAAAGTTTGAAAGCACCTTTGGCCCGTATAAAGAAAAAATTCCGTCTATTGCCAAACATTTAGAAGCAGCCGAACTAGATTTGCAAATGATTATTACTGGTAAAGTTAATTCTAACAAAACTTCTAATAGTTTAAAACAACTTTCATATCTTTATTCTACATTTAGCAATTTCTTTACGAGAGATTTGCCAATTCTTCTAAAAACAAAAATATTTCAAGTGGCAAAGGAAAAACCAAAACAACCTATTGACTCTTTGCCAAGCATAAATCAAGCTGGCGTCAAACAAGATTTAATACTAATAAGAGATGCACTTGCACATGCAATGAGTCCTTCAAAGGAAGAGAAAAAATTATTAGGAAAGATTTATAGTTCCTCAAGCTTGCCAAAATTAAATGTTGGAAAAATTGCCTCGGAACTTTTATCTCTAACGTATAATGATTTAGAAAAACTCACAGAAATTGGTAAAGTGCCAATGGCTACAACCCCAATTGACAACAAATCTGAAAAAATAGAAGAGCCAGAAATTTCTACAGAATCTAAAAATATTTTTGGAGAGAACTTGCATGAACACCTATTATCAGAAAATAGGTTAAATGAAGTTTCAATGCAGGAAGTTGGAAATGTATTACAACAGGCATATCAAGTAGTTAAAAGCGTGGGGTTGTCTTCATTAGAAGAGCCACTCAACAATTTACATAGTCAAATAGCAAAATATTTAGCTTCTTCAATAGGCGAAAAAGCCAAACAAGCTCTTTCCCAAGTTGCTGATAAAAAGACTGGATTATTAGATCTTTTCAAGACACCTGGAGGAAATCTTCTACAGCAAGCAAATATGGCTATTGAAACACTAAAAGCTCTTGGAAACGCTTGGCCGAAGGTTCAAAATTTAATTAATAAACCAGATTTTACTGAAAGTGATATGGAAAATATCAAAAAAATTCTAGTAAATCAGGTAAAGGGTGGAGCTTTAAAACAAATTGGGTCAATGTTTAAAACGAAAGCATATCCTGGATTGTCCCCAGAGGAAATTGTCGATGCCCTAACATTAGGGGAATCAATTGCATACCAAAAAATAGAACTTTTAGAAAGAAAACTTTCCGAGGCTCCGGTTGACGCAGAAAAAGATCTTGCAGCTGCAAAAGCAACATTTGTTGCTCCAGTTAAAAACATGCAACAAGGAATTGAAAATCTTAAAAAATCACTAAGCGCATTGCAAAATTTTGCTTCTGGAAATATGCAATCATCGGAACCGAGTGCTACAACTCAAAAAGCGCCCGGAGATAAGTCTGTTGCTGGACAACAAAACCCAATCCCACCAACGAATCACCAGGCTGCCCCTATAGTAGGAACACAAAGCCCTGATACAGAAAAAACCCAACGAGTATTAACTAAAACAGTTGACTACCCAGATATTGAAAAGAAGTCTAAAGAGCTTGGAATAAATGCAGACCAACTTGAAAAAGCACTTACGTGGGTTGGGGTTAAAGTTCTTAAATAAATTCTACTAATCCAGAAGACATCAAAAATAATAAAATGGTTTTTGATGCTAAATTACAACCAATAAAAGCACTTAAAGGAGATACTCTTTGGTCTTTTTTGGAGAAGGTATCAAGCAAAGCTTTATAAAAACAACTTTCTATGTTGTTCTTGTTGGTTTTTGTCTTTATTGAAGATGCTATTTCTTTAGAGTCCACTATTCCGTTGTTTAGTATAGTTTTTATTTGTCTTAGTGTTGTGTCTATTTTAACTCTTTGTTCGTCTTGTTTATTTACCGGCATATTTGGTAAATAAATAGTAACACCATTGTTTACCAAAGAACGCATTCTTTTGTCGAATAAATTTTGTACCTCTTCGTGGAGTTGGTGATTTAGCCTTTTTTCCAATAATGATTGTATTTGCATCGAAACTGCTGCTTTTGTATTTTGGTTTTCAAATACACATTGTTTTTCTTGGAGCTTAATGCTGTCAACCGTAGGCAAATCTTCATATTTAGTGAACACTAACATATCTCCTTTCATAATAGAAATTGGTAGTGTTCCGCAAACAACAGAAATATCGTTTGCTACGTTTAAACTGTCGATATCCGGAGGAATCCGTATAGGTTGAATGTTGAGAATATTTCTTTCTTGGTTTGCCCGCAGAGTAGCTACAACTTCTTCAGAAAACCCATGCGCAATTATTGCCATCGGTTGTTTTGTCTCTAAGTTTTTTGTCAAAATGTGATCTAGCTCAGAAATTTTTTCTACTAACCCGTCTACAATTAACACTTTGCAATCATATGCTTCCCATTTTTTGTTATTTGTGAGCATAAAACCAAAAGGATTTAAATCAAAAACATATCCTTCTTTATACTCGACTATGTAATGGTCTTGTTTTCCGTTTTCGATGAAGATTTTACCTTCTAGTCCAGATAGTTGCAAAGCTTCCCAAATGGCTGTTGCCAAATCGTCATCAGCGCCGCAGCAAGCGATTATAATATTTCTAACGTCCTCTACCCTGGAAATTTTAGTAAACTCCACTAGAAGCCTTTTAAAATATTCTACAGCCACTTTTAACTCGTTTTGAAGTTCGGTGGTGTTCTTGTTTTTGATATCTGACTGGATAAGATACTTTGCAAATGATTTTCCAAACATGAATGCGATATAACCAGCACTAGCAGAAGTAATTTCGGTTCTGTATACATCTTGGAACAAACTCGCAGCAAATGTTTTCGAAGATCGGTTATTGTTGGTTAACTGCATTAACATTTTTGCAACAAAATGGTAACTGTCTTTCTCCAAAGAATATAAATCTTCATTCAAAACTAAATCTATTTTCGAGAATATTATGTCAATATTCTCGATTTCTAGTAACAATTGTTGGTGTAAGGCTTTTTGTGGTAAAAATGTTGTATTTGTTTCCATACTTAAGTTCAAGTTAGTTTTCATGTATTGTATAAGGTTATAAGAATAATGTCTGACGAAGAGCGTAATAAAAAATTAGACGAATTACTTGAAATTATTAAAAAAGCACCAGCTATGAATGGTGGCTTCGTTAGATTAAGTGATATGGTAAATCAAATTCAAGAGTGTAATGCAAAGATGCTTTATGAGTTACAGGTTGTAAAAAACAGCTTAGAATCACACACAAAAAAACTTAATGAGTTACAACAAGCGTTATATGAACCAGACCAGGGTTTATATCGAAGAGTCAGAAAAGCACTTGAAGAAAATGAACAACAAACAGAAGATTTAGAAAGTATTGGTAAAGAAACAAAAATTTTAACTCAAAAAGTTGAAGCAATAGAAGTTAAAAATAATATTTTAGATTCTGTTGTCGGAAAAGACTTAAAGGAGTTACGTTTTGCTATTTCTGGAAGAAAGCACATGTCAAAAGCAATATGGGCTGTTGCTTTAGCTGCGATTGGTGGATTTATTAAATTTATATGGGATATTGTTCCGAAGATATTTTGAGTTTAGACACTTGAGAGAGAAGCTTAAATAATGACTAATATCAATTGTTTAAAGGAATAAACATGCAAGAAGAAAATTTAAAAAATCAAGCTAGAAGACTATATACAGAACTTCAGCTTATTGTTGACTCTATGGGTAGAGATTTAGAAAAGAATCTTACCAAAAATAATATTGCCGCTGGTAGGAGAGTACGTTCTTCTCTGAGAATGTTACGAAATAAATCAACAGAATTTGCTAAAAGCTTATTAGAAAATGAAGCTTCAAAAAAGGAGCTAGGAAAATAATGGGATTTCGCAAACCACTATATGATGTTGCAGAAAAGGGGTTAAATCCTACGACGCCGCATAAAAATTTAGGAAGTGATGGTAGACTACTTCCACAAGAGGAATTAGTATTTGAAGATTTAGAGGCCGGGAAGTCTGTTGAAAATACTGAAAACGTTGTAAAAGATGTTTTGGAAGAAAAAAAAGACGTTGAGGTTGTTTTAGAAAAAGAGGAAGAAAATAAAATTGAAACAACAGAAACAGAAACAGAAACAGAAACAGAAACAGAAGCAGAAACAGAAGCAGAAGCAGAAACAGAAGCAGAAACAGAAACAGAAACAGAAACAGAAACAGAAGTAAAAATGCCAGTTGAGGAAAAACCTCAAAAGGTACCATTGCCCAAAAAAGTAATTAAGAAGGTAGTTAAAAATAAACGAACAAAAAAAACTACCAAAACAGTTAAAAAAGCTAAATAACAAGAGAGGCCAGAGTACACAAACAGTGTTTGTGAAACAAATATGAAAACATCTACAATGATTAAAAATACGTATGTTTTAGATACAAATATATTATTAGTCGATCCAAATGCGTTATATGCATACAACAAACACGATATTGTATTGCCATTTATTGTGTTAGAAGAACTTGACAAACATAAAGTTAGACAAGATGAAGTTGGAGCAAACGCAAGAGCAGTGTCCAGAAAACTTCATGAGTTGATTAAAAATTCAAAGTACTCACTTAAAGATGGAATTCCAATTTGTGATGGAGATGTAGACGGGGGCATGATTAAAATTATTTCTTCTTCTGGCCTTATGGAAGGACTTGTTAGAGATGCAAATAAAGATAGTGCAGATAACCGTATTTTAGCAGTTTGTATCGAGCTTGAACAGCACTCACAGACAAGTGGAAAAGTTATTTTAGTTTCTAATGACGTACTTTTGCGAGTTAAAGCTTCTGCAAACGATATCGAGACTGAAGAATATGACAAATATCAAACTCCAAATAGTTCTAACGAAATATATTCTGGAATTAGAACAGTTACAATAACTTCTGATATCTTGTCAGAGCTTTGGGAAAATAAAAAAGATCGAGAATATCTTGCATATGCTGTAGAACGATACGTCGGACCTTGTGAACCAAATGAGTTTATTGTATTCTCTAATAAAACATTAGGTGAGCCATTTATGGTGAGATATATGGGGCATGAAGCAAAATTTGTTCCTGAATATTTTGATATACAAAAAATTAAACCTAGAAACGAAGAACAGCGTTTTGCTGTTGACCTGTTATTAGACCCATCAGTAAGTTTAGTAACTTGTGTTGGTTTCGCTGGCACTGGAAAGACGCTTCTTGCTATTGCCGCAGGACTTGAGCAAGTTGTTGACAAAAAAAGATATAAAACGCTTATAATTTGTAGGCCAATCCAGCCGTTAGGAAAAGATATCGGCTTTTTACCGGGACCACAACCTTTGGATGCTAAAATATTGACGCCGACGGGTTGGACAACAATGGGAGAACTTAAAATCGGGTCTGATGTTATTGGCAGGGATGGCAAATCTACCAAAGTTCTCAATGTTTTCCCCAAAGGCCAAAAAGATGTTTTCAAAATTTCAACAACGGATGGCTCAAGCACTGAATGTTGTGAAGACCATTTGTGGCTAACCCAAACGTGGGAAGAGAAAAAGAGAGGAAGGTTCGGACACATTAAAACAACTAAAGAAATTATTAAATCTTTAAAAGTTAATAAAAATAAAAAAATTAAACTAAATCATTACTTGCCAAGAAATGAAGCGGTGGAATTTGCAACAAAAAAACTTCCGTTGCCGCCATATACACTTGGGGTTCTACTTGGAGATGGGTATATTGGTAATAGTATTTCTTTCACAGGCATGGATGACGAAATTGTTGAAAGAGTTAGATCCGAGATACTTGATTTGGGTTGTAAGGTACATAATGTAAAAAATACAATTAAAGAAATTTGCTTTCAAATGGGCCTCACAAATCATCGTGCTTGGGAAAAATTCATACCTGACGAATACCTTCACTCTTCCACTGTGGAACAAAGACTTGATCTTTTGCGTGGCTTAATGGATACTGATAGAACAATTAAAAAAAATGGTGAGGCTTCTTATACAACGACGTCGAAAAAATTGGCAGAAAATGTTCAAGAATTAGTTCGTAGTCTTGGAGGTAAGGCAGTGATTAGGACGCCCAAAAACAGAATTGGAAGAAAATCTGTCGTTGACAATCGAGAAATTACTGTTAAAAGAAAAAGTTGTAAATTTACTGTCAGTATACCAAAGCACTTTAACCCATCCCGTCTCCTTAAAAAAGCAAAAAATCATAAATGTTGTTACACTTATGACAATCAAATAAGTTCCATAGAATTTGTTGGTAAAAAAGAGGTTCAATGCATTTTGGTGGAAAACCCAGAACATCTTTATGTAACTGACGACTACATTGTAACACACAACACTATAGAAGAAAAATTAGAACCATGGATTGCTCCAATTAAAGATAACTTACGATTCTTACTTTCTTCTGGCAATGGAAATAAAAATAAAAATAGCGAAAGCACGCTAAATTATTACTTTGATAGAGGAATCATAGAAGTAGAAGCAATGGCATATATTCGAGGACGTTCTATTCCAAATGCATATATGATAATTGATGAGGCACAGAACCTTTCAATGCATGAATTAAAAACAATAATAACTCGTGCAGGGGAGGGAACTAAAATAGTTCTTACCGGAGACGTAGAACAAATAGATAATTTGCACGTAGATTCTATGTCTAATGGTTTATCAGTAGCAGTTGAAAAATTTAAACAATATGAAATTGCCGGGCACGTGACTTTAACACATGGAGAAAGATCCGAGCTGGCCTCGCTAGCCGCAGAGATTCTTAAAAGCTAGTAATGTTTGAATAAAAAGATATCATTTTATAATTTATTTTTGTTTAATGACATTTTTTTGTATTTAAATTTTTGTCTAGGTAATTATTGCTAATGGCTGATAGAAGCAAATATGGGAAAAATAAAAACCTATGGCGTAAAACATATGGTTTAAAAAGAAGAAAACCAGAAGTTATAAGTTTTTTAGACTCTAATACTAACGTTACCAAGTCTTATGATTTACATAGAACATATAGGCATAGAGATTATTTCATAATAAAATCATCCGGACCATTGCTTCCTATAATTGTTTTAGCCGAATACGACGAAGGATTAATTACTTTTTCTGCCGCAAGCTCAAAAACATCAAATTTTAATTTTGTTTTTTCTTCTTTGCCAGATGCTGTTGTCTTAACAGTTGATGGAGTAGCAGATAATTCAGATTATATTATTCCATTTGGTGCTTCTTTTACTGCAACATCTCTTACGGTAGAAACATCTGCGCCATTTACTGGCAACATTCGTTATCGGGCTGTTTATTCTTCTACGGGATATCCCGCTTTAGCTATCAGTTCTTTAGAACCCAGTTCAGGTACTTTTACAGTTTCCGCAGGAAGCGTATCCGAAACAAACGCCACCAACTATACTGCAAGTTTCGCCGCCCTAACTGGTATACCATCTTTGTTTTACAAAACTCCTTGGGACGCTAACGCAAATTATGGTGCAGACGTTTTTCTTACAACGGAAACAACAACTGCTTCTTCGGCCACAGGGGAAATTTCTGCTCCGCTAACTGATAAAATTTACTTTATTGCGGTTCAATAATTTAAATTTAATAAACATTACTAATGAACCACCACTATACTTATTATGGTAAATAAAGCCCGGTAAAATTAGGTAACAACTACATGACAAAAGATTTCAGAGCAAAACAGATACAAACATCACAAATTATAAGTTCTGGTTCTTCCGGAACTGGTGCTAAAATTGTTGTGTACGATATATCTGGGCAAGACCAGGCAAACTTAAACCAAGGGATTGTTGACTCTGCGACTTTTAATATAAGTTCAATTGGAACTGATATCTTTTTATATGTTTCTGGCACCAAAGCAGAAACATTTGTAGCTGCTACAAATCCACAAATTTCTGTTTTTGGTGGGGATATTACCGCTTCTGGGTCGGTGGTAGCAAAACAAGGTTTGCTTGTTTCGTCTCCTGTCCTTACGGAACCTTTAAACGATTTCCAACTAATTGGAACCGGAGAAACTAGAAACGTATTTGGTCTTCCATATGACGGACGTGTTGTTTCAAGAAATAGCGAGAATACTTCTTGGATTAAGCTTATTGGGTTTAGACCATTTTTAATAAACGAATCATTTGCAAACACGCTTATTATAGGCGACGAAGGGGTCAGCGCCTCTTTAATAATAACGAACTCTGGATCTGTTTTTTCGGCTTTAGAATTAAATGCATATAGTGGTTCTAGAGCAATAGTAGAAGAATTTGCAATAATTAGCAGCGGTTCAGAGCATGCAAGAGATGTTGGCTCAAATGTTTTCTTTTATGTCTCTGGTACTATTAACTCTTGGACAACGGCCTCTCTTGTTGGCCCAAAAAAACATTCTGTATTTGGAGGAGATGTAAGGGTTAGTGGTTCTTTTATTGGGGGTGGTGGACACTCGGTAAATGAATCATTTACGGGCGGCCCAACTGGAACTGGTAGTTTAGCACAATTTAATGGAATATTAGCGGGGGTAAGCCACTCAATTAATACAGGTTTTTTCATTGGTCAGGGTCAGGGGTTTGGATTTGTGAAAGTCCCAACCGATAGAAACTTTTTTGGTGCTGGTGAACAAAATACTTTTACTGCTGGAAGTGACTCTGGTATAGTCGCCGGAAGAAATAATTTAATTGAGGCACGTCATGTCAGTGCTAGCTCGTTTATTGGTGCTGGAGAATATAACGAAATGCATACTTCGGTCTATTCCGGAATGGTAGCAGGTAGATATAATACGATTTATTCTGAGGTAACTAGCTCGTTTATTGGGGCTGGAGAACAAAATTATATAGATACTTCTCTCTATTCTGGACTGGTAGCTGGAGAAAATAATTCGATTACTTCTGAATCATCTAGCTCGTTTATTGGGGCTGGAAGATTTAACCAAATATATAATTCTGCCTATTCTGGACTGGTAGCTGGAGAACAAAATTATATAGATACTTCTCTCTATTCTGGACTGGTAGCTGGAGAAAATAATTTGATTACCAAGTCATCTAACTCGTTTATTGGCGCCGGGTCTAATAACGCCATAGCACCTTCTGTTGCTACAGAGTTTGACGCAATTTTGGTAGGTTCTGATAATTTAATCCAAGGAGACGCAGTTCCCGGGTCAACAGATTATTCGGTGATATTAGGTGGAAAAAGTAATAATATTGCACAAACTGGTTCTTTACTTTACGGGTATAACTTAACTAGCAGCAAA
>Ga0210043_1003101_pt1 | contig 10131 bp, 20 predicted proteins | sample CryGeymet201501t_FD_183990 | JGI IMG/M metagenome (GOLD analysis project Ga0210043, IMG submission 183990) | Groundwater microbial communities from Crystal Geyser aquifers in Utah, USA - Crystal Geyser metaG 2015-01t (SPAdes) (version 2) | ecosystem: Environmental > Aquatic > Deep subsurface >... | reverse complement strand
GGCGTTATTTATTAGTTACTTTTAAAGAGGGTGGGTATCCATAGTGGTGTCTACCCTCTTTTTATTTGTGTTACCGCAACTTTTATTTAGTGGTATGTATATTTATATTAAACATCTTTTAAACACCCTTTAAACATCTTAAACATACAGCACGTGGAAACTGTTGATATTCTTAAACACACCAACTTGTAAACAACTTTAATTCATATTACACTTAAACGCAATAAACACTTAATCTCTTACTTAAACCAACCTTTATAAAGGTTATAGATACACCACTTTAGCATACGTCAAAAATTCACAATAACGTACGCCTGGTATTGTTATATTATACAAGTAAACTTATTCCCGTTATCTTATATGGCACGCACACCTACTACTACCGAAGACACCACGGTCAAAAATAAAAAGACCGGCAATGTATATACACAGTAAAGAAAATGAATAAGGACAAACACGAAACCGCAGGTTCAGGTGGTAATACCTCCAAATCGCTATACGCCAGTTTAGATAACATGGCTAAAAAGACCTTTGGTGAAACAGGTTTTGCATCATTGTCTGAAGATGAGATGGACACATTAATTGATTTAAAGGCCGCAGACAAAATAGCCAAGAAAGACTTTGGAGAATTTGGGTTTGCATCATTATCACCGGACGAACAAAAATCCGTGATTACCAGTAACCCGAAGTTAGTACGATCGGGTATGAAAAACAAAAAGGCTGGTAGCAAAAATAAAACAACTGCCGTATTGAACAGTGCGTTCAAACCATTCAAAGTTGTTGACTCAAAAAATGATCACGCTATTTTGAAACACAGAAACATGACGTTTGCGTTTGACGCCAATAAGCACAATCTAAAAGACCCGAATACAACCAAGGCACTCGTATCTATTAAGAAGAACATGAAGGATACCATGTCTTTTGTAAACAGCCCAGGCGGCAAGATTCCTCAGGACCTACGGGAGTTCATGCAACGTACTTACGGCAATCTCAGTTCGGCATCTACACGTGTTGTATGGGATGTGCTGACAAACGTACTTAGGTCAAATGGCAAGATGTCAGTCAACGAATCGGGAATGAATCTGACAAGTATGGTACCGATCAATGAAGCCGGGTATTTTGATAAGATTGTTGCAGCAACAAAAAAAGCAAAAACAGTAAATCCTAATGTCGGAGTAACTGTTAAAAAGGGGAAATTCAATATCGTCGATACGGTTATGCACACAAACGGCAGTTCAAAAACTAAAACGATTGACGCAGGGTTGACTCCTGACGAGGCCGTATCTAAATTGTTACACTACGCCAAACGCCCATACAAGGTCTAACCTCTCAATTATAATACAACACTACTATGAAACTAACAAACCTGTTAAACGAAGCATCTGGTAAGATACTATCCAATAAGGAAGCCGCTGATATACTACGCGATAAAATCAAAGACCTGGGCTTTGGTAACCAGAATGTTAAAGAATTCCAAGTGATGCAAGTACGCGGAGGGACATCTACCGGTACGGTACCTACTACATTTAAAGTTAAACCGGCAACACTTGGAATATTCGGATTGTTCTTTGGTACTATAGAAATTACCGTTCAGTACGCCGTCGGTGACACGATGAATGGTGACTACACAATTATAAAGTTAATTCTGCTTGCCCAGTATAATCATCCAGACGGCGGGTCAAATGGTAAACGCATAATTTATGTATACCACAGCAAGACCGGTAAATGGGAACTAAATTAACAACACGTGAGAGATTCGGGAACCTTTTAAAACTTACACAGTAATATAGATTGTTATATGAAACCCCGGTTGGCTCCGGTAAAGAGAGGGATTGACAAAGCGTTGGTCCCTCTCTTTTTTATATATTCACAAAATCTTCACACAAATAAGTTTTTTATTATGGCCGGTATGCTTATTATATAAATGTAAGTAAACCAACCGACTATCGAAATGAAAGAATTTACACCTAGAGACATGCTTGCTATCTTTGAGATCGCTACCAATATGCTCGGTGGTTTGCAGAATCGTCACAGCCCCCTGTGGAATGAAGAAGATAGTGGATTGGATTGGGTAGGACGTGCAACTGACTTCTTGAATGTGAAGGTGGAACATCTTGATTCCACTGAACGCCTGTATGACCGGCCGCGTGCACACGCCGTCACAATGAAATGGTTGACTTCAGTAGACTACCGGTACACCGACTCATATTTTAATATGGCGGCTGACGCTATAGAAGTCTTTCTTGACATAAATTAGATTCTACCAAAACGACAATAACATCTGAGAAGATCAAACGAGTCAACCAGTCGATCCGAGAAACCGAGCGGCTTATTGCCAAGGAATCGCAGTACGCAGAAGATCTCCAAAAGAAAGAGTACCTTGCAGAGTTGGTAACTCACCTCTGTTTTCTCAAGTCACTTATCGTTACATGAACAATAAAATGAATATACCGCTTACAGTTAATAAGGACGCATACAAGAATTGGCTTGCTGACCAAATTGAATTGATACTTGCAGAACTTGATATGTACAAGCAACAAGGTCCAGGTACTGAGATGCACCAAGCGGCGTGTGGTGGTGCATTGACCGCGTACACCCGGTGTCTTAAAAAGCTGACAAACGATTGTTAATAAACAGCCGGTAACAAATCATTTAACGCGCCTGGCGCTGCCCACGCGGCCTCCAAACTAATTGGCTATACTACACAACCCTATAACAAGATAATCCCAATATGAACTTGATAGACGTGCTCTGTGTGGTTGTACTGTGGATAATGATTTCATCCATAGCCGGGGAAATGTTAGTTCATTATACAAACGATGACGGTACACATAATGATTAATATACTGTTAACGGTATGCTTGGTAGTAATAATATCATACTTAATGAATAAAGCAATGAGTAGCACACCACCTGGATGGATGGTAACCTACACCTACCATATAGAAGAGGTAGAAGACGGTACCTACAGACTACTCAGAAAGTCCTACCTATCCAAAACAAAAATCCGAATATTCAAAAGGTACGGTACAGGCCGTCGTATTTGGTACCCAGCCATGCAAGGGCCGGACCGAGACATCAACTACTATCTCACGTACAACGAAGCGATGAATAAACTCAAACAATACCTGAAGGATAAAGAGAAAGAAAGATTCAAGTACCGTAAGCAATTTGGTAAAATCGACGTAGCTCGCACAATCAACGTACACGTGGACTACGAGGACACGTATGACTATGTGGCAAAAATGCAAAACTGTAAAGAGTGGCAGCGGGCGCGTAATAGTAACCCAGAACCACCTAAGGGCAAATCAGGTACAGTCAGGCTCAGGTCTATTTGAAATGCCTAAATTCCCTAAGGGCGGAGTAAGATTTAACTAGAAATTCACAATTGAAATTTATGTTAATTTTATATGAATTTGGCACGATTTTTATTGTGTTAATTTTATATGAATTTGGCACGATTTTTATTGTGTGAATTTTGTGTGAATTTTGTGTGAATTTTGTGTGAATTTTGTGTTAGATGGGCAGGCTTACTCTTTTGTGAATTTTGTGTGAATAATACGAGGGGGCCTACCCTTTTTTAGTAAACGCAAAGTGAATTTTTCGTGAATTTACGTGTCGGACACACCCGCCTGTTCGAGCCAATTTTTACACTAGTGAAACCTTATATATACATAAATACACGAAAGGCTGTATCCACACCTATGTACAAAAAGACCACATAACCAAGTAAACACGAATTGAAAAGGCACACACCTATTGGAGACGACGATCCTCTGTGTGAATATACGGTTGACTGTTTACTCTTTAAAATAAGTTTCTTATATTAGTTTTTGTATGACAATAATAACTAACGGACACAGCAAACACAATCACCATCATTATGACCATGACAGAAGAACAATTCATTGAGAAGTACGGTAACACTGTCGTCACGTTTGCCACACCTCGTTTGATGACTAGGCGTCCGGACACTCCCTGTCCACTATTATTCTATTATAGACAGACCAACCAGAGGGAGAGATACCGCACAAGTAAAGGAACGTACATCTACCGTAAGGTCCTCTAAAGGAACGTATATAGTCCAACTCCCACACCAGGGGGATTCACAGAATCTTCACACAAGATAAGTTTCTTATTAACCAGGTTTGTTGTATTATATAGATGTAACCAAACTAAAAAAGAGAGATGACTGTTGAACTACCTTCCGAAGTACAGGCTATTCTAGATGCCAACGCGGGCGAACTGACGCTTGATGAACTGCTGGCGTTTCTTGATGAGGTCCGGGAATCTGGGGCTATTAACATGTTCGGTGCAGGCCCCGTACTGGTGTCTACATACGATCTTTCCAAACACGATGCCCGTACGATTCTTTCATATTGGATGAAGACGTTTTCTGATCGTAAAGACAATTATTGATTTAACTAAAAAACACAGAAGAACGAAGATGACTACCCCGACCACTGCTACTGCTACCACGGAAATGTATAAAAAAGCGACGCACATTGGCCACCACACTGCTGACGGATTGGCTGTTTGGATTGAAACCGAAATCAGCCACAACGGTAGCTTATTGATAACGGGCGTAATCGGTCCCAAAAGAAACGGGGACTCCAAGGGCCCGTGCGGCCAGATTGTTGAAGACTTGAAGGACGCCGAGTTCCTGCCTGGGATTGATGGCGAACGGCTGCTTGAAGTCTGGGAACGCTGGCACATGAACAATGAGCAGGCGGGGAGCCCGGACCAAGAGGATTATATTCGAGCGAACCCCGAGTTGTTTGAGGTTAAATATCCGGTATCCCATTACGAAAACGCTTGCGGGGTATTGAGATCGGCCGGGCTGGACCCATCACCAAACTACACTTTAGGATATCTAGCAGAACTGGGCACATACTGGTATAATGTCCTAGACAACGAAAAGGACGTTCCCTATAAATACGGAAGTGGGTGGCTAAAGGAACAACTGCCCCTCGATGTTGTGGAGTTCATTCAATCGCTTCCAGACGATAGTGATGAATACCCTTGGTAGAGATCGCTGTTTTGCTTCACGGGGATTTTTGTTAATATATACACACTAAAATTTCTTTTAACAAAATCTTCACACAAGATAAGTTTTTTATTAGTCAGGTTTGTTGTATTATATAGATGTAACCAATCAATAGTCCAATTACTATAAGAAAACGATGAACGACGAATTTACACTCGCAGACGCGCTCTCAGAAATTGAGATGTTTACTCAAGTACTTCTTGAAACCGCTAGCGTCCGTTGTAGCGCATTAGACGTTGGGCTCGATGCGCTTATGCAATATGCGCCGATTGATCCCGAACCTGTTCGGATCGCCCGTGAACTTCAGTCAATTCAGCGACCAAAGTTCTATGGCGTAGAAGCATCAGTAACACACCGTGGATACTATCAACATGAAAATTGTACCGAGATCAACGTATTCGACCGTGGGTCTTGGGCAGATGGCGAAACAGAGGAAGCCGTAAAGGATTGCTTGCGCGACTTTATGCGTTGGATATATTCGCAGCTCGAATCCGAATACGAATACCTGACAAGCGACGAATGCGTCCGGGATTCAATCGAAGCAAACGAATACACATTCACCAAAGACGGAGCTGTCTGTAGTGCGTCGGCTGATTGCAGACGCCACCGTACGGATGAGGCGTACAGACTCACCCGATACCGTCCAGCTTGTACCGCAGGTTACATCATGACAATCAAACGAGACAGATCAATGGAGACGACGCGAAGTCTGGCAGAATACCCCGAGCCCCATGTCCAGCACATCATGGAGCTGGTCAGAAGGGAGTTAAGCCATTACGGATTCACCCGGACGCCGACCGATACAGAGATTCGCGCTATGATCCGAAGCGGGATGACGATGTGCGGAATATACGGCGCATGTTGCGACGTCATGGCGGGATTTGACCTATACGAGAGCATTGAAGCAAATAGAGAGGCAACACAATGAAAACAGGGTACACTACAGGCACAGTCATGCAGGCCATACGGGACGTTACGGAAGCGTACTGGCATGAGACAGGGCAGGACCTATACTGGCAACGCCCCGGTAATTACGGCATTCTGGAGGAGGATGTACTACGGTGGCTTGGGGCCGACAGTTCGGAGACCTGGCCCGCCGAAGAACTACCCGGCGTCTTGGCAGACTGGGTGTCCGTACTCATTGAGGGGGACCAGACCGCACCGGATTGCGACGACCCAGGCCGATACGCAGTCAGTCAGCAATGGGTGGACGACACGGTAACGGAGGCTGTTTTCAGAGCTTCTTCGGTCGATACAGTACTGGGCAACTCCATGAATACGCTTAGCCTTGGCCCGTTGCAGAAAGATATGCTCCGGTACGTACTAAAATACGGCTCTGACGGACGCCGATTCTACATCCAGCAAGACCGGGATTCTAGGCGTGTCGCCACATCCCTCGAACGAAGAGGCATTCTTGCTGTAAACCGTGACTTTGAATGCTGGACCGTTAGGTTAATGCGCCCTGCCGACGAGCTGCCAGGCATCCTTGCCGACTGGGTGTCCGTACTCATTGAGGGGGACCAGACCGCACCGGATTGCGACGACCCAGGCCGATACGCAGTGTCCCGGCAATGGGTAGACGATACGGTAGCAGAGGCGGTCAATTCACTACAGACACAGAGACAGAGGGTGCAGTCATGATGACGGATCAAGTATGGATTAAGGACGAGCGCATTCAAAGGGCACTTGGCCATCACGAAGTAATCACTACACCGGACGGTATACACAAGCTGACGGGATCGCAACTGGAAGCCGGTATGATTGCTGTAGCTGCTATTGTGGCAGAGGATGTAGGAATACTCCGGGCATACGATGCAGGCGACGATGAACGCCTTAGGTACGTCGTATTACGTACTGACTGGGTGAACCGAAACGGCCTTGTCGATGCGGTTGCTATGTCCGGTGCCTTGTATGAGCACTCTACTGCGTCGGACGGGCCGCACCTGGGCGAGCGTATAAGTTTTCTTGACCTTCCAAAATCTTGCCAGTACACAGCACGTCATTTTATACCAAGACCTAAGTAATACGCACACACACTCAGATTACTAGTGTGTGAACCAGCATGTTTTCCTGATAGAGGCTATTTTCTTGCACACGAAAACATTGACTAACTAGAAACTGTATTAGAGGAATCTATCTTTTTGTGTATTAACAAACAAAATAATAAACAAGATGTCTAAAGCAAATCCAGTATATAACTCAGTACTGAAAAACTTTTTCTCTACTAACGATATTAAGTTTTCATCTACAGCACAAAGAATGCACTTTGCCGCTTTGCTGTACGAAGCCGGTTGGGAGGTTTACGATAAAACAAGAACTGTAGCAAACGCACAGTTTCCGAATTTGACGGTAGACGTGACTGCGGGTCGGTTTGCCGGAGCAGCTGGCGTTGTCATCTCTGGCCCCATCATTTGCATTGCAACCGCCGTATTGTTATTTAATGGCATTCCATATTTGGTTCAAGCGATCGTCAACCCAGAATATGCTGCGGTCGAAAAGATCATTAAACTAGCGGGGCTGAAATGACAATCAAAGAAGGGCGGTATTACTTGGATGGTATGGGCGAGGTCAGGGGGCCTATAATCACGATTACATATCCATCCGCCCGATTCATGTGTAGTAAATCGTTTCGTCTTTATGATACTTCGGGGCGCAATGCAACATACCCATTAAGCGACTATGACCTCACCACCGAATGCGACAAGGACGGGAATCCAATCACGGAGAACAACATGGAAAATCTGGACGAACTGAAACGGAAATACAAGGAACTCGGTGAAGCCATCGAGGAAGCCATCGAGCGGCTGGAAACCAAGCTCCTGACGTGGGCAGATATCAAGAATAAGCCCGGCTTACACTTTAGATTGGAAGGCGAGTATTTTCCAAGAAGAATCACATGTAAAGACGGGTATATTGCTGTTCAACCCGAAGGCAGTCGAGTATCAATTTGGCACGCTCCTTCGAAGCACATTCCAGACAGATGACTAATGCGTCTCCAAAACAATTATGGTAAAGATCTTCCACTAAAAAATCAAGTGGTGGTTTAAATGGCAGAATACAGATACGGACGGTTCTCAAACCTCGTAGGAGACGATGTGCACACGATCCAGAAGAGAATGTGGTACGGCGGTTGATTGCCTTATCAAGGCTGGACATACAGTAATATAATAAATGATACATCAAACCAGTTAATTTAAAATGTATTTAACACGGGAAGAAATACTTGAGATAGCTGAGCGTAAAGGTCATTTCTTCGTCGGTCCAAAATGGAGAAACGACGGCGTACGACGCATATGTAATAAACTTGTCCGTAAGGGGTTGTTACGAAAAGACGGTAATTGGAGAAAATACGGAAGGTTTGGTGATTGGTATTTTCCTGTAAAGCATGAGGATTAAAAAAATGTTTTTAATAAAAGTACAACTATTATCATTACAAGACCCCTTTGAAGATTGCTTTAGAGAAGCCCAAGAACTTGCTGATAAATTGGGGTGCATAATAGGATTTCAATATAAAGGATTTATCTGTTCAGCAACACCGGGTGGATATATTAGTAACGCTGTCCATAAGTACGATACTTGGGTTGCTAACGGACGTTATTCCGGAAATATAAGTTCATAATTGTTATGACTAAACAACACGCGAAAAAACACGCACATTCAATTGTATTCGAATTAATCGAACGTTATGCTGATATGTTGGGGTTCGAAGACGACGAGACCGGATACACCCCTGAAGACTTGGTTAAAATAGAGGAAGCAATCCGTGAAATTCAAGATTATCACTATAGATATAGTACAATAAACCACGAAGATTAAAAAATGGACTATTCACCAATATTTATGAATCGTAAGTTACCTATTAAAGAACGCCGGGCGGCATTTTTAATAGATACCGCAACTCATTACAACTCAAAAAATCGTTCTGAACTTATTGGCGGGGGGGTGTAGGTATACCCCGGCGCATCTAAATACGAAAGGATGTGCCATTGGCCGGTTCTTGTCGCCTGAGAGTGCGAAAGTTGCTGACGAATGTCAAGACAAAACAATACGTAGTATTATTAAGATGCGTCCAGAGTTGATCCCGGGATGGATGAGAGACCTTGGTGTGGATTTTCTAGGAGGTATACAATCTCTTCACGATACTGAGATATATTGGTTAACCACCGGTCTAAGCCATACCGGTCATATAAAAGTACAAAGTATAAAAGATGCTTATGGTCTAGAAGATACACAGGATCTAGAGGAAATGTTAATGAACACACGTTCTCCAAGTCTTCCAGAGCGTCCAAGAGTGATGTACTTAAAAGAAAGTGACACCCTTCCTCTCCCGAAAACAAACAACGCTCACATGCCTAGATTTCCTGCTAGATACCGGTTTGTGATGGCTTTTGTATATTTTGCCTGTGGGATTGTAGGAATAGTGGCACTCGGGAACTACCTTCCAAGGTGGACACTTACTGTATCAAAGTTTCTTTCAAAAAGACATCTCGCCCGCTATACAAATAACGACAAATAAAATTAATATGGGGTGTCGCTGATCGTTGGCTTAAGTTACAAATGTATGGGTTTACCAAACTAGTAAACCGGCTAATTAATTGAACTACCGGTATACATCACATTCTAAATATAAAATATTTAAATACATAACACAAATAAAATGAATACTAAAAGTACATCGGATTATGCATCCGCCTGTTCTCTTCTATATGATTTGCGGGGAATAGGCCATAAGGTATATATGGTAGATACTCCGCACGGTTACGTTCTTACCCGCGCTATTACAATGGAAGAGATTGTAGATATGCTAAAGGATGGCAAAAACACTAACAAAAATAAAGAGGCATAAACCCCCATGTTAAAATTCAAACTAGCAGACCCATTTAAGGTTAATACACCAGATCCTATAGAAGTGGGCGGGCGTATTGATGAAGAAGACGGATCGTTCATGTTAACATTTAACGGTGAGCCGGTTATCTCTATAGATTGTGATGGAAGCATTTGGGATAGTGCGGAGGTTGAGACCATAAAAAAATTCGGATTAGAACACGATGACTATAATCTTATAATGAACCTATCATAATGAG
>Ga0210043_1003098_pt1 | contig 10138 bp, 12 predicted proteins | sample CryGeymet201501t_FD_183990 | JGI IMG/M metagenome (GOLD analysis project Ga0210043, IMG submission 183990) | Groundwater microbial communities from Crystal Geyser aquifers in Utah, USA - Crystal Geyser metaG 2015-01t (SPAdes) (version 2) | ecosystem: Environmental > Aquatic > Deep subsurface >... | reverse complement strand
CCGCGCAGACCGCCATGGTCGCCGACGAGGCCGCGCTGACCGGCGAGACCGCCGCCGCCCTGGCGGCCCTGATCGTCGAGCGCGCCGACGCGATGCGCAGCGCCGTCGCCCGCCTGAGCGGGGAGCGGCGACGCGTCTCCGCGCTGATCGCCGCCGCCGCCGACGCGACCGAAGTCGAGGCTGCCATGACCGAGGCCGGCCTCGCGCGCGACGCCTTCCTCGCCGCCCTCACCGCAGGAGCCTGAGCCCATGCCCGCCAACTTCCTCCACGGCATCGAGACGATCGAGGTCACGACCGGCGCCCGGCCGGTGCAGACCGTCCGCAGCTCCATCGTCGGCCTCGTGGGCACGGCGGAGGACGCGGACGCGGCGGCGTTCCCGCTCGACACGCCCGTGCTGATCACCGGCCCGACGCAGGCCGCCGCCCTCGGCGCGGGCGGCACGCTGCGCGACGCCTACGACGCGGTCTGGCGGCAGGGCGCCGCCGTCGCCGTGGTCGTCCGGGTCGCGGAGGGCCTGGACGAGGCCGCGACGCTGGCCAACGTCGCCGGGTCCGTCTCCGCCCAGACCGGGGCCTTCGCGCTGGAACTGGCGGGCTCCGTGGTGCAGCAGACGCCGCGCATCCTCGCCGCGCCCGGCTGGACCGGCCAGCGCCCGTCCGCCGCGGCCAACCCGGTCGTCGCGTCCATGCTGTCCATCGCCGGCCGGATGCGCGCCGTGATCGTCGCCGACGGCCCCGGCACGAACGAAGCGGACGCGCTGACCTACGCCGGCGACTACGGCTCCGACCGGGTCTACATCGTCGATCCCGGCGTGCTCGTCTTCGACCCCGTCACCAGCGCCCCGGCGGAGCGGCCGGCCTCCGGCTACGCCGCCGGCGCCATCGCGGCGCGCGACCTCAGCCGCGGCTTCTGGTGGTCGCCCTCCAACACGCCGCTCAACGGCGTGATCGGCGCGGCCCGCCCGATCACGTTCCGGATCAACGAGACCGAGACCGAGGCCAACCGGCTGAACGAGGCCAAGGTCGCCACGATCGTCCACCAGAACGGCTACCGCCTCTGGGGCAACAGGACCACGGCGACCGACCCGCTCTGGGCGTTCCTGCCGGTGCGCCGCACGGCCGACATGATCTACGAGAGCGTGGAGCAGGCGCTGCTCTGGGCGATGGACCGGCCGATCACCGGGCAGACCATCGCGGACGTCCGCGACACCGTGCAGGGCTACCTCAACACGCTGATCGCCCGCGGCGCCCTGATCGGCGGGCAGGTCTGGATCGACCCCGAGAAGAACACCGCCGTCACGCTGCAGGCCGGCCAGCTCTCCCTCGACTTCGACATCGAGCCGCCGGCCCCGCTGGAGCGGCTGACGTTCACCGCTTCGCGCAACGGCGACTACTACGAAGAGCTCGTCGCCACCCTTTCGGAGGCCTGATCCATGCCCTTCCCGCGCACGATCCGGAACTACAACGCGTTCATGGACGGCGGCTCCTTCGCCGGGCTGGTGACGAAGGCGAGCCTGCCCGAGCTGGCGCTGAGCACCTCCGACTTCCGCGGCGGCGGCATGGACGGCTCCGTCGCCATCGACATGGGGCAGGAGGCGATGGCCGCCGAGCTGGAGTTCAAGGAGTGGTCCCGCGCCGCCCTGACCCGCTGGGCGCGCCCCACCCGCCTCGTCCTGCGCGCCGGCGAGATGGGCGAGGACGACTTCGAGGCCACGCCGCTGGTCTTCACGCTCGGCGGGCGCGTCACCAAGCAGGTCGGCGGCGACCTGCAGGGCGGGCAGGAGAGCCTGCTCACGCTGACCTGGAACGTCACTTACTTCCGCGTCGAGCGCGACGGCGAGACGCTCACTGAAATCGACGTCGAGCGCGCCGTGCGCATCGTCGACGGCACCGACCAGCTCGCGGCCCTGCGCCGCGCCATGGGGGTCTGATCATGCGCGTCCAGAACGTCGCCCTGAACAACGGCCCGGAGGTCGCCGGCGTCCGCATCACGGAGGTGAAGGTGCGCGAGCCCTCCGCCGGGGAGCTGCGCGGCCTCTCCATCGGCGCGATCGCGACGATGGACGTCGCCGCCATGATCCGGCTGCTGCCGCGCATCACCGAACCGGCGCTGAGCGCCGCGCAGATCGAGGCCCTCGGCGCCTACGACTTCGGGGAGCTGGCCGGGCGCGCCGCGGGTTTTTTCATGACGGCGCCGCAGGAGGAGGAGGCCGCGACGCCGCCCCTCTCCCCGACAGAGTAGAGGACGCGATGGCCGACGTCGCCCTGGTCTTCCACTGGCCGCTGTCGGAGCTCTGCGCGATGAGCGCGCGCGAGCTCGCGGACTGGCGCGCCCGCGCGGCGGAGCGGTTCGCGCCGCCCGCCGGGCGCGGCTGAGGGGGGCGCGGCGATGGCCGGCATGGTGGCGAGCCTCCTCATCCGCCTCGCGACGTCGGGCGAGGGGGCCGTGCGGCGCGCCGCGCGCAACATCCGCGACCTGCGCGGCGCGACGGAGGAGCAGCGGCGCACCAACCTCGGCGCCGCGCGCGCCGCGCGGGACGCGGCCAGCGCCCGCCAGCAGGAGGCCCGCGGCGCGGTCCTCGAAGCCGCGGCGCTCGCCTACGGGTTTTCGCAGTCGCTCCGCCCCGCCATCGAATTCGAGAGCGCGATGGCGGACGTCGGCAAGGTCATCGACTTCACGGCCGAGGACTCGATGCCCGCCCTCGCCGGCGTCATCAAGCGCATGTCCACGGAGATGCCCGTCGCGGCCAGCGGCATCGCCGACATCGTCGCCAGCCTCGGGCAGGCGGGCCTCGTCTCCGACGCGCTGTCGGACGGAGAGCGGATCGCGGCGTTCGAGCGCCTCGCCCGCCGCGCGGCGCAGGCGTCCGTGGCGTTCGGGATTTCGGCCAAGGAGGCCGGCGACAGCCTCGCCAACTTCCAGGCGGGCGCCGGCCTGAGCGAGGAGCGGGTGGCGGGCCTGCTCAACACCATCAACCACCTCAGCGACAACATGAACGCCACGGCGCCGAAGCTGCTCGCCGTGACCAACCGAATGCTGACCGTCGGCCTGACGGCGGGCGCGACCGAGACCGAGTTCGCCGCTCTCGCCACCGCGATGCTGCAGTCCGGCGCGGGGCCGGAGATCGTCGGCACGGCGCTCAAGAACATGTTGGGGGCGCTGGGCGCCGGCGAGAACGCCACGAAGAGCCAGCTGACCGCGATGGACGCCCTCGGCCTCGGCGCGGTGGACCTCGCGCGCCGCATGCATATCGACTTCAAGGGCGGCCTGCTGGAGGTGATCGAAGGGCTGCGCGCCCTGGACGACGCCGAGCGCGGGCCGATGGTCGCCATGCTGTTCGGGGAGGAGGGCAAGGCGGCGATCATGCCGCTGATCGCCAACATGGACGGGCTGACCAAGGCCTTCGGCGTCGCGGACGACACGACGCGCAGCGCGGGTTCGATGCTGCGCGAATACCAGACGCGATTGAAGACCACCGACAACGCGCTGCAGCTGATGACCAACGGCCTCAACGTCATGGCGATCAACATCGGCACGGCCGCCCTGCCGCGCCTGCGCGAGCTGGCGCAGTACGTGTCAGAGGCCTCCGGCGCGATCGCCAAATGGGCCGAGGCCAACCCGGCGGAAATGGAGACGGTCGTGGACGGCGTCGGGCTGGTGCTCGCCGCGCTGGTCGGGACGGCCGGCCTGCGCTGGGCCTTCGGGCTCGTGGGGTCCGTCGCTGCGTCCGCGCGCTTCGCGATGATGCTCGCGCTGGGCAACCCGGTCATCGCGGCCGTCGGCGCCGTCGCCACCGCCGTGCTGGCCATCTACACGCACTGGGACAACATCGTCGGCGCCGTGCGCGCGGCCATCGACGCCGTGAAGGAGTTCCACGGGCTCGACGCGCCGGAGCGCGGCGAAGCGCGCGCCGCGGCGGCGGCCGAGGCGCACAGCCGGGGCGCGGCCGGACATCCGGGCGGCATGGGCCCGTCGGCGATCCCGATGCCCGGCCGCGCCTCCGGCGGCCCGGTGCGCGCCGGCGCGCTCTACGAGGTCAACGAGCGGGGGCAGGAGCTGTTCGCGCCCGGCCGCTCCGGCTCCATCCTCACCGCCGCCTCCGTCCGCGCCGCCCTCGGCCCGCCGCTGCGCACGGCCTCCGGCTCCGCGCTGGGCCGCGGCGCGGGCGGCGGCGGCGCGGTCATGGGGCCCGTCGCGATCCACGTCCACCCGCCCGCGGGGGCGAGCGTCGGCGACATCGCCGCCGCCGTCCGACGGGAGGTGGAGGCGCTGATGCGCGACGCGCGAATGGGGGGGCTGCACGATGGCGCTGCGCTGGCCTAGCACCGAATGGGTGATGATGGCGTGGGGCCCCTACCCATTCGCCCTCGCCACCGCCGCGTGGCAGACGCTGCGCCGGTCCACGGAGTGGCGCTGGCCCGGCCAGCCGCTGCTCGGCGCGCCGCCCGCCCGCCAGTTCACCGGCCGCGGCGACGACCAGATCACGCTGGAGGGCACGATCCACCCTCACTTCCGCGGCGGCCTGCGCCAGGTGCAGGCCATGCGCCTGCTCGCCGACCGGGGCGAGCCGCAGGTCCTCGTGGACGGGCGCGGCAACTACTACGGGCGCTACGTCTGCGCCCGGCTGGAGGAGGTGGCGACCGCCCCCATGGGCGACGGCGCGCCCCGCCAGCAGGATTTCCGGATGGTGCTGGAGGCCGCCGGCGGCCCGGGCGCCGAACGGACGTGGGGCTGAGATGGCGGTCTACATCACCGAGGCCGGCGACGTGGCCGACCTGATCGTCTGGCGGCTGACCGGGCGCGCCGCCGGCCCGGCCGAGCAGCTGCTGGAGCTCAACCCCGGCCTCGCCGAGCTCGGCGCCGTGCTGCCCGCCGGCGTCGCCATCGCCCTGCCGCCCGAGCCCGCGCCCGAGCGGCGCGCCCCCGTCAGGCTGTGGGACTGATGCGCCCCGCCTACGCCCTCCGCGGCCCGCGCGGCGACCTCGCGGCCCTCATCGGCCCCGAGCTGATCGAGATCGTCGTGACGGACCACTCCGGCGTGGAGGCCGACCGCCTCAGCGTCCGCCTCGACGACCGCGACGGACGGCTGGAGATCCCGCGCCGCGGCGCGGAGCTGGAGGTGGAGCTGGGCTGGGCCGACGCGCCGCTGGCCCCCGTCGGGCGCTTCGTGGTGGACGCGGTCGCCGTCGCCGCGCCGCCGCGCACGCTGACGCTGGGCGGACGATCCGCCGACCTGACCGCCGGGCTCAAGGCGCCGAAGAGCCGCGACTGGCGCGACCTGACCGTCGGCGCGATCGTCGCCGCCATCGCGGACGAGCACGGGCTGGAGGCGCGCGTCGCGCCCGCCCTCGCCGACGTGGCGCTGCCCCACCTCTCGCAGACGGCCGAGAGCGACCTGCACCTGCTCACACGCCTCGCCGCGCGCATGGACGCGGTCGCCAAGGTCGGCGCAGGGCGGCTGATCTTCGCCCGGCGCGGCGCGGCGCTGTCCGTCTCCGGCCGCCCCCTCGCGCCCGTCGCCGTCGTCGCGGGCGACTGCGCCAGCTGGGCGTGGGCGCTGGAGGACCGCGGCGCGTGGGGCAGCTGCGCCGCGTTCTGGCAGGACGCGGGCGGGGCGGAGCGGCGGCGCGTCGCGACCGGCGACGCCGCCCCGCAGTTCGAGATCGGGCAGGTCTACGCGTCGGAGGAGATCGCCCTGCGCGCCGCGCTCGCCCGCCTGGCGGAGCTGCGGCGCGGTGGCTTGCGGCTCGACCTCCTGCTGGGCGCCGGGCGGCCGGAGATCCTGGCGGAGACGCCGGTCGACGTCTCCGGCCTGCGCGACGGCGTGGACGGCCGCTGGATCGCGGCGCGGGTGGAGCACCGCCTGTCGGCCGACGGGCTGACCACGCGGCTGGAACTGTCCCCGCCGCCCGAGGAGGCCGCATGAACTTCGCCGACCGCGTCGCCGCGCTGCGCGCCTTCCCGCCACTCTCGATTCCCGAGGCGCCCGACGCGCCGCCGGGCTGGCCCGAAGCCCTCGTGAGGTACCTGATGAGCAGCTCTCCCGACTTCTACGGCCCGACCACGCGCGTCTTCGACAGCGTGGCCGCGCTGCAGGCCGCCGTGATCGACGACGCGGGGGCGAAGATCACGTCGGTCGTCTGCCTCGGCTACGCCGCCCCGTTCGACGGCGGGCGGCGGGAGATGGTCTACAGCCCCGCGCCGGTCGCGGGGGCGGTGGTCAGCGCGGACGGCGCCCGCTGGCGGCTGGCGGCGGAGGTCGCGAACCCGGTGCAGTTCGGCGCGCCGCTCGACGGCTCGGCCGACGCCACGGCCGCGCTGCAGGCCGCCATCGACGCGCTGCCGGCGTCCGGCGGCGTCGTGTACACTCCCGGCGGCGTGCTGCGCCTCGATGCGCCCGTTTACCTGCGCTCCAACGTCCATCTGCTGTTCGCGGATACCGAGATCGACGCCACGCTGAATCCGACGAACGTGTTCGTCGCGGACGGGACCATGGCGCGCATCCGCAACATTTCCGCAGTGGGCATGCGCGAGGTCCGCATGAGCCACGCGGGCGGGCCGGACAACAACGACGGGGGTTTCGTGATGCTCCTCCGACGCGTCACCAAGGCGCGTCTCGGGAAGGTCCGGGTCAAGACCGGCAAGCTCCTGAAGACCGATCTGCGCGTCGGTTTTCCGGAGCGCTTCGCCTTCGGGATCTTGTTGCCGGACATCAGCCCGGAGCGGATCGGCGTCGGCGTGGCCGCCGAAACAGCGATGGCGGACGAGCTCTGCTACGACGTGCAGATCGCCGACTTCGAGGCCGAGGGCACGCCGGGCGTCTCTGACATCCCCGGCGCATCCGGGTGCATCGCCCTTCGGTACTGCAGCAAGTTTTCCATCGAGAGGGGCAAGATCCGCTACTACGCGTCCGGCATCTGGGGCTCGGGCGGCGACGCCAATCCCAACCGCGACGGATCCGCTCAGGGCGCCCGATGGGTGCGCGGGGGCGTGGTCTTCGCGGTGGAGACCTACGACATTGCGGCCGGCGGGATCTGGTTCTCGAACGCCGAGCTGACCAAGGTCATCGCATGCCACGCCGAGCGGTGTCTTGACTACGGGCTGCACACCGAGGGCAACCGCCACGTCACGTTCGAGGCCTGCACCACGCTCAACTGCGTTCGCGGGGCCGGAGGCTACTTCATCGACAACGAGGTGGTCTTCATCGGCTGCCACCTGTTCGTGGACAATCCGCCCATTTGCATCGGCGGCGAGGGACGCGTGGTGATGTTCAAGTCCAACAACGGCTTCGCGACCGACGGACTGAGCCTCTGGTTCTCGGGCGGCTCGATGACCGTCACGAACATCACGGATCCAGCGCATCAGGGCGTCATTCTCACGCAGATGGGCGGGATCGTCGGCGTCCGCGACACGGTGCTGACCAACGTGGTCGTGGATTACGGGACGTCCAACTCCGGGTCTCGGGTCCTCGAAGACATCCGGATGCGGTTCACTGAAGACCCTGGCGTCCCGTTCGTCGCCATCACGGGCGGCGGGGGCGTCTACGGCAGCTCCGAGATCGGCCTGAACAACTCGGGCGCCGGCATCCGCGCGAGACGCGTGGTGGCGGAGCACGGCTTCACGCCCGCCGCCGGCTCCGCCTTCGCGGACGTGTCGGCCGGCAACTCCGAGAACGTGTTCGAGGACTGCGACGCGGGCGCGTTCCAGACGTTCGCGAAAGCGCGATCCCAGACGAGCAGCGGGGCCCCGACGCTGCGCCTCGGCCGCAACCGCTTTCCCGGCGCCGCCGCGAACTATGTCGTGGACGATGACGTCCTCGGACACGGCAACCTGCTCATCCGCGGGCTTCTGAGAGGGCAGATCTTCTGGAACTGGCCGACAGTCCCCGCCGGCGCCACCGTCAAGCGCACGGCCACGGTCAAGGGCGCGTCAGTCGGCGACCACGTGGACGTCTGGATGGCATTCCCGCTTCAAGGCACGGTCGTGAGCGCGTTCGTGGACGCAGACGACACAGCCACCGTGCAGATCTTCAACCCGACCGGGGCCGACATCGACTTCTCGGTCGGCAAGCCCGCCGGCCAGAATAGCGTCATCGTCTACTACGAAGTCACCACCGCCACATAAGGAGGCCCCATGGCCCTCGATTTCGCCCTAACCCTCAAGACGTCGATGATGCAGCAGCTGCACGTCGCGCTCGATGCCGCCGCGGGGTCCGTGCTGGTGATCGGCACCGTCGGCATGGCGGCCGACCTGGTCTCCATCCCGCTCGCCCTGCCGTCGGGCGCCGCGGCCTCCGGCAAGGCCGCGTTCACCGTCCCGATCAACGCCGCCATCGTCGCCAGCGGCACGGCCGCGGCGGCGGAGGTGCGGACCGGCGCCGGCGTCCCCATCGTCACCGGCCTCAGCGTCGGCGTCACGGGGGCGGAGGACATCGTGCTGTCCCGCGCCACCGCCGACCTGGTGGCGGGCGACGACCTCGCCATCGCCTCGTTCGAGATCCGCGCCTTCGGGGTGGCGTGATGCTCAAGCCCGTGCAGAGCGTCGTCAAGGACGCCGTGGACGCCGCCATCCGCGTGGCAGACGAGACCCGCTCCATGCGCGGCATGGAGTCGATGTCTCTCGGCCGGCTGGTTCGCTACGTGGATAATCTCCAGACCCAGTTCGAGGCGATCCGCCCGGTCGCACTTCTACCTTCAGTGGACGTGCAGGCGGCGGCTGTAGCGCTCTACGGAGCCGGCGCTCCTGCGGACGTGGCGGCGCTGTTCATCTCTGGGCAGCAAGCCGGAGGTGGCGTCGTCATGGCCGCCGATGCCGTCTACCAGGCTGCGCCGCCTCGCGACTGGGTGCTGGACATGACCATGGGCCGATACGCTCCCCGCAACGTCGCCGGGACCGATATGGCGTCGCTGCATGGCGCCATGGACGTGCTGCTGGACGTGCTGGCTCCGGTCGCCGGCAATGGCTGATCTGATCCGCCTGGGCAGCTCCGGCTTCGGCACGTTCCGCATCGACCCGAATACGGGGCAGGTGTTCCACGACCCCTCGGATCCGGGCGGCTGGCCGGAGGGCGTGACGGAGGACCGAGTGTCCTTCGCGGTGCGGGACGCAGCCGGCGCAGTCACCTTCGGCAAAGCCAGCGTGGACGTCTCCAAGGCGCCCGATTTCCCGGCATTCACTTCTACTCACTACGCGGGCGTGGCCTACGGAAACCTGACCTACATCGACGTGCTCGGCTCTACGACGATCACCGTCACTGCGGCCGGGAACTTTTCGGGCGTGCTGGTCGGGCAGGGCGGGGGCACTGAGCTTCAATACGAGGGCGGTGGAGGCGGGGGCGCCGGAGACGTCGTGACGTTCTCGGATATGTGGCTCGAAGCGGGCGACTATGCCGTCGTCATCGGCAACCTGAACAACTCCAACGGAAACGATGGCGAGGCGAGCAGTTTCGCCGGTCTGATTGCCATTGGCGGCGCCAAGGGCGGATTGGGCGGCAGTGTGGCAAAGGGCTATGACGGCGCTTCGGGCAGCGGCGCCGGAACGGACGGGAGCGGCCCGAGCTACAATCCCCCAGGCAATGCCACAGGGATAACCGGCCATGCCGGCGGGCGAGGTTACAACGGCTCAAAATCTAACCACTGCGGCGGAGGTGGAGGCGGTGGAGCGGGCGGGGCCGGCACTGGCGGGGAAGTCTACGACGGCGGCGCCGGGGGTCTTGGCATCGTCGTGGCGATGCCTTGGGGCAACTACACTCTGGCTGCGGGCGGCGGCGGAGCGGGCCGGCAGTCTGTCGGCGACTTCCGCGCGTCTGGCATAGGCGGCCGAGCCACGCGAAACGGCGAGACGTGGGGCGACGGCGTTCCAAACACAGGCTCGGGCGCAGGCGGAACAGCCTACAACTCATCCTACGGCACGCCGGGCAAAGGCGGCTCGGGCCGGCTGATCATCTGGGCCGTGACGTCGTGACCCTCACCGTCCCCGCACTCACTGGCACGGCGCAGTGGGACGGCGTCGAGGCGCTGGTCGGCACGATCGCGCCCACCGGAGGCACGCCGCCCTACGTGATCGTGGCGGCCGGGGCGGGCTGGCTCGCCTACGTCGCGACCGACGCGCCCGCGCCCTCCGCCGCCGGCGCGGGC
>Ga0210043_1003096_pt1 | contig 10143 bp, 10 predicted proteins | sample CryGeymet201501t_FD_183990 | JGI IMG/M metagenome (GOLD analysis project Ga0210043, IMG submission 183990) | Groundwater microbial communities from Crystal Geyser aquifers in Utah, USA - Crystal Geyser metaG 2015-01t (SPAdes) (version 2) | ecosystem: Environmental > Aquatic > Deep subsurface >... | reverse complement strand
TCTTGCCGAGAATAAAAAGGCGTATTTTAATTACAAAATCCTGGAAAAATTTGAGGCGGGAATTTCTTTGATTGGCCAGGAGGTAAAATCGATAAAAATGAGGGGAGTGAATTTAGCTGGGAGTTATGTTGTTTTAAAGCGACCCACTGAAAGTGGGTACCCCGAGGCATTTTGGATTGGGGCAAAAATTTCTCCTTATCAGCCAAAAAATGCGCCTCTGGATTACAACCTGGAGCGCTCGCGGAAACTTCTTTTGAAAAAGTCGGAAATTAAATATTTGATTGGTAAAGCTAAGCAAAAGGGCTTGACCTTGGTGCCTTTGAAGGTATATACTAAAAAGGGGAAGATAAAACTGGAATTCGGAATAGTCAAGGGAAAGAAAAAATTTGACAAAAGAGAGCTAATTAAAAAGCGAGAGACAGAAAAAGAGATAAAACGAGAATTAAAAATAAGGGGATAATTTCGGGGATGTATACAATAGAATTGATGGAAGATCTTTCTAAACTATGCGGGATGAGTGTGCTAGAAACTCATTAAACTTCTAGCAAAGAATAAGTGCTAACTTATTTCAAAAACCTGCTTTGGTTTATGCGTAAGCTAAACCTAAAAGCAGCATCCTCTTTGCTGATTCTCGATAGGTAAAGAAGGGTGTCATAACATCGAGATAGATAGTTCTTTTGTCTCGCGAACTTTTCGAAAAAAAAGAGACAAATAAGTGGTACTAGATTTTGTCTGTTTGGTCTAGTATTCCAAAATTAAAACAGAATATGCCTGTAGAGTTAGTTTAAAAAAACTTCCAGACGGGAGTCCACAACTCCCCATCTCCACAACGTACAAAATCAAAGATTTTCACGTTGTAGGAACGTAGAAATTACTTCATAATTTCGTACGTTCCACTAAATTTTGCTTAAAAAACCATTAGTCAACAATCAAATAAGGGCTCCCAAAGTTAGAGTCATTGATGAAACTGGAAAGCAGTTGGGAATTATGGATTTAGGAGAAGCGCTCCGGACAGCTCAGGAGCGCAATTTAGATTTAATTCAGGTTACTGAAAAAGTAGAACCCCCGGTTTGTAAGACAATGGATTATGGAAAATTTCTCTATTCCCTTCACAAAAAAGAGAAAGTGGCTAAAATAAAAATGACCGGCGAGCTTAAGGGAATAAGATTGGGATTCAATATCTCTCTTCATGATTTAGAAACTAGAGTAAATTTAGCAGAAAAATTTTTGAAAAAGGGAAACAGAGTTAGAGTAGAACTTCCGTTGAGAGGAAGAGAGAGAGGACTCCAGGATTTTGCCAAGGGAAAAATTAACCAGTTTCTGGAAATTTTAGAAAAACGCATACCAATAAAAGTTGAGAGAGAATTAAAAAAGGAATCAAGAGGTTTTACAATGATTGTTTCAAAAGCATGACGACGCGTAAATCAATTCTAAAACGTTTTAAAATTACAAAGACGGGTAAGGTTTTAAGAAGACCGACCGGTCTTGACCATTATCGGGCAAAAAAATCAGGGAAAAAAATTAGGAGAAGTCGAAAATGGATTAAGGTTTCAAAGGCCGAAACCAAAAAACTCAAAAAACTACTTAAGTAATTTATGGTACGGGTTAAAGGTGGGAAATTTTCTCAAAAAAGAAGAGAGCATTTGTTAAAATATGCTAAGGGTTTTCGCTGGGGAAGAAAGGCAAAGTATCGGGCGGCAAAAGATGCCCTTTATCACGCTTGGGAATATGCCTATCGAGACAGAAAAACTAAAAAAAGAGAATTTCGGAAACTCTGGCAAATTCAAATTTCAGCTGCCTGCCGCCAGTCCAATATTTCTTATAATAAATTTATCCATGGATTAAAAGAGAATAAAATTGGGCTTGATCGAAAAATCTTATCTAACCTCGCCCAAAACCATCCCCAAATTTTTGAAAAGATAGTCGAAAAAGTGAAACAAAAATAATTGAGGAGATAAAAGAATAATTAGAGATTTTTATGCTCGATCAAAAATACCGCTTTAAAAAGCGGTTTTAAATTTATTTTAGTTGAAGTTTTAGGGTGATTTCAATTGGATACTCCCCAGTAAAACAACCTAAACAAAGATCCTCTTTCGATAAGCCAGATGCTTTAATCATTCCTTCGAGACTAAGATAACCCAAGGAGTCGGCCCGAATAATTTTTCTTCCCACCTCTTCTTCGGTTAAATCAGCAGCAATCAGCTCTTCCTTAGTTGGAATGTCAATTCCCAAAAAACAAGGCCAGCGAATAGGAGAGGAACCAACTCTTAAGTGAATTTCACTCGCCCCGGCCTGCCTGAGCATCGCCACTATCTCAGGAGCGACATTGCCGCGAATGATTGAATCTTCAGTAATCATCACTCTTTTCCCTTGGATAGCTTCTTCCAAGATGTAAAATTTCCTTCCCTGGAGATTCCTTCGACCAATCTCCCGGGGAGACATAAAGGTTCTGGTAGCAAAATAGCGATTTCGAGAAATCGCCTTTTTAACCGGGATATTGAGGGCTCGGGAAACACCGTAATTATATATCTCCCCTGACTCTGGGACTGAACAAACAATGTCGGCTTCAACTGGATGTTCGAGAGCCACTTTATAGCCAGCGTTGTCTCGATAGGAATTAACTGTCCTTCCAGCGAGTTGACTATCCGGTCTAGCAAAATAGATTAACTCAAAAATACACAATTTAGGACGGGGATTATCAGCCCAGATAAAAGAATTCTCTATTCCATTTTTTCCCAAAACTATTAATTCACCAGGTTGAATTTCTCTAAGGAAATCTGCTCCTATGGTATGGAAAGCACAGCTTTCTGAAGCTAAGATAAAACTTCTTTCATCTCGACCAAGACAAAGAGGTCTAATGCCATATTTATCGCGAACACCAATAACTTTATCATTGAATAAAATAACCAGGGAAAAGGCTCCTATTAATCGAGGTAAAACTTTTCCCAAAGCCTCCAGAAAATCTTTTTCAGGAGAAACCGAGATTAAGGCTACAATAACTTCGGTATCGGAAAATTCCGACTGAAAATGATACCCTTTCTCCTTCGCCTCTCGTCTTAATTCGTCAAGTTTAATTAAGTTCCCATTATGCGCCAGGGCGAAAGGTTGGCCATGGAACTCTCCAATCAAAGGATGGAAGGTTCTGGGCTGTTTTTTCTCCCCTCCCACTCCAATGGTTGAATAAAGGGTATGACCAATTCCAAATCTTCCTGAGAGTTTTTTAAAGAGTTCTTCTCTTTTTCTTTCATTAAACACTTCTGTAACCAAACCTTCTTCTTTGTGGTATCGAAGTTTCTTGCCATCGAAAACAGCTACGCCAGCGGCTTGTTCTCCCCGATGTTGAAGATCATAGAGGCCAAAAACAATTTTCGAAGCAACATCTTCATTACTTACTATTCCAAATATACCGCACATTTTAAAAAATTATTATTTGATTATTTAAGTTAGCTCTCCGATATGGATTCCCCGAAATTCCTTCCCTTGCCATTAAATTTTTTTAATATTCTGACGGATATTTATTGCGGGTTTCTTTCATCGCTTCAAAAAGAATCTTTTCTTCTTCCGGATTTTTAGCTATTTTTGGAACTGACTCTTCTTTGAAGACTCCTCTTGCCAGACGCAACCTTCCTTCAATTTGAACCTGATGTTCAATAACTAATAATCTTTCGGCTGCTTCTTCAGGCGTCTCATTAGCTCTTAGCTCTTCGTACCTCAAATAAATAACATTGCCTTTATCATATTCCGGTGCCACCCGCTGGCAAAAAATTGGTATTGGCCTTAATTCTCCAATTCTTTGGCAAAAAATCATGTGAGCACAGATTCTCCTCACTCCATACATCCACTTTCCGCCAGGACCCAAATGCTGATTAAATCCCTGGTAATTTTTAATAACCTCTAAGGGGGTAAGGGGCATCCAGCCGAGTTGATGGTAATAATCAGGCTTGTATCTCTCAAATATTTCTAAGAGTTGTTTTGCCAAATTGCCTTTTTTTGGTTCAACAACAAGAATATCTTTTTCCGGAAATCCAGCCTCTTTCGCCCTTCCAATCCCCTTGGCCTTTGAGTCGCTTGAGATAATGGCAATTGTTTTTGTCAATCCATATAATTTTCCGCCTGACCTCTCAACTTCAACTATAGCCAAGTTTGTTGAGCCGCCACCGGAAATAAGATTGATGAATTTTAGCATAATTTTTTTAATGCTTTTTGACCAATGTCAGTCCGATGATGCTCGCCATCCCAGGTTATTTTCTCAACTGCTTCGTAAACTCGGTCAATTGCTTGTCCAATATCTTTTCCTTTAGCTGTTGGACCTAAAACTCGGCCTCCGGCAGTGAGAATCTTTCCGTTTTCTTCTCGGGTGCCAGCATGGAAAACTACTACATCTTCCATTTCAGCCACTTCTCTCAAGCCCTGAATTTCTTTTTCGGTCTGGTATTTACCAGGATAGCCAGCAGAAGTCATTACGACGCAAACTGCTGCCCCTTTTTCCCAGATAATTTTTTCTTTGGTCAATTGTCCTTGGGAAATAGCCATCAAGATTGGTACGATGTCACTTTTCATTAAAAGTACAATGGGCTGCAATTCCGGATCGCCAAACCGACAATTAAACTCCAAGACCTTTGGGCCCTGAGGAGTAATCATTAAACCAACATAGAGAACACCTTTATATAACTTTCCCTCTTCTTTCATTCCTTTGAGGGTAAGACCAATGATAGTTTCCATTACCTCTATTTCTAACTCTTTGGTAATTACTGGTGCCGGAACATAAGCACCCATCCCGCCAGTATTTTGTCCGCGGTCCCCGTCAAAAACAGGCTTGTGATCTTGGGTAGGAAGTAAAGGAATAGCTCTTTCCCCATCAGTTAAAACTTTAAAGGTTGCTTCTTCTCCTTTCAAAAACTCTTCGATTACCACCCGATTTCCTGAATCCCCAAATTCCTTTTTAATCATTATCTTTTCAATTGCTGCCAAGACCTCGTTTTCATTAAAACAAGGAATGACTCCCTTCCCGCCAGCTAAACCATCGGCTTTAATCACACAAGGCAGATTGGTCTTGGCATATTTTTCAGCTTCCGCTATTCCCTTAATATCGAAAATTGTAAAAGAAGGAGTAGGAATTTTATATTTTTTTAGAAAATTTTTAGCAAAAACCTTACTCCCTTCAATTTGAGCTGCTTCCTTTTTCGGCCCAAAAATTTTTAAGTTCTCTTTTTCGAATTCATCGACAATTCCAGCTGCCAAAGGCGATTCTGGACCAACTACTGTTAAATCAATTTTATTTTCTCGGGCAAAATCTCTTAAAGCCCGAAGGTCAGTTGCCTTTAAGTTTGGCAGGCACTTTGCCTTGGGACGAATGGAAATTCCAGCATTCCCTGGCGCACAAAAAATTTGGGAGACTAAAGGACTCTGAGAAATCTTCCAAACCAAAGCATCCTCCCTCCCTCCGCTGCCAATAACCATTACTTTCATATTCATATTTGATAGTAATAGTAAAACTTAAATAGGACGAATGTCGGCTTCTTCCTGGAGTTCTTTAATATTTCTAAATCCTTGTTTTTGGAAACTTTGTTTGACGCCGGCAATCAATTTTGGAATGAAATCATAGCCTGAGCCTCGATAAGGTACTTTTATTACTTTCCCTTCGGGAATTTTTACTTTCATTTTTTCAATTCCATACCTTAAAGCTCCCCTCTTTTCCATTGCCTCAATCGAGCCCATTCCCCGATATTTTTTGACCATTCTATTTTCTTCGTAATCAAATTCTTTTTCACCAGGTGACTCATCTAGTCCGGCAAGAAGGGACCCCATCATTACTGTTTGAGCTCCTAAAGCTAAGGCCTTAGTTATATCTCCTGGTTTAGCTATATCTTGATCAATAGTGTCAGCAATTCTTATGCCTCCATCAGCGATTATCGGAAGGAATCCATATTTTTTCTCTAATTTTTTTGCGGCTTTTACACAATCCCAAACTGCCGAAGCCTGAGCCCGGCCCGTGCCGAGTTCTTGCTGAGTAATACAGGCTGCTCCCGGCCCAATGCCAACTTTGATAGCATCACAATATTTAAACCCTTCTTCCATTATTTTTTCCACCATCTCGGACGAATCAACATTACCTACTACCACTTCTAATTTGGGAAAGTTTTGTTTTACCCATTTTGCAATTTCCAATTGTTCTCTAAAAACAACGCTGGCATCGATGATAATTCCGTCAACGCCAGCAGTAATTGCTTTTTTAATTCTTTCTTGAGCCAGTTTTAATCTCGATTCAACGGCAATAAATACCCTCAATTGCTTATTGCTATTTTTTGTCGCCAAGGGAAATTGCTCGTTTTTTTGTAGGTCTGAATCAGTAACTAAAGCAACGACTTTATCATCGGCATCAACAATTGGCAAAGTGTCGAGATTATTCTTCTTTATTATCTTATTAGTTGCCCGGAGATCGTTTTTATCAACTGTTTCTGATTTTTTGGCAACTATCAATTTCTCTCTCGGAGTCATAACCTTGCTTAATTTTGTATCCATATCTTTTCTGTATCTGACGTCCCGACGGGTAACAATTCCTACTAATTTTGAGTTTAGGGTACCGTCTTCAGTAATCGGTGTGCTGAAGAAACCATATTTTTCGTTAATATTGTAGACATCTCTAATTGTATTTTTGGATGATAAAACAACCGGGCTGAAAACAAACCCGGCTTGAAATCTTTTAACTTTCTCTGCCTCTTCTATTTGTTCATCAATAGTTAAGAAATTATAATGAATTACCCCAATCCCACCCATCAAAGCCATTAGAATTGCCATCTCCGCTTCAGTAACCGTATCCATGGGTGCTGAAACAAAAGGAGTTTTTAAAATTACTCGTTTGGTAAAATTAGTAGCCAAATCAACCTCATCTCTTTCAAAATCAGGAAGTCGATTAGGAATAAGAGTAATACCTTTATACCAAAATTCCCTGCCCCTTAGAGAGTTTACTCTTCTGCGGGGTTTGTTTTGTAAATCAGGATGTAATTTTGCCATAGGAATTAATTATTATACCTTCTTTTTAAAATAATGTAATTCACTTTTGAAAGGCGAGGAGGACTTCATCCTCTTCTTCACCTTCGCTTTCATGATGAAAGCTCGGTTTTTGAATTTAAATAATCATTTGCTTTCTTGAGAATTTCTTTGGCATTTTTAAAAGTTAATTTTTCTATCGCCTCTTCATACGGCAGCCACTTAAAGCCAATGTGCTCAAAAGAGACCTTCACTTCTTTAGTTTTTGTCTCGGCTAAGAAAAAAGTAACTATTTTGAAAATGTTTTTTTCTTTAAATTTAAAAAAATATTTTATCCATTCTTTAAATCCTTCAATCAATTTTAAATCCTTTAATCCAGTTTCTTCCTCTACTTCTCTTTTAGCTGTTTCTTCTAAATTTTCTCCTTTCTCAATGTGACCCTTTGGAAAATCCCAATATTCCCTTGGCGCTTTAGCGTTCGAAGGATAATGCAAAAGAAGGTAATAAGTCTTACCTCCTTCTTTCCTAAAAATTACTGCTCCAGCAGATTTTTCAATTGGCATTTATTTGAAAAATTTAAGTAATTTTTCTATGGGTTGAGTGTTAATAATATCTTCTTTTTCGGCCCAGCCACGGCGGGATTGAGCAATCCCTAACTCAATAAAACGTAGCTGGTCTTTATGATGAGAATCAGTATTAATTATCATTTTCACTCCCGCCTCTTTTGCCCTTCTGATGTTCTGGTCATTTAAATCCAATCTTTCTGGATAAGAATTTATTTCCAAAATCGTTCCTGTTTCTTTAGCTACTTTCAAAATTTTATCAAAATCAATCTGATACTCATCCCTTCTCTGAATTATTCTTCCAGTTGGATGAGAAATGATGTCAACGTTTGGATTTTTCATTGCTTCGATAATTCTCTCGGTCATTTTTTCCTTTTCCATTTTGAAACTGGAGTGAACCCCGGCAATAACGTAATCCAATTTTTTCAATGTCTCATCTTTTATATCAATTGAGCCGTCATTTAAAATATTGGCTTCGCAACCTTGCAAAATTCTAAATTTGCTATTTACAATTTGTAATTTGTAATTTATTTTATCAATTTCTTTTCTTTGTAGGGCCAATTTTTTCTCATCCAATCCATGCTCAATTCTCAAAAATTTTGTGTGGTCAGACATTCCAATATAGGAGTAACCCAATTTTTGGGCCATTTTTGCCATTTCCTCAATTGTATTTGCTCCCCCATCCCAATTTGAATGACAATGTAGATCGCCTTTAATATCTTTATACTCAATAATTTTTGGCAACCCGTTGGGCTTGCCCTGAGCCTGTCGAAGGGCTGCCTCGATTTCTCCCTGGTTTTCTCTTAACTCAGGAGGTATCCAATCCATTCCCAAAGCTTTATAAACTCCCTCTTCAGTTTCTCCAGCTATCATTTTTTGGCCTCGAAAAACTCCATATTCATTAAGTTTCAAACCATTATCTATAGCAATTTTTCTTAAGACAATATTGTGTTCTTTTGAACCAATGAAATATTGAAGCGCTGCTCCATAAGATCTTTTTGGTAAAACTCTTAAATCCATATCAAATCCTTCTTTTAATCTTACTGATGCCTTAGTAGTTCCCTTCCCCCAAATTTTTATAATTCCTGGTAAAGATGTAAAAAAATCCATCACCTTTTCTGGCTTTTTCGAAATGACCAAAAAATCGACATCTCCAATTGTCTCTTTCCTTCTCCTAATAGAACCGACGACATCTACCCTTTCTACCTCTTTTAAACTTTTCAGTTTCTCCTCAACCTCTCTTACCTTTGGCAAAATATCTCCTAACAAAAATCTTCCTTTGCTTCTTTTTAAAAAAGCAATGCCTTCCAAAATATTCTTTTCCGTTTTTTCGCCAAAACCAAATAAAGGAGAAATTTTATGAGATTTAGCGGCCCGCTCTAAATCTTTTAAGTTCCTAATTCCTAATTTTTGGTAGAGAGTTTTTGCCTTTCTTGGGCCCACCCCTTCGACAGCAATTATCTCTTCTAAATTAATGGGTGTTTTCTTTTTTAATTTTTCGTAACCATTAACTTTACCTGTTTTTAAATATTCCTCGATTTGTTTGGCAATACTCTCGCCCACCCCAGGAATTTCTTTTAAGGCTTTTACTCCTCCTCTTTTGTAAATTTCTTCAACATCTTTTTCCAATGTCTCTAAAGTCAAAGCCGCCTTTTGATAGGCATAGGGTTTAAAAGCCACTCCTTCCATTTCCAGGTAATTTGCTATCTCATAGAATATTTTAGCAATTTCTTGGTTCTTCATAACCCTACAAATTACGAATTTTTACGAATATACGAATAAAATAAATTCGTAGCCGAAACCGAAAATTCGTAAATTCGTACACCGGTTTCGGTTAAAATGGTTTTTCTGATGGTGGTACTCTTGGAATAAAATGGTCTTTTGGGAAAATTTGATTCTGAATTAAAAGCAAAATTGAAGAAGCGATCAAACCAAACATACTCACCAAAACAAAAACAACTCTAAATCCTAAAAGGGTGGCTAATATCCCACCCAAAGCGCCGGCAAAGGCAGCCGCAAAACCAATTCCCGTGCTTTCGATGCTCCAAGAGAAAGCCTCCCACCCTTTATCAATGTGTCTGGTAAAAATGCCTGCCCAACTGGGAACCACACAAGCCATAGCCAAACCATGAATAAATTCCAAAGTAAAAATGTGCCAAGGTTGGGTTGAAAAAGCATAACCCAAGGGAATCAAATTGGCCAGATACATACCACTGACCAAAAACCGGAAATCATCTCTCTCGCCTCTTTTTACATCAAGAAAATGGGCAATAAAGGGCTGAACAACTGACTTTGTAATCCAATAAGTTGCGGCAATAAAACCGACCATTTCCAGGGAACCTCCCTGAATTTGCTTGGTTAAAAAGATGGCAAAAATCGGGCCGATTAAACCCCATCCAGATTGAAGAAGAAAATCAGAGGTAATTAAAGTTTGAATAACCTTATTAATGCCAATTTTCATTGTTTTATTACTTTTACAATTATTTCTCTTTCCCTCGGCCGATTGTCAAAGTCAACGAGAACGATTTGCTGCCATTGACCTAAAATCAATTTCTCATTTTCAATTGGGACAGTTAAACAGGGTTTCATC
>Ga0210043_1003093_pt1 | contig 10152 bp, 12 predicted proteins | sample CryGeymet201501t_FD_183990 | JGI IMG/M metagenome (GOLD analysis project Ga0210043, IMG submission 183990) | Groundwater microbial communities from Crystal Geyser aquifers in Utah, USA - Crystal Geyser metaG 2015-01t (SPAdes) (version 2) | ecosystem: Environmental > Aquatic > Deep subsurface >... | reverse complement strand
TGGCCTGGATCGCGTCGACGATGCGGATCGCGGCGGCACCGCGCCGCAGCTGCCGGCGGACGAGGACTGTTGACGGGCCTGCGCCCATGGCGTCGATCTCGTCCTGGGTCAGACGCAGCTGGACGAGGCGCGTGCGATTGGCGCGACGGTCTCGCTCGGCGATCCACGCGTCGAGCGCGTCGGAATCGTAGGTCTGGCCCTCGCGGGGAGGGCCTGAGGTCTTGAGGGATCGGAGATAAGCTCGGCCGATGCCGATGCGGTCGGCGGCCTGCTGGGCGTTGAGTTTCATGGGTTCTCCAGTGTGTGGGGGGGGTGATCATCTGGCTAACTCCTCAGCCAGATCCTCATCTGTGACGTCATCTCTCCATGCACGACCATGGAGAGCTGCCATCTCGGGCCCCTGTGCCGACTCAAGGGTCCATTGCCCTGTTGGCGATGTCTTACCATCCCGTCGCGCGTACGCCTCGACTAGCGTAGTCTCGTGATGCCACTGGCCCGTTAGGCCGAGAGATTCTTGTTGACGCAGCGTGAGCTTGCGCCAACCCTCTGAGTTCGCCTGCTCGTACAGCATCCTCGACGCAAGACGATTTGCCGCGGTGAGCGTGACGATTTCCTCGGCCGCTATAGCGGCCTGTAGGATAGCACCGTGCACATCTACACTTGCTGCATCGATCATGCGGTAGTAACGCCGCTGATGCCATCCCACGATGCGCACGGCATCCTGTGGAGTCACCGCATCGTCGAGGTGACGATAAGAGGCCCCCCACAACTGCTCTCCGGTGAGAGTGTTCACAGCCCTGAATTGGATCCCTGTGGGATCCAACGACCATTGAAGCTCTACGCACCCTACAAGATCCATCCCCGCGCACCTACTGCGCACACAGAATCTCGTGCGGACTGCGCCGTCGTATCGCCCTGTCTTCGAGGAGACCTCGATAACTAGTGGTCTTGTTCTGTCGACATCATCCTCAATGAGGATATCGAGTTCCCTGCACGGGACTCCTCGCCATCCGTATCTCTTGGCCTGTCGCTTGGCCGTCAGCCAGATAAGACCCTCGGTCGACTCCAAATTGGCCTGGAGAGTTTCAAGGGTCGGGGATACTATAACTGCTCTCAGAATGACTGTGTTCATCTGACACCTCAGTGAAGGTTGGTCTGGTACTACTCGTCTGCTTCGTCGCGAGCGCACTCGGAACACAACCAGTCATCGCCGGAATCACTACTGAGGGTCTCCCCACAGCGAGCACAAAAGGCCTCGTCGCCGTAGCAGCTGGGGCAGATCAGATCACCGTCGAGGTCGTGGATTGGCCAGCCGAGCGCAGACTCGGCCTCAGTTAAAGTGTGATTGCACATGTTCCGTCACCTGTGGTTTGGCCCTCGACCGGGCCGGGTTTGGCGGACGCCGTGGGCGTCCGCTGTAATCAGTCGTCTAATCCAATCATGACCCCGAAGAGCCCGTGTCTACTACCAGCCCGCCGTGATGTCGCAGCCGATGCGGCTGGTCATCATGCAGTTGCCGCCGCCAGGGGCTGGCTCGAAGATCTGGCCGTAGCCAGGGCAACCTGAGTCGGCGAGCCAAAACGCCTTGCGCCCGTAGATTTTGCGCACCGCGCGGGTGCGGGCGTCGGAGGGGTTGTAGCGGGTGGACATTTGGTCTCTCCTTGGTGTGTGGACTCGTCAGCGCTGGCCCTAGAGCGAGGTGATATTTCGCTGATCCAAATATTTTCGAGCCGCCGCCAAGACTCGGCGCGGGGCGTCCTCGTCTCGGCGGAGGCAGGGGACGAGGCTGCAGAACTCGTTGTAGCTCTCGTCTACCTCATTGGCCTCATCTGCCCGAGCCTGGATATCGGCCAGGTGGGCGACAAGTTCGCGATCTATCGGATGGGTGTCGATCAGGTAGCAGCACTGCCCGTCTCGAACGAGCGCCCACCGAGAGGTGAGGCGATGGAGGTCGAATCCGTTGCCGAAGAGGTCAACGAGGGAATCGATGGCGCGGTCATTGCTGTAATTGGTGGACATTTGGTCTCTCCATGTGTTGGGGGCGTCGCTGTGTGCGCCGCCGATTTCTCCAATCTACTCGATCCACGGCAGGGGTCAAGAAAAAAGATTGAGAAATGCGAAAAAAAGATTAAATCAGCGTGGGATAAGGAATTGCAGCACACTGGACGGGAGGCTCCTGGCATGCCCTGTGGGAGGTCACGGCTGGGTGGCCCACGGAGGTGTGCCCCTTGCTGACGGGACGCCTGCACGAGGCCGCAGCGACGTTGGGAGGGGATTCGGTAGGGTTTGTTCTGGCCCTAAAGATTTGCTCTTGATTAGCACCATCCTGGTGAGCTATGGTGCCCCTTGCCTGTGGTGGACGGTCAAGTGAACGCCAGGCCACAGGTAGCACTCACGTCCTCCCCTGGACTGACCTGCTAAGCTTGCACTGGGGGAGTCGCAAACAAGCAGCGCCAGGCTAATCCAGGACGGCGCGCGACAGGATGGACAGCAAGCACATCCAAAGGAACCTGGTAGCGTCGAGGACGGCGAAGAGGTTGGGATAAATCGACCTTCGTTCTCTTGAACAACGCAGAGCCCAACCTGAGCACTTTATTGCTGCTTGGGGGGGGCGGGCTGCGTCTCAGTCCAGCTCCAGGAAGGGATAAGGGGCTGAGAGGAGAAGATCTAGGATCTAGGATCTTGATCTAGGATCTTGATCTAGGATCTGGATCTAGGATCTTGATCTAGAGATCTAAGATGTGTACATTCCAGGTCCGTCCAGGCTGAGTTGGATTGCAAGCCCACCTCGCCACGAACCAGGTCACCCTCCTCACGGTCGGTGGCCTTTGTTCGTTCTGGCCCCCGCGTCACCTCACTGCTGACTCGCCACAGCCCCGGCTCCACGGCGATTGGCTGGCGAGGATGATGAGGTCACCCGCGCTGGATATAGGGCTGACCTGTCGCCTCACCTCCCGCCAGCGCGGACACCATGTCCATCCACCCTCACCGCTGCCGCCCTGCATGGCGGGATTGAGCTGTTGGCCCGCATATTTATTTTCCGCTCGGAATGCTGACTTGCGGCACAATCGCAAACTATTTGCACTGAGATGCAAAATAACTCTTGCGCTGTGGATTGGGATCGCCTATCTCTTGGGGTGTCAGGACGATCACCACCTGGGACGGGGACCACACCAGAACACTGGGCCCAGGGGTGATGAGGAGGCACACAGTAACGGCCTCATTCGGCACGCAGGGTCAATGACTTTGTGGCCCCCAGCTGCAGCAAGTGCTTGCGGCTACGGGTGATGGCCGACCGCTTCAGGGGTGCAACTTGGGCGGTGAGAAAACGAAACGAAACTATCACCTTGCTGAGTCGGTCAGCTGCTACGGCGGCCCTGGGTTCGAGCCCTGGGGCGAGGTGTTGGCCATCACATCGTTGGCCATGTACCAGGAGCGCAATCATGACGACCACCAAGACCATCACTCTGCACACCAAACTCAACTCTGGCATCTACGCGGATTGTGGCGGCGGAGAGGATGTGGTCCACGGCGAGTGGACTCTCGGCCCCCGCAATCTGCTCAAAGCCGTCGACGCACTCAATGAGCGCTGCAGGCAGGCCAGAGAGTCCTATGGCGACATTGGAGCTGGCTGGAGCTGGCTCCAGGTCGGTGCTGATGTGCTCGACCTCACCCACCGCGGCCCATTCACGCAGGTCCCCGACGCCGAGGACACGAAGATCACGGGTGAGACGCGCACCCAGTGGGCCCAGTACGTGCTCGCCGCCTTGACCAAGGCCGACCTCCAAGCACATGCCACTCGACCCCAAGGGCTATGAAGCGCCTAGTAAGACGGAGAAACACGGATGAAATACACGGCGCGGGTGCGGTTCGGCGCCTCAACGGATTGTGTCACCACTTTCCCGACGGCAACGGAGGCAATCAATGATTGCCTCCGCATGACGGACAAAGACGGCAATCTGCGCCCCTTCTTGGTCACCTGTGACGGGGTAACCGTCTCTGAGTGGCGGTGGGGCAGACCGTGCCAGGAAGCATCCCGCATTGAGTGTCCACAATGCGGACCGGTGGTTGCTGACGACGAGTTCTGCGCGTCATGCGGGCTAGAGCTCATCACGTACAGCGGCGAGGTGTGAGGCACAGCGCTGCCCCAGTGGGGGCTCAGCCAGGTCCAAACCCTGGGCAGCGCCTTGGCAGGGTGTGCCACCTGCCAGCTGCATGTGCAGCCAATCGGCACTAATCAGGAGCGAGGCCATGTCAGCAGTAGCGATAGATCCGGTGTGTGTCTGTGACTTCAGCGACGGCGACAATCCAGCCTGCCCCACCCATGGCAGGGAACAGGGTCTGATTGAGTATCGGGGCCAAGCTCACCCCTACGAGCTGAGCAGGTACCAGAAGGCGGTCGTTGACTGGTTCCTTGATGGCCATGGTAACGCCGTGGTGAATGCCGTGGCTGGGTCTGGCAAGACAGCGACTCTTGAGTGCCTGGCCAAGTACGTGACTCAGTCAGCGGTATTCTGTGCCTTCAACAAGCACATTGCCGACGAGCTTTCGGCCAAGCTCCGCTGGCACCAGACAATCCAGGTCAGGACGCTGCACTCAATCGGATACGCGGCGACCAGGTACAAGCTGCGCTGCAACCCTAAGGTGGATGCCACCAAGTACAGCACCCTCATCAGGCAGCTGTTGAGGGAGGTCATCAGCACGAGCAAGGTGGCCGGCAAGCCGACCGCCAATGGGGTGAGCAGATGGGTCGAGGAGACCAACCCATTTGTCCAGCTCAAGGAGCTGTGCAACATGGCACGGGTAAACCTCCTCAAGGAGGTCGACGGGCCGGCCATTCTGTCGCTGGCCAACACCTACGCGATAGACATCGAGGTCAAGGACCTTGGCTTCTACAAGCTGGCACTTCCGGCCCTGCTTAAGGCCGGTGAAGCGTCCATGCGGTCGGTGATGGACTTCACCGACATGATCTGGGCGCCTTGGCTGCTCGCTGCCATGCCGTACCGCAACACGGTGGTGATGGTCGATGAGGCTCAGGACCTGAACAAGGCCCAGCTCGACCTGGCCTTGAAGTGTGTCAAGGCCGACGGTCGTATGTTGTTCGTGGGGGATCCATTTCAGTCGATTTATGGGTTCGCGGGGTCAATGTCTGACAGCATCGACCTCATTATCAAGTCCACTGCAGCCACCGTGTTGCCACTTAATGAGTGCTATCGATGTCCAACCAGCCACATCCAGCTGGCTCAAGCCATCGTGCCACACATCGAGGCTACGTCTTGGGCCAAGACCGGCGAGGTCAAGACCATCAAGGAGGATGAGTTGTGTGGGGCCATCGAGGCTGGTGACCTCATCATTTGTCGGTTGACGGCGCCGCTTATCAGGCAGGCGTTTGGCCTCATCAAGGACGGTGTGGCCGCCAAGGTGCGAGGTCGGCAGATTGGTGAGGCCCTGGTGGCAGTGCTTGACCGCCTAGCCAAGGGCAAGAGCTACCGGTGGGAGTCGCTCAAGGATCACGTCGGTGAGTGGTCCGATGGAGAGCGTGTCAAGATCCTCAACCGAAATGGCAATGACCATGAGGATCCACAGCTGCAGAACATCTCTGACCAGGCTGACTCTTTGCTCGCTCTGCTGGCATACTCAGGAGCCAGCTCAATGCTGGGGCTCAAGCAGCACATTGCCCAGCTGTTCAGCGACGAGCAGGCCACTGTGTGGCTCAGCACGGTGCACAGGGCCAAGGGCTTGGAGTCCGATCGGGTGTTCATCCTCAGACCAGACATGATGCCACTGCCCACCGTCAAGGGTGGGTGGCAACTGAGACAGGAATGGAATCTTCGGTATGTGGCACTGACCAGGGCCAAGCACAGCCTCACATTCGTGAAGGGGGATTGACATGGCGGAGTATGACGCCAGATGAGGCGGAGGAGATCGCCGCTCAGCTGCTCAGTATGGCAGCTGAGGAACGCAAGAAGGTGCCGCTACCTGGTGGCGGACAGTACAACCCCAAGTATGACGGGGTGATTGATGAGGCTCTGGCCCTGGTCGACTTGATGAAGTGAGTGGAGTGGTGTGCTGAGTGGCTCGTGGGGGTTCGACTCCCCCACAGCACATTGAGATTTTCGACAACCCCAAACCAAGGTGGTCTGATGAGCGACGAGACGACAGAGACGACGACGGCCCTGACGGCCGCCGAGTGCAACGAGGGGATCAGTGTGGCCGCTGACCGGATGTTGGCAGCTGCTGCCGAGGGAGACAGGGCGACGGTGGATCTCATCCACGATGGGGCTCAGGTCTTCGCCAACGTGCGGGACAGAGTGAGGGCTCTGGCCAGGGCATACGCCAAGGCCCAGCAGGCACTTGATGAGGCCGAGGTCGATGAGGTCGGCAAGGTCATGGACCTTGCCCCATACGACGTCAGCGAGTGCAGGATCAGCACCACAATCCTCACCGTCCAGCTGATGCTAAGCCGTCTGTTCGAGCAGGCGGCCATGGACCTGGCTCCAGCCTACCAGAGGGCCAGCAATCTGTGGTCACGGGTCAAGTGCTCTCAGCTCATCGAGTCGATGCTGATGAGGCTCCCGATCCCTGACCTGTATGTCCACGAGTCAGGCGCCAATGGAGAGTGGTCTGTGGTCGACGGGTTGCAGAGAATCAGTGCCATCAGCTCGTTCGTTGTGGGTGACATGAAGTTGGGGGGCATGGAGTATCTGACCACGCTCAATGGTCAGAGATTCAAGGACCTGCCTGGCAGGATGCAGCGTCAGATCATGGAGACCAACTTGGCCTTTCACATCGTTGAGGCAAGTACGCCAATGGGGGTGGTCTTCAACCTCTTCAAGCGGCTCAACACTGGAGGGCTACGGCTCACCGCCCAGGAGATCCGAAACGCCCTGAACCAGGGGCCGGCCGTGGATTGTCTGGCTGACATGGCAGACGACGAAGCGTTTTCGGCCTGCACAAGCAACGGGGTGAGCGGCAAGCGTGCTGCCGACGTTGAGGCCGCGCTGAGGTGGCTCAGTTTTGCCATGCATGGCCTCGATGCACCCAGTGTGTATCAGGTCAGTGACATGGATGGTTGGCTGTGTGCTGCTATGCAGCGGCTCAACAAACTGAATCCCATCGAGCAGGACAAGTGGCGCCAACGGTGGGGAGTCATCTGTCAGGGAGCCTTCAACATCTGGGGCGGTGAGGCTTTCCGCAAGCCCGTTGGCACCAAGCGGAGCGGTGTCAGTAAGGCCCTGTTGGACAGCTTCGGCTGGGCCCTCAACTCTGTCAGGGACGGCTACGACTCTGACCATGAGTTCTTGGCGGCCTGTGAGGAGGCTGCAGCCGTTGTCACGAACGCCCATGCTGCGGCCATCCAGCTCGATGCGGAGTACCTGGCATCCATCAGCTACAGCACCAGAGACGTGGCAGCAGTGCGCAAGCGCCTTGCTGTGGCAGCCAAGTGCTGTGAGGCCCTCAACGGGATCACGCTCTGAGAAGCGCTAGGCGACGATTCTACGGCCATCAGAATTGGGCTGCCCGTTTGGGTGGCCCTTTCCTTGTTGGCCTCGCATGGGGCTGCTGATGGCTGCAGAACGCCAATTCATCCCACGGCCAGCACAACTGGCGATCACTATCGAGGGCACCATGGTGGTGGCCATCCAATGTGAGAACTGGCAGGCAAGAGCCCTGACCAGAACACTCAGGTCATTTCAGGAGGCCATGGGGCTTAGTGCCACTGGTCTCATCGAGGCACTCACGGCCATCATCGCCACTGAGGCTGCAGCCCATGGCGAGCACATAGGGGAGCAAAATGGATCAGACAATGGACCAGACGAAGGTTGATGAGCGGCGGACAATTATCCGCCGCAACCTTAATTTCATCGCGATGATGAAGGGGTTTGACTCGCTCAGCGCTTTCGCTGAGAGCACCGAGCACAGCAGGCAGGTGCTTTCGTACAAAATCGACAGGGCAGCAGGCGGCTGCCTCAACTCACGGCGGTGGCTAGGCCAGCTGTTTGGCCTCAGTGATGAGGCCGTTGACAGTCAGGACCCGCCTGTTATTGCAAGGGGGGACTGATGACGGTACAGCGGACTAGCGATCACATGCGCAACCTGTGGGGTGAGTGCCAGTTCAAGTGGCTCTTGGCAGACGGCCTGAAGCTGGCAGCACCACAGGCAACCACCATCCCTCTGGCGATGGGATCGGCCTGGCATAGGCTTATGGATGTCTGGTGGGCTGGTGATGTGTCTGATGGACACAGATTCAAGCCTGACTGCCTGAATTTCAGGGAGTCAAACGCCAGATGGGCCTTGGCTGACTGGTATCATGTGCAGAAAGCCAAGCTCGATGGGTTTAGCACTGATGCCCAGCCGGCCTTCGACGCTGACAGCCTGCTGGAATCCATGGTGCTGCTCTATGACATGCTCAAGGCGTACACCCAGCAGTGGAGCTCCAGCCTGTGGGATGTGGTGGCCACCGAGTTGAGTGTTGAGCGGTACTTGCCCACACCATCAGGTCACCGGTCTCAGATCCTCGATGAGGTCAGGCTGGACAAGCTGGTCAGGGACACCAGCGGGCAGCACTGGTTGGTGGAGCACAAGACCACACAGGACGACCTCAACACCTGGATTGAGCACAACACCTACAGGCCTCAGGCGGCTGCCTACGCATCGGCCATTGAAGACCACCTGGGGATCCAGGTGGCTGGTGTCATCTATGACTTGGCGAGGAAGTCCAGGGCTCATACTCCAGACACGTGGGATGTGCTCAAGAGCGGCAAGGCCTTGGCAAAACCAAAGAGCGGCAAGGCCCCATCAACCCTGACCGCCCATGAATTTGAGAACATCTTGGCCTTTCATGGCTTTCCGCTTGATGGGGAGGGGTCTCAGGATTGGTACAGGCCAGTCCTTGAGCAGTGTCAGAGACGTGAGGCAGCTCACGGCCATCCCAGGGTCAGGCGGCACATCTACCGATTTGCACCCGGTGAGACCCAGCTGGTGGCCCTGGAGCAGTACGCCATGGGCGTGGACATCAGGCGGGCCAGGAAGCTGCTGGACAGGCCGACCCAATCCACCCTGTACCACCTCAGGCGAAAGCTCGATGTGGCCACTGACCCTGATGAGGTGGCTGATATTCAGCAGCAATGGGCAACAGCTGCAGCCACAGAGGTCAAGCGCATTGGCCACCTGTTCCCCAGGTGCCAGGCAAGTTGCTGGAAGTGGAGTCGGCCGTGCATCTACATGGACGCATGTCAATTCAGATCGGTGGAATCAATGAGTGGCCTCAGGTTGAGGCACTCACGACCAGAGGAAACAGCTGATGAAAGTGACGGAGATGTTTGAACAGAGTCCGTATGCCAACTGGCTGCTCTATGGCCAGCCAGGGTGCGGCAAGACCACATACGGGGCCCTATGCCCCGATCCACTGATCCTGCTCACCGAGCACCACGGCAAGGCCAGCATCATGGCCGCCAATCCCAATGCAGAGGTGGTGCTGGTCGACAGCTACGCCCACTTTTTGGCGATCATGAGGTCGCTCAAGGCCGGTCACACAGATGGCCGGATGTTCACCTTCGAGGTCGAGCATATTGCACCCAAGGCCATGACCGAAACCCTGTCGGTCCGGACGCTGGTGATCGACTCGATCAGCAACATCCATGAGCTGGCCAGCCGGTACTATCCAACCGACAGCGCCAATCCCAAGGTGGGAGGCAAGGCCTGGCAGGACGTGCAGCGCGACCTCAGGGCCATGATGCACGACCTGAGGTCATTGCCTGTCAACATGGTGTCTCTGGCTCTGGTCAACCAAACGGTTGGCGAGGACAAGGTTGTCAAGGTGATGCCCAACCTATTTGGGAAGGCATCCGTCAACATCGGCCAATACTTTGACGGGTTGGGGTTCATGTTTCGTCGAGGTGAGGGCAGACACTCAATTGGCTGGAGCCTGCCCAATACCTACATCACCAAGTCAATCCCTGACCCACACGACCGTTGCCCGTTTACGGTCAACTTTTCGAAGCGTGGTGAGGGTGCCACGCTGGGCACTATCATGATGGCACTCTATGACCTTCCAGCGGAGTTGGTGGGCGCGGAGTGGGACTCAGCTGACCAACTGACCTGGGAGCCAGGTGAAGCGGAAAACCGCTCAGACTCGCTCTGAGTTGGTGG
>Ga0210043_1003090_pt1 | contig 10161 bp, 12 predicted proteins | sample CryGeymet201501t_FD_183990 | JGI IMG/M metagenome (GOLD analysis project Ga0210043, IMG submission 183990) | Groundwater microbial communities from Crystal Geyser aquifers in Utah, USA - Crystal Geyser metaG 2015-01t (SPAdes) (version 2) | ecosystem: Environmental > Aquatic > Deep subsurface >... | reverse complement strand
CCTCCTCCTATGTACTTAAGAGGAGGTAGTTAATATTTTTTTTATCCTAAACCTATTTTGGTTGGATCACATCTTTCCCTCTTAAGTGAATTGGGCACCGTGTCCTTTGCCAAAAGGCTCGGTTGCCGGGTGAATTGCTTCACCACTCTTGATGTATATAGATATAGTATCAGTAAAATGGTTTGATTTCAATGACTTTACTGAGCGTTGACAGTTTCGGGTTTTTTTTGATCAAATGAAGTATGTACCAAAAAATAGGCGAAACAATTAAAGTAGCAGGAGTATATAAGAACCATACTTTTCACCCCTTTAAGTTCTTATGGCACGATCGTTCATTAAAAATAGATCAAATCACCCTAATCTCTGATGTCAAAGATGGTACGGTCAAAAAAAGATTTTATAGTGTCATCGTTGGTCAGGAAGTCTATCGCTTACTTTTTAATCGAGAAACTGAAAGTTGGTTACTAGATGAGCTGTGGGTAGATTAATATGCCAGAGATTGATTGGAATAGAAAAATACTACTCGTCGATATTAACTCTTACTTTGCAACGTTATTACAACAAGAAAACCCCCACTTAAGAGGTAAACCAATTGGGATTGTTAAAGATGTCGGTCGAACTTGTATCATTGCTGCCAGCAAAGAAGCTAAGCAGTTAGGCATTGCCACCGGAAGCAATGCTCATCAGGGGAAGCTTAAAGCTCCTAATTTAATTTTATTACCTGCTCAGTTTGATCGCTATCTAGATGCGACTAAGCGCTTAAAGAAAGTCTTTAGTCAGATTAGCCCTAAAACATACATCTACTCCCTTGATGAAGCCTTTATCGATGTCACTGATTGTCAAAAATATCTTTATCACAATATCGAAGAACTGGCTCTGACTATCCAAAATAGTATTAAAAAAGAACTAGGGGAGTGGGTAACTTGTAATATTGGGATTGGCCCTAACTACCTAACGGCTAAACTTGCCTCAAACATCGCTCCTAAAGGAAATTCATTAACTATTACTCCGGATAACCTTGATGGTATTTTGGCAGAAGCCCCTTTTAGTGAGGTTTGTGGGGTAGGGATGAGACTGGAGAGTAAACTAAAAAGATTAGGCATTACCAATCCCTATCAAATTCGCTTTTATTCAGGGAGTGAACTAGAGAACTATTTTGGACCATTCTGGTCAAAAGAGTTATTAAAAATTGCTTACGGAGAAGAAACTCACCACTTTGATTTACTAGAAATACCTCATATCCAGATGAAATCTGTCGGTCGCTCAATTACTGGTTATCATCTCTATGATGATGAGCGGGAGATAAAAGCGATAATATATAACTTAATCAGTGAAGTCATCCATAAAGTCAGAAAAATGGGCCTAGCTGGGAGACAAGTCAGCATTTTTTTAAATGGCCAAGACCAGTTCTGGAGTAATCATACTACTATCAAACATCTGATTAATCATGAGCAAGAGATGTTTGAAATGATTTATCATCAGCTCTATAGGAAGTGGCATCGTTCTTTTAAAATTATTAAATTTGCCGTTAGACTATCTTTACTGGAAAAAATTGGCCAAAACTCTTTACTACTTGATTGGCAGAAACAAGAAAAAGTTCACCAGGCTTTAGATAAGGTAAATGATAAGTATGGACTCTTTACTCTCAGAACAGGAGCACTCCTCAATCAGCCAATTATTAGACCAGAAGTAACTGGCTTTCTTGGAGATAGGCTTTATCAGTTATCAAATAATACTTAAAACTACTCAATCACAACTCTCGCATCAAGTACCTTAGCTCCGCTTGGTAAAGCTAATAAAGGGTTAATATCTAACTCAATAATTTCTGGGAAATCGGTCACCAGTTGTGACAGTCTGCCAATCGCTTCGATCAATGACTCTTTGTTGACTGGTTGTTGTCCTCTCACTCCATCAAACAGTTTAGAAGACTTGAGACCATTGATCATTCTTATTGCGTCATCTCTAGTCAATGGGGCATAAGCAAAGTTTACATCTTTAAGAACTTCAACATAAATTCCACCTAAGCCAAACATAATCATGGTGCCTAACCCAGGAGCTTTACTAACTCCTAAGATCACTTCTATCCCACCTTGTGGAGCCATTTCCATTAACAAAACACCGTCTAATTTTGCTTCAGGCTTCTTTTCTGAAACAGTTTTAAACATTTCTTGATATCTCTCCGCAGCATCCTTAGTAGTAACATTGAGCATTACCCCTCCAACATCACTTTTGTGTAAAATATCATCAGAAACAATCTTCATCGCAAACTTAGCTTCATCTCCACCCATCTCAAAACACTTATGAGCAGCTTCTTCTGGTGAGCTAGCGACACTTGATTGTAATAATGGGAAATTGTATGCTCTCATAATTTCCATTGCGGCTGCTTCGGGAAATGATGTTTGATCATTAGCTTTAGCATCACTAAAGATTCTTTTTACTTTATCGTAATCAACATCACCAAAGTGTAATTTCTCACCAGCAGGTTGTCTGCTCCATTTAGTAAAGTTAGACAGAGCCGCCAAACTGGCAGCAGCTGGTTCGGGGAAAGTGGTCGTCATAATATCCGCCTTTTGTAGCATTTCCACACCCTGATGAACCGATTTTTCTCCCATAAAACTAACAACCAACGGTTTATCATTGCCATCCATTGCCTCAATGATAACTTGAGCAGTTTCTTCTACCTCAGTCATTGATTGGGGAGTGAGGAGGATAATAATAGCATCGGTATTAGGGTCATCTTTAACAACTTCTAAAGCCATTCTATAGCGATCAGCCCGAGCATCACCGAGAACATCAACCGGATTGTGAGTGCTAGCAGCCTCTGGAAGATTCTCCTTTAGCACCTTGACTGTTGCTTCACTTAGTTCTGCCATCTTAAAGTTTTGTTTAACAATCTCGTCCGTAGTCAAAACACCAGGACCTCCAGCATTAGTGATTACAGTGACATTTTCTATTACCGTTTGTTTATTTACACAGAAGATTTGAGCAAAGTTAAAGAGTTCTTCGATAGTATTGGCTCTAATAATCCCGGCTTGGGCAAAGAGAGCTTCATAGGCGCTATCTCCACCACTAAGTGACCCAGTATGAGAAGCAATTGCCCCAGCTCCTGCTTCAGTGCGACCAGATTTAAGAATCACTACCGGCTTAGGGTTATCGCCCTTATTAAGCTCAATTAAAGTGTCAATCATTTGATTAGCATCAGCTAATTGCTCAGCATAGAGAGCGACAACTTTTGTTTCTGGGTCAGTATGTAAGTATCTAATCAAATCAACTTCATCAACATCAGCTTTATTACCAATGCTGACAAACTTAGAAAAACCAATCGCCATCTTATCTGCATAGTCAAGAACAGCCGTACAGAGTGCCCCTGACTGGGACATAAAAGCAATATTACCAACCTCAGGCATTAAAGCTGCAAAAGAAGCATTCATTTTATTTTGGGCATTAATCACACCCAAACAATTAGGACCAATTAAAGCAACGTTATTCTTACGACAGACGTCTCTTAATTCTTCTTCTAACTTAATATTTCCCATCTCTTTAAATCCAGCCGAAATAACCACAGCTGCTTTTGCTCCCTTAGTAGCAGCTACTTTAACAACGTCAGGCACAAACTTTGCTGGGATCGCTACCACCACTACGTCAATTTCAACATCAACATCTTTAATGTCATGGTAGACTTTTTGACCATATAGCTCGTCAATTTTGGGGTTAATGGGAATGATTTTCCCCTGGTATCCTTGACTAGTTAAGTTCTTTACGACATCATTGCCGACAGTTTTCTCGCGGGAGGAAGCTCCAACAATAGCAATCGACTGGGCATTAAAAAGATCATCAAGATTCATGCTCTCATTCTAACTAATTTTAGATAGGATTACTACTTTGGGATATTTAAATCCTACCTTCTAAACTTTAAACACATGATTGAATTAATGAAAAATGAGCATCCTCGATGCAGAGCATACGAGGTATCATGCATTACTCATAGCCGTCAAATAAACCAATAGATGATCTATGTATCTGAGTATATTTTTTCCCCTGTTTCTTAACGTAATCACTTATTACTGACTCGTTCCCATGTGCACCTACTGTTGATATGTAATATCCAGAGGTCCACAAATTGCTTCCCAAAGTCTCTTTTTTTATCCAAGGAAATTTTGCCAGAAGTTTTTTAGCCGTTATACTTTTTGTAATCTTAGTTATATTTGTTGCTGATCTAGGTGGGATTGATTGAATTAAAAAATGAACATGATCTTCATCGCTACCAATCTCAACAAAGATCATTTCGTAACACTCTCCTATTTCTATACAAATTTTTTTTAATTCATCAACCACTTCCGGCAAAAATATCTTCTTCCTACGCTTTGCTGGACATACTAAGTGATATAAAAGCAAATTTCTGTTGTGTGATCTATTTATATGTTCTGACACCTACCCATTCTACCTCAATCTAACTATGACTATTGTACCAAGGAAACTTAGTTTCCTTAGAAACCTTCGAAGCGGTGACCCCGATGCAGAGCATACGGGGTATTAAAGAATAATTAGACTACTTATTCAGTTAATATTTGATTGCACTATTTAGGTCACCATTGATTTCCGGAATAAAGACGTCATAAAGTAGATTTTGTTGCATATTTATTACTGGAACTTCTTCACCATTTCGTAATACTCCCTCACGAGCAACTGTGACTACTTCAATTAACTTAGGGTCATATAAATTCCCTAGAATATCTTCTAACCCTCGTAAAATTACTTTGACTGTTGAACCGGTACTATAGGCATCATCGATAATCACGATTTTCCCTCTTCGCCTAATAGTTGCTTTAATATCTTTCTCAACTTGTTGACCAAAGGCAAGATACTTTGGTTTTTCTGGTGAAGTAATAGGATTATAGCTATAGATACTGTCTCCAGAATCTGTTTGCTCCTTAATTTCCTTAAAATCTTTACTTCCAATTAATTCCAATAATGGAAGCTCTACTTCTAGGCAAGCACGACGAATCATTGGCATTGATTTTGTCGAAAAAGGCGTTAAAGCTAAAGAGACATTATCCAATTTTACTAACATAGTTACCAGAGCACTTGTTCCAGCTTGTTTGACTTCTTCTTCACGAGGATCAAACCATGCAATCCAAATTGGTTGTGTATCACTACCAACATTTTTTAAAGCCAACTCAATTACCATCTGACCCAAAATAATTTCCAAATATGGTTGCTCACCTCGAAATTTTATATCCTCGGGACGATAGATCTTTGGTAGATGTTCAATGGGTGTATGTTGCATTACTTTTTTTTCTTTCCATTTTGTTTTTCAATCTCTTTTTTTTCTTTCTAAAGCTTTTTCAACTCTTGAAAGAGCATAAAGAAATAAGCGTTCTTCTTCTTGATCCATTCCAGGATTTCGACGAGCTCGCTGATATTCTTCCCAATATGCTCGGTGAGTAATATCTCCTTTTTTAGTACATTGTGCACAACCACATTTTTCTGCTTTCTCACGCCAATAATACATCTCACTCATCAAGTATTCTAACTGCTCTCTCTCGAGCTCAGTGATATGCTCGTTAGCTAACTTTTCTGCTAATCTTGGTGGCCATGATAATTCTGTCATACTGTCCTTTTATAGTTTATAAATTTATAATAAAAAACCCTCCGTGTAGGGGAGGGGTTGCTTTCTTTTTCAATTCATCACTCTACAACAAACCTCCCCTAAATTTATGGGTAAGAATAATCTTGCAGTGACGCTTAAATAAATAACTCATTATCTATAATTCTAAAACCAAGTGGTACAATCTACAACTAACAAATATTTGACATCATACTTTTTATCACACAAGATATGAGGATAATTAGTATCAATATGATCAATGAACATAAATCACTGATTATTTTTTATTTTTAAATTATGTATACAGAGAAACTAATTGTCCAAGACGTTGATGAATGTATCTTCAATAGTGTAGATAAGCATTATACTACCTATAAAGCGATTGCTGAACAACGAAACAATGTCATCGTCCCATCTCTTGAAGATGTCATTAGAATGGGGGGCACCCATGCCTACTTTGGTCAGTTTGACTGGTATGAAGAATTAAATAAACACAATCGGAATGATGAGGGGTTTAATCGGGGACAGGAGCAAATTAACGGCTCCCTAGAAGCCCTAACATTTTTACAATCACAATTAGCCGTCTACCTCACTACTAGACCACAACAGTTAGAAAGAGTCACCAAAGAAGAACTAGATGCCCATGGCTATCCAGATAGAAGAGTGATTTGTAGATCTAAAGATGTTCCTTTCAAAAAAACTACAGAGTGGAAAACCTGGATGTTAGCCCAGTTAGCTAAACAGTTTCAAGCCCAGATGCTAATGATTGATGACTCAGTTAACTTACACCAGCACTTAAATCATGCCAAACTGAATGGAAGTAAAGGTCTCTTAGACACAATTCTTTTTGCAGGACCAATGACACCTAAGGGGAATGGAGAAATGAGTTGGGAGCAGATTATGCTTGCAATGAGTGGAGATATGTGGGTGGCTTAGGTTAGCTGGAGATATCTTTTCAATAGATCTACAGGATAGATATAAACAAGCTTTCATATTTGAATAATTGTTTTAACATAAAAACATATATAAGCCTTTTTCCTCTTCAAATCTTAATAATAGGTGATAAAATTTACAGAATTTGGTATAAAATATACATAACGAATAAACATTAATTATTACGGAAAGTTAGTAATGAAAATTTTCTTGAGTGCTTCAATCTATGGTAAACAACATCTTGAAGATAGTTGTAAAAAGATTGTTGAACTAACCAAGAAGAGTAAGAATACCATCATTGCTGACCATATTTTAGACACCACCAATGAGCAAATGGCTCAATGGAAAAAAGATCAAGATATTAAATACCATAACTTTGTCATGAATGGTATCAAGGACTCCGATGCCGTCTTTGCAGAAATATCCCATCCTAGTACTTCAGTAGGTTTTCTAATTGCAATTGCAGTCCAAGCAGGTAAGCCAGTCGTATGTTTCTATAATGGAGAAGAGAAGCCACATTTGTTTAATACGCTTGAAGAACAAAACGAGAAGTTTGTAGTTGTTGAATACCATACCATAGCTGACTTAGATAAGCTCGTTCCAGAGATGATTGAGTTCATCCATGAGGGTCAAGATACTAGATTTAACTTCTTTGTTACTCCTAAGCACATTAACTACCTAAACTGGATTGCAAAAACTAGAAGAATCCCTAGATCAGTCTTTCTGAGAAGATTGATTGAAGAGGAGATGAAGAAGAATAAGAACTAAAAATGTCAAACCCTTGGGAAAAAATATATACCTCCTCTAACCCCGATGATTTTAAAGATCCTTATCCTTTGTTTGATCTTGCTATACACAACCTAAAAGCAAGTAACTCAAAAAAAGTTTTAGACATAACTACTGGAAACGGGAGACATTTAATAGAACTTGCAAGAAATGGTTTTGAAACCTATGGATTTGATATATCTGACAAAATTATTGATTTATCATCCACAAACCTAAAAAAACTTAATTTGTCAGCAAATCTTATGGTCTCAGACATGTTTAAAGAGTATCCATATCAAGACAATTTTTTTGATGGGGTAGTAGCAATTCAAGCAATTTATCACGGATCAAAAGAAAACTTTTATTACGCTATAAAAGAAGTACGAAGAGTCTTAAAAAAAGGAAAACCTTTTATATTTACAGTATCCAAAAGTTACAAGAGATGCATGGATGGAAGCTATAAAAAGGAATTTGAAGTTATTGATGATAGAACTATAATTCCTTTGACAGGCAGAGAAAAAGGACTGATGCATTTTTTCCCTAATAAAAAGATTATTAAAGATGCCACAGGAAAATTATTTGAAAATACAAAAATTATTGATGATGATGACAATCATTATTATCTAGTACAATGTAAATAAAAGGCATCAATATGAATATATATTTTATGAGCTCGCCTAGGGCAAAAGAAAAATACATTAAGCAATACACTTCTATATTCAAAACAATTGAAAAAATGGGTCATAAAAATGTTACTGATTTTATTCTAAATGTTGATGAAGAAAAATTTTATTTATCAGATATTTCTTCCTTCTATAAAAAAACAAATAAACAACTAAAAAATTCTGATATTTGTATTTTTGATGCTACAATCCCAAGTTTGGCAATTGGACATCTTATTTCAACAGCTATCCAATTCGGTAAACCAGTAATAATATTCTATGTAGGTGAAAACCCTCCACACTTTTTAACAGGATTGAATGATAATAAAGTACAGTTAATTCATTACGAAGATCATAAGCTCACAAACATATTAAGTGATGCCCTAGACTACGCCTCCTCCCAACAAGACACCCGATTCAACTTCTTTGTCGCCCCTAAACACATTAACTTCATGGACTGGATAGCTCACAACAAGAAAATCCCTAGGTCAGTCTTCTTAAGAAGATTGATTGAAAGAGAGATAGCTAATGATGATCAATATAATAATCAGTAATAAATAGTATCTAGAATCTAAACCCCTCCTTTGAGGGGTTTTTTATTTATCCAATATCCTTTTTACCCCTTAACTTTATACATCATAGTTATATATAATTATTATTTAACCTCAAAGACATAAATTAGATCTATATACGCATTAGTTATTCATGGACATAATGAGTCATCTGATAATATAATATAGGATAGTTATAAAATAAAAAATATAAATTTATGGAAACTGGGGAAATTAATCCTCAAAAAATTTTATAAATTTTCAGTATCCTATAATTATAAAACAATATGTCTAAAAGAAACCCTGAACAAGAAAAAACAAATATCTTTCAAGAAATTTTAGAAAGAAATCCTAAGCTAGCCAACTTTATCACACGTGCAATGCTAGGATCAATTCTACTGTTACCAGGAGTAGGAATAGCTGCTCAAGATGGCGGAGAAGGAGAAACGATCGATAATGTTATAACATCAGTAACTCCAGAAAGCCCAAGACAAATAAATAGTATAACAATAGATATCCCTAACAAAGTCAATATTAGAAGCATTAACCCTGAAAATTTTGGAAGCGTTAATCCCTTTGCACCAAGGACAAATGTAGAAGTCGTTGGATACGTTGCAGATGGTCCTTTACAAGTAATTAAACCAGGGACTTGGCTAGTCACTGCAGATAAACACGCCGTACATGCTTCTCTTATAGAAGTAGCAGCTAATCAGATCTCCAACTTAGACCTATATCATTATGTTGGAAATGGCTATGTGGTAGTTGAATTAGAAGTTCCAGTCGGAACCCCAGAACCCCTTGCTGCTCCAACAGCCCCTACAGAAGTGCCAGCGGACATAGAATCTACTGTGACTCCTGTCACTCCTGTTGATGAAGAATTGGTATTTCCTGAAATAATGCCAACAGCCACAATAACACATTTCACAGTTGAAGGAGTGAAAGAAGGAGTGTTCCCAACTGAGACAAGTACTGTCGAAATTAATCCAGATCATTTACTACCTTATCCATTTGGAATTATCCCCAGTGGATTTTCTGAACTAACCAATGTGCTAAACAATGATAGAGAACCAGATCCAGAGATAGGCAGATGGCCGAAAACAGCTATTTCTGGAAAAATTGTTAAGATTATCGAAAGAAGAAGTGGAAACAATGAATACAATTATATTGAATTACAAACTATAACCCCAGAAGGGAATGAAGTTGTTGCTATTATCAGACTATCAAACTATATTAGATATATGCCAATTACAGATCAAGGGGAATTAGCAATTACTCAAGAAGCTAGTGAAGTTTTATGGGACACAAATGACGTTGCTGATAACGGAGTCATCATTGCTCCTACTAGAGAACTCAAAAAAGGTGACCATATCACGCTTGATGTTAATATAGTTGAAATAGAAGATAACCGTGTTACTGGTGCAAATGGAGCTCAAAACATGAGATTGAATGGTATAGCTGATGGGAGTATTTATGGTGTTTTTGAAGCAATTGATAACGGAGAGATCGATGGAACGCCAGCAGCCAATTTTTACGGTGGATACAACATTATTTATAATCAAGATTAAATGAGCATCCTCGATGCAGAGCATACGAGGTATCATGCATTACTCATAGCCATCAAATAAACCAATAGATGATCGGT
>Ga0210043_1003087_pt1 | contig 10170 bp, 11 predicted proteins | sample CryGeymet201501t_FD_183990 | JGI IMG/M metagenome (GOLD analysis project Ga0210043, IMG submission 183990) | Groundwater microbial communities from Crystal Geyser aquifers in Utah, USA - Crystal Geyser metaG 2015-01t (SPAdes) (version 2) | ecosystem: Environmental > Aquatic > Deep subsurface >... | reverse complement strand
GTTATTGTTTTGTTGATTTCAGGAACAAAAACTCGCTTTTTCTGAAGGTTTGCGTATCGTCGTCGCTTTCCAGTTGGATTGAACTGAGTAGCACGCACACGGTTTGAGTAACCGCCTCCTACTTGTGAACTTATTCCTGTTAAATCACATGACTTTGCCATACGTATTTGAATTATGTTTTGCCATCCTACCAGACACTCTATATAATGCAAGAGTCTATGGAACCAGTTACTGCAATCCTCATTGTTATCATTGTCCTTATTTCTGTGGTTATCCATGAGGTTTCTCATGGATACGCAGCTCTTTGGTTGGGTGATACTACCGCATATTACGAGGGAAGACTAACATTAAACCCTCTCAAACACTTAGATTGGTTTGGTTCAGTGCTTCTGCCATTGCTCCTTTCTTTTTCCGGTGTGATTTTTGGATGGGCAAAGCCGGTTCCGTATAATCCATATAATTTAAGAAATCGTCGATGGGGTGAACTTGCAGTTGCTATCGCTGGCCCCGTTTCTAATTTATTGCTCGCGTTTATTTTTGGAACCTTCATACGGTTCATAGGAACTGATTCATCAATGTTTATGGTTGCCGCATTGATTGTGCAGGTAAACATTGTCCTTGCAGTTTTTAATTTAATTCCAATTCCACCGTTGGATGGTTCAAAAATTCTTTTTGCATTATTTCCAAAACAGTATGGTGCATGGAGAGATATCCTTGAGCGATGGGGAATGCTCTTTGTATTACTCTTCATCTTCTTTTTGTGGCATTTGATGACTCCGGTGATTCAATTCTTGTTTGCGTTGCTCACAGGTATTGCGTTGTAATACGTTCCGTTTTGTTGCATAGTGCGTTACAATTTTTTTGTGAGTAACGCTAAGCACATTGCTGATGAAAACTTTTTCTCTTGTAAGGCTGCGGCCGAGCGTCTTGGTAAGACTCCAGCGTATATCTCAAAACTTTGTCGGGACGGGAAACTCGATGCAAAAAAAGTTGACGGTGCTTGGCTTGTTCGGCTCCCAGAAAATACGGCTTCTTCACATACACAAGAAGTAGAAGCGCCTAAACAGGTTGTACAAACAAAAAAGCAATCAAATGTGCAAGAGACGGCGTTGGCGAGTCCGACAATCAAAACATTGTCAGATAAGATTGTGAGCCGAATGGCAATAATTGTTCCAACAAAAGAAATATCAACTCTACCTGTTGCGTACGTTAAATCACTTCCGATGATCGTTGGTGTAGTTATGGTCCTAGCTCTTTTCTTTTTGGGGACACTTCCGTTTATGTCTCAGCCGCTCGCACAGCAAGTTGAGTTGGATAAACCATTTATCGCAATGGGGAATACATTGAATGCAGGACAAGATCGTTTTTTGAGAAAGACTGATGAGTTGCTCGATTACACTTCATTGTCTGCTTCAGTTGGAGTAAGTTCTCTTGGAAAAGAAATTGGAGATTTTAAAGTTTCGACCAAGGTGCACGCTAATGATGCAACTGCTCGTCCTTCGAGTCTTGCGCGAACGATTGCAAATTCAGACAGAAAAAAGATTGATCTTATTGTAGGTGAGCAGACACAACTGCTTGCATCTGCCGCAATGTCGTTATATCAGTTTGAACAATTGCGCCCAGAGCACATGTTTAAAGGGGTAAACACTACGTGGGGATGTATCTTTGGTGTCAGTTCTTGTGATACTGCCACTCCAGTTGTCCCGCTTCGAGGTATCACTGTATACGACATCGAAACCAAACAAGTCCATTGTTTGCAGGTTATAAATGGTGATCCACGAAGTACTCCTGGTCGCTGTGATATAGAAGATAGGGAATAGGTATTGCATTTGAAAACACTCTATAGTAGAGTACCCGTACCTTATTTGAGGGATTTTTTATTGTATGCCAACAGTCAATCAACTAGTTCGAAAGAACCGAAGCAAAACACCAAACCGTGGAAAGGCGGTAGCCCTTCGACGTGGTTTTAATTCACTTGAGAACCGACCAACAAAATACAACTCACCATTCAAGCGCGGTGTGTGTACAAAGGTAACAACAAAAACACCTCGAAAGCCAAACTCAGCTATTCGAAAGATCGCCCGAGTTCGACTTACAAACGGATTTGAAATTACAGCCTACATTCCAGGCATGGGACATAACCTACAGGAACACTCAGTGGTACTTGTTCGAGGAGGACGTGTAAAGGACGTTAACATTCGATACACCATTGTTCGTGGTGTGCTTGATGCCGGAGGAGTAGAGAAGCGTGGTAAATCACGAAGCCGTTACGGAGCTAAACGTCCAAAGGGCGATAAATAATTAGAAATATGCGAGGACCAGTAAAGAATCGAAATATTGTTACACCCGACATTGTTTACAACTCAATGAAAGTTGAGAAGTTTATTAACCACATCATGAATAGTGGTAAAAAAGACACTGCTCGAAAGGTTGTATACAAAGCTCTTGATCGAATCAAAGAAACAGAAGGTGTAGAGAATCCACTTGAGATTTTTGATGCGGCGCTTAAGAATGCAGCCCCAGTTATGGAAGTACGTTCACGACGAGTTGGAGGTGCTAACTACCAGGTTCCACGTGAAGTTCGACCAGAACGACGACTCTTCTTGGCGATGACTTGGATCAAGAACGCAGCTTCTTCAAAGAAGGGTTCTCCAATGTACCGACGACTTGCTGACGAAATTGCACTTGCTGCAAAGGGGGAAGGAGAAGCGGTAAAGAAGAAGGAAAACACTCACAAGATGGCCGAAGCAAACAAAGCATTCGCTCACTTTGCTTGGTAATCAAGATCAATCTCCACAAAAGAAAAAGGCCTCCGATTTATCGGAGGCCTTTTTCTTTTGATATACTTTTAATGCGTATATGTTTAGAAACATACCAATTATCGCCGAGGAGCAACGTGTCGCTGATGAGCGCGCAGTTGAGGGTTTAATTATGCTTTGCAAAGAGATGGCACATACAAATCATGTAGACAAAATGGCACTTCTGGCTATTCCGTTTGACCAGCACGTTGTTGCCGAAGCTCGCCGTCGTATCTTGGGTCGTCACTAGACTATTTCCTTTACTTATCGGCCCTATTTGCTATATTACTTCCACTGAAAAAGAGCGCTTTTATTATTCTTTTTTAATTTACAATTAGCAAAATCAAGTAACATTTATGTCACGAGACTACCCACTCGACAAAGTTCGAAACTTTGGAATCATCGCCCATATTGATGCCGGAAAAACCACTACAACTGAGCGTGTGCTTTTTTACACTGGTGTTTCTCACAAAATTGGTGAAGTGCACGAAGGTGCAGCAACCATGGACTGGATGGAACAAGAACGAGAGCGAGGAATTACTATTACCTCAGCTGCTACAACTTGTTTCTGGACACCTACATACACAGGAGGAGACGCTTCAATGAAGCATCGTTTTAATATTATCGATACACCAGGTCACGTAGACTTTACTGCTGAGGTAGAACGAAGTCTTAAAGTGCTCGACGGTGGAGTGGTGGTTTTTGACGGAGTGGCTGGAGTAGAACCACAGTCAGAAACTGTATGGCGACAAGCTGACAAGTACGGTGTTCCTCGAATTTGTTTCATCAACAAGATCGACCGAACAGGTGCTTCGTTTGAACGATCATACGAATCAATCTTGAACCGACTCACAAAGAAGGCAGTTCGAGCGCAGATTCCATGGGGAGAAGAGAGTGGGGTGCAGGGTGTGATTGACCTTCTCAAAATGAAAGCGTACAGCTTTGAAGGAAACATGGGAATGGATATTAAAGAGCACGATATTCCTGCTGAATATCAAGAGGTTGCTGCAAAATATCACAATGAATTTGTAGAGCGAATTGTAGAACACGATGAAGATGCAATGAATGCGTTTCTTGAAGGAAACACACCAGACGTAGATACACTCAAGAAAATTCTACGAAAGGCAGTTATTGCTCGAGATGTAATTCCTGTATTTACAGGGTCAGCTCTAAAGAATACTGGAGTACAGCTTGTACTTGATGCCGTTGTTGATTACTTGCCTGCGCCAACTGATATTCCTCCAATCGCTGGTATTGATCCAAAAACTGGAGAAGAGGACGTTCGAGAAGCATCAGATGAGGCTCCATTTTCAGCACTCGCATTTAAATTGCAGTCAGATCCATACGTTGGACAGCTTACATACTTCCGTGTGTACTCAGGAACTGTTTCAGCTGGTTCATACGTGTACAACGCTACAACTGGAGAAAAAGAGCGACTCGGACGAATTCTTCGAATGCACGCAAATGATCGAGAAGAAGTAGAAACGGTATACGCTGGAGAAATCGCAGCTGCAGTAGGTCTCAAAAATACACACACATCAGATACTTTGTGTGATGAAAAACAGCCTATCGAACTTCACAAGATTGAATTTGCAGAACCTGTGGTGTCACTTCGAATCGAGCCAAAAACAAAGGCTGACCAGGAGCGAATGGGAATTGCACTCAAGAAGCTTGCCGAAGAAGATCCAACCTTCCGAGTTACTTCTGATGAAGAAACTGCAGAAACAATTATTTCTGGTATGGGAGAACTTCACCTCGAAATTATCGTGGATCGAATGAAGCGAGAGTTTAATGTAGAAGCAAACGTAGGACAGCCACAGGTGGCATACCGAGAAACCATCTTCGGCGCAGGAAGCGCTAACTACAAGTACGTTAAGCAGTCTGGAGGACGTGGACAGTACGGTCACGTGGTTATCAATATCAAGCCACTCGAACCACTTGCAGATCCAGATAAGATTCCAAAGAACGTAAAGCGAACTGAAGGAATGGAATTCATCAACAGTATCAAGGGAGGTGTTATTCCAAATGAATACATCCCAGCTGTAGAAAAGGGAATTCGAGAAGCTATGGATCGTGGAGTTGTTGCTGGATACAAAATGGTTGATGTTTCAATTGACCTTGTTGATGGTTCTTCTCACGATGTTGACTCATCAGAAATCGCCTTCAAACTTGCTGCGATTCACGCGTTCCAAGAAGCTGCGACAAAGGCTAAGGCTGCGATTCTTGAACCAATCATGCGCGTAGAAATTGTAGTTCCAGATGAATACACCGGAGACATCACTGGAGACATGGCTTCAAAGCGTGGACAAGTACAGGGAATGGACGATCGAGGACAGGGGATCCAATCAATTCGAGGTCTCGTGCCACTTTCAGAAATGTTTGGGTACACAACTCGCCTTCGATCTATGACAGCAGGACGAGGTTCAGCTACCATGGAATTTGATCACTACGAAGCTGTTCCACCAAACGTTGCAGCTGATATCGCAAAGTCTCGACAGCGATAATCTCAACGATGTAAGAATAATAAAAAGGGCGGCACCGAAGGTGCCGCCCTTTTTATATATGTGCGACTTTGAAATTTGTGGAGATGTGTCATAATAGCTTTGTAATAAGCCATTTTGATTGACTAATGAGTAAAGAAAATACAGCACAGACAGAAACTATTCAATTTGGGAGTCATCTTACTATTGATGGATACGGGGGTAATTTCGATGCACTCAACGACAGAGATACTGTAATGAAGGTGCTCGATGAGTTGCCTGAATTACTCAGCATGAAGAAATTACAAAAACCTTTTCTTATTGCCGCCGCCCCAAATGATAAAAAGGATCCTGGAGGATGGACGGGGGTAGTAACAATTGCTGAAAGCCATATTAGCGTACACACTTTTCCTGCACGACACTTTGTGAGTGCCGATGTGTATACATGTACCGACACGTTAGATATTCAATTTATTCTCGCATACTTTCAAAAATTATTTAGTTTAAGTGATATTGAATCAAATCACATTATTCGTGGCACCCGTTATCCTGCACAAAATTTATGCGAACCAAAAATGCCCAACGGTATAAAAGAAGGTGATTTAACATCGCTATGAGTTGGATTCTTATTACGTTAATTGCTCCTGCTTTGTGGGCAATTGTTAACTATATTGATGAGTATCTACTTAAAGAACTTGAATTTAAACCGCTCACATTATCAGTTTTTTCTGGTGTTGCTGGATCTTTATTACTGTTAGGTTTTGTCTTTCTATTTAAATTTTCTGCACTCGTGACGCCATCTTTCGTAGAAATGGCATTGCTCATATTTGCAGGTATCACTGTGTATTTATTTATTTCATTTAATTTATTTGCACTTGATGATGGTGAAGCTTCTGTTGTATCTCCTCTGTTTCTTTTCTCAGTCATCTTTAGTTATATTCTCGGTATTATTTTTCTTGGAGAATTAATCGAGACACAACGATTGGTTGGAGTTCTATGCATTATGATCGGTTCTTTTATTATTGCTGCAGAGCCTGGACAAAAAATATTTGGAAAAGTTCGTGGAAAAATTATGATATTAATGATCGCCGGTTCATTTTTTGCCGCGCTTGATGCGACTATTTTTAGATATGTGGTTGAACCAAAAGGGGACATGTTTTTTTGGACGGCCGTATTTTGGCAGCATGTAGGATTACTTATTGCATCGTTGTTTGCAATGCTCTATATATGGATTGCAAATATCAACACACAACCAAATGATTCGTCTCTAGGGTGGAAAGATATGTTCAGAAAAGGAAGAGTTGTCGCGCTTGCAAATGTGACCAATGAATCACTTGCGACAATTGGAAATGTTGCGTTAGGGTTTGCTCTTATATTGTCTCCCGCGGCATTAGTGCTCACTGTAGCAGAAGGTTTTCAGCCGCTTTTTGTAATTGTGTATGGATTTATTTTGTCAAAAATGTATCCAAAAATATTTGCGTCAAATGGTGAACGATTATTCGCAAAAGGAATTGCTGCAGTTATTATGTGCGCAGGGGTCGCACTGGTTCTTTTGTAAATTACAGTTAGTTTAAGTATTTGTCGTGCCAATCTTGTTTGATGTATCCAAGTTTTTTCAATGTTTCTTTATCTTCCCTCAAGAATTTACTCCCAATATCTTCCCGGTACATCATTTTTGGAAAGAAGATTTTGCGAATTAATTTATGAGTTTTTTCTTGCGCTTTTCTTAGTGATCTATCACTTGAAGTTACATATAAGACATATCCTCGATTGTCAGAAATATAATATTGAAGTCCTTCTTTGCTGTGACGTGCAGAGACTTCTTCAAAATGAACTGACTCCCAATCTTTTTTTGTCATTCGATCAAAAAATATTTCGGTGCCTGTTAAGAGGTCGCTTTTATCAATGTCACCATAAGGAAAAGGTGGAGCAGCCATAACTGTAACCAATCCATAACCTTTTCTATACTTTAAGGAATATTTTTCTCCATCCGCCAACGCTGAAAGGAGCTCTCCCCATGGAGAAATATGCAATTGTTCTTGCAGATGAATAATAGGTGATCCAAAACGAGCTGTTGCTTCTAGAGCATAGGCACCTGTTTTATTAACGATGCAGTTTATATCGATATAGCCTTTAAAACCAATTTCTTGTAAATAAGGTTTAATTTTTGCAGTAGTCGCTTTCCATAGTTTGTTATTTTCATTTTCTGTGTACCATGCAAGTGTCCCCATTTCGCTTGTGAGGGGGCCGATGTTGTTGGGGAATAGGTGAGTGTGTTCTAGGTTGATACAAATAGGTCCAACCCAATCATTTCCATTAAAAAACCTTCCGGCTGCAATCTCTACACCAAAGATTCTTTGATGTAGAGAAATTCTTTCTTTCCTTAGGTGAGGATTTCCAATATTACTTCTAATAAAACTTGCAACATCTCTTCCGTCTCGAAGCGCTCCAACGTAATTTAATTTTTTTGAATAATGATGGTTGTTTTGCTTCACAACCCAAGCCCTCTTATCTTTCTCTACAAAATGTAATGCATCAGCTAAATCATCGAAGTCTTTAAGGGGGGCAGTTTGAATCCCATATTTCTTAAAAATTTCTTGTCCATATTCTCTATCAAGCTCAAAGCGATCTCCTTGTTCAGAGCCACCAACTACTCGATATCCTTTCTTTCTAAGACCGTTCTGAATCTTTCCAAACCCAACATCATCAAAGACAATTAAACCTTCTTTTCCAACCCAAGAAAGTTCTTTTTTCCAATCATCTATTTTTGGAACAATGCCTTCAAAGTTGTTCCGTTGTTCTTTGTTTCGAATAAATAATTTTACTGAATGACCCTCTTGGATCAGGATTCTTGCCAAATCTCCAGCAATCAAGTCTTCGGAGATAAATAGTACGCGCATGAATGATTTATATACTGTATAATTGTTAATATAAATAGATTATGCGTAAACAAACAAAATGGTCAATAGTCGTTGCCGCAATTACTCTTTTGATAGTTGCAGTGATACTTATCACTTTTGTAAAAACAGTTGTGCTTGGAGACTTTGTTATTGTTGATTTTGGGTATTAATATGTTTGATTTTCCTTTTAAAAATTTTCAACTGTGTGACGGGGCTGAGGCAACATTGTTTAATTTTCTTGATACATCAATTGTTCCTCCGCCACTACTTTTTTATTCGTACATTCCAATATTACTAATCAGTTTATTTTTTGGGCTCTTCGTGTTTTTTAGAGATAAAAAAACACTTAGAAGCAAATTGTTTCTGTGGATCGCGATTTTCTTTGGATTATGGATTGTGAATATTCTACTTCAGTGGACATTAATACATGTTAATTTTTTGCATTTCGCATGGCAGCTTACAGCGTTACTAGAAGTTCCTATTTTCTTTTTATCTTTTTATTTTATTTACACTTTTCTTTATGAGAAGGATTTGCCAGATTGGACAAAGTGGATTTTGATCGGTTTATTTTTACCAGTTGTTTTACTTACTCCAACTACTGTTAATATCCAAGAATTTGACATCATTGTTTGTGAGGGGACATTGGGAAGATTTTGGGATTACGTATATGTTCTTGAGGCATGTTTCATATTTCTAACCGCTTACATTGGTTTGAGGAGAATTTCTCAGCTCAAAGAATCTAGAGAAAAGAAAAAAACATTCTTACTTGTTTCTGGAACTGTTTTGTTTTTGACCATTTTCTATCTTTCAAATTTGTTTGGTGAAATTACACAGTTATATTCTGTGAATTTGTTTGGTCCCTTGGGAATGGTAATTTTCCTTGTATTTTTTACATATAGTATTGTGCGTTTTAAAACTTTTGCTATACGGGTCTTCGGAGTACAAGCCCTCGTCGTCGCTCTATGGATCTTGGTGTTTGGATTATTGTTTGTGCATACGTTGGCGCTAGTGCAAACCATTGTAACCATTACACTGGCACTCATTACGATTGTTGGATTCTTGCTTATCCGAGGATTTAGTCGCGAGGTAAAGCAGCGAGAAGAAATTACATTGCTTGCGCACGATCTACAAAAAGCAAATGCGCGCCTCAAAGAATTAGATAAACAAAAAACAGAATTCGTTTCACTCGCTTCTCATCAGTTGCGTGGCCCAATTACTGCAATCAACGGATACGTTGGAATGATTTTGGCTGGAGAATATGGTGAAGTTATCAATCAGGATGCAAAAGAGGCACTCGAAAAAGTGCAAATCGCAGGAAAGGACTTGGGTGTGCTCGTTGGAGACTATCTTGATGTAACCAGGATCGAGCTTGGGAGAATGACCTACACTTTTGCAGATGTTTCACTTACACAACTTACACGAGAGGTGTTTGATCAAATGCTTCCAGTAACAGAGCATTCAGGATTGGCGTTTTCTATAGAGGTTCCAGATAAACCAATGATGGTGCATGCAGATGCAAACAAACTCAAGCAAGTAATGCTTAATCTTGTTGATAATGCAGTGAAATACACTCCAGAAGGTTCAATTGTTATTAAGGTGCAACAACAGGGAAATAACGTGCGGTTTAGTGTTGTTGATACAGGGACCGGAATGTCAGAAAAAGTATTGGGAAGTATTTTTGAAAAGTTTGTTCGCGCACCAGGTGCAAAGCGAATAAATACAGGAGGAACAGGTCTCGGACTTTTTGTTGCTCGAAAAATCATCACCGAACATAAGGGTAGAATTTGGGCGGAATCTGCTGGGGAAGGAAAGGGTTCAACATTTCTCTTTGAGATTGAGGTGCTCGAATAGAGATTGACATCACCTTATTCTCTGGTACTCTAACTTGCGTAAGGCCTAAGACGAGTGGCATCCAAATAAGCTCCGCTCCAGGCACGTACTCCGAATACGGATACGTTACGTTTAACGGCCTTGCATGGTCGTTTATTGTTT
>Ga0210043_1003086_pt1 | contig 10172 bp, 21 predicted proteins | sample CryGeymet201501t_FD_183990 | JGI IMG/M metagenome (GOLD analysis project Ga0210043, IMG submission 183990) | Groundwater microbial communities from Crystal Geyser aquifers in Utah, USA - Crystal Geyser metaG 2015-01t (SPAdes) (version 2) | ecosystem: Environmental > Aquatic > Deep subsurface >... | reverse complement strand
CTCCGATATGCAAGTCGTGCTCGCCGCAATCGCACGGCTGCCGATACCCGGCGCGGCACCATCGGACGCCCGCCGACCCACACGGGAAGAGGTCCGCCACCTCGCACGCGCACTCGCCGTCACGGTTGTATAGCCCGTCGAAGCCGTTGGCGACCAGATAGGCCATAATGATTTCCTCGGCTGTTGGATTGCTCATGGCTTCACCCCTTCCGTCCACACATACCGCCGCCCGGGGATCAGTGCCCGGACGTAGCCCCGGCGCTCCAGCCATTCGAGCGCGTACTCGTACGCGCTCAGGCAGCTCGTCTCAAGCTCCGGTGTCTCAAGGGGTTCTCCGCCATCTCCTGTTGAGATGGTGCATCCCTGCGACACGAGATCGCGGACCATCTCCAGCAATTCCGCGTCGTCGGTCCCTTGGCGCGTCACGGCGGCCACGTCGAGCGGACACCCGCTGCTCGGCCTGAGATATCCCGTTCCTGAATCTGCGACGTCCCCGTCATCCCACGCACAAAAGTGTTCCGTGCCAGCGAACATACTCCTGAGCAACGGACAGGCGCCGGAGCCTACGCTCTGGCATGTTCGCTCCCCGTCAGGAGTGTAATACGCTGGGATCTCAAGCGTTACGGTTTTTGTCGTGTTCATATCGTCTCCACCGCGGCTGTCGCGATCCACCGCGCGTCAGCCTCGTTCTCATCTCTCGGCTGCCACCCTGGCCAGCGCATCTCGGCAGCATCAATCATCGCCGCCTTGTCCGCGTTCCCGTGCCCGGTCGCCAGCCGCTTAGCAATCGCGCTGTGAATCACGTAGCACGCTCCAATTTTGGCCCAGGAGCCACGCAAACCTCCGGCCCCTGCCCCGTATACCCTGCCCGACGGTTTCCGCGGCTCTCCGTGGCGGGACGGCGGACGGAGCAGGCGGTCGGCGGGGTGTCCTGAGGTCGTCCGGGGAAATCATTCATCCACCTCCACCGGCCAGTCGCAGCCGCACGCCGAGCAGAGCAGGTGCCGGCCAACGGTCCAGGCCCCGCACGCGACGCAGTGATGTCGCAGCGGCGGACAGCACGGGACAGGGTCCTCGGTGTAGCGTCCGCATCGCTTGCATCGACCCCAATCTAGCTCGCGCTTGCTAGGTGGCACGACCTTGTGTCGTGGGGCGCCTGTGCAGGTGTTCCGCCGGCCCGTCGTGACGACATGAGCGCCGCAGATCTGGCATCGGTAGCCTGCCTGCCATGGGATTATGGGTACAGGGGCTGGATCGCGCGCGATAGCCCTCCCGCGGATCGGATGCCGCGGATCATCACTCCCTTTCCTCCGGCGCGGCTCGATGGCATCGAACTGCGGCGCCATCATCGCGCATGCGATGCGCTGCGCGACGCGGTCCTGCACCGAGGAGTTGTCGTCCCAGTCGATCGCAAGGTCGGCGGATAACACGGCCGAAGGGTTTCCGCGGGCGCTCATGATTCGATCCCCAGGAGCATCGTTTCAAACTGTTTTGCCTGTGCGGACACTGCCGCCACCCAGGCACCGGTGCCAGTGGGGCCGGCTGTATAGGCCGAGGCGCCGGAGGCGAACGTCACTCCGATACATGCATTTGGGTGGGAGGGAGAGAACGCTGCGCATGCCGCATAATACGCAGTTGGGTCGCCGGCGATATTTCTGTATGCGAGCCCGGCTGCGTGGCGCGCGGTCGTGAGATCAGCCCTGCTTGCCCGCCCGCACACATAGCGCTCCGTCACCTCGACACCGTGCCGAGACCTCGCATCCGCGAGGAGATCCCAGACCACTCGCCCATCCGCAAGCGGGGTGTGACAGACGCACCAACAGGCGAACAGCCTCGCCAGTCGGTCTCGTTCTGCCTCCTGATCTTGTGGGACCGCAAAAAGCGCCCAGATGGCGTCCGCAAGTCCATTCAATTCGAGGATTTTCGAGAGCGGGATCGGGGTGTTTTTGCCATATGATCGTGTCCCGCCGAGCGATTTGGCGAGCCGCCTGTACCGTCCATGGCACGCCCCGGCCGCATGTAGCAGCGCGAATGTCGTCGTCAATGTCATGATTCGATCTCCCTGAGCATCTTCGCGAGCTGTGCTCCCTGCGCAGTCCGCGCGACTGCGGTCCAAGGCGAAACGGCTGCTTCGGCGTACGAGGCTGCGTTGGTGGCCCTGGAGGCGCACGCATGTGCCGTGTAGTCTGCGGCTTCCGCTGCGTAGGCCGCGGCGTAGGCGCCGGTGGAGACGGCGGCGCGGATATTCCGGTTCGCATCATCCCAGGCGGCCAAATAAGCAGTTTTGCTAGCTGTGCGTGCGTCTGCGAGTTCTTTCTCGCTTGCCCGCCCGCACGCATAGCGCTCTGCCACTTCGACTACGTTCCGCGACCGCTCATCCGCGAGGAGATTCCAAACCACCCGCCCATCGGCCAGCGGGGTGTGACGGACGCACCAACACGCAAAGAGCCGTGCCAGTCGGTCTCGTTCTGCCTCCTGATCGTCCGGTACTGCCCGGAGAGCCGCGATGGCGTCATTCAATCCGTGCATTTCGAGAATCGTTGCGATCGGAATCGGGGTTGCCTCCCCATAGGCTCGGCTCCCGCCTACGGATTTGGCGATACGCCGGGATCGCTTCTGGCGCGATCCCTCATTACGGAGTAGCGTGAGTGTTGTTGTAAATATCATGGCAATCCCTCATGAGGCATGGAGAGTCCTCGCGCATGACCGCGGGCTGTCTCGGCCCCCTCGGAGGCGGCCGCTTTGAGCGCGTCTCCGCATCCGTAGGCCGCCTTGATCGCCCTCCAGGCCCTGCCAGCCAGGAGCGGCGGGAGACTCTCTACCGGGTCCGCCACGATCGCTTCCAGCGCCGCGAGCAGTTCCGGTGCCGCAGCCATCAACCGTGCCTCGGCGAATCCGCCTTCGCGCATGACTGCAAGCTGTGTCGCCCCCTCGGTAACGACCGCGATAATTGAACGGCTTTCGCCGTGCCAGACATCCACGCGCCACCGCGCCGGACCTTCGCCCGCGCCAGATCTCAGCCGCGGCGATATCCCAGCAACGACCCCGGTCGGCGCGACGTGCCCGTTTGCATCTTTGTCCCAGATTTCGCCCACCGCCGGGTTGAAGCGATCGACCCGTACCACAAAAGCCGCCTGTGTGAACTCCCGATTCGCCGACTCACCAGCCGCGTCACGCTCTGCGACCGTCAATGACCGCCCATACGCTCCGCCAGGGATTTGATGTTCCAGTATTTCTCTCATCTCGCCCCATGCCTTCCTCGCGCCGCCAGAAACCGCGCGGCGATACTCAACATAGATCCTAAGACCACGCCCGCCGTGATGATCCCAGCCACGACCGCCAGCGCCATCAGCCCGATCGTGATCCACGATGCCGCATCCATCATCCCGAACAGTCTCATCATTTGCCACCACCTTCCAGCATCGTCGAACGGACTTTGACCTTCCACTTCGCGTCAATCAGAAGCACCTGGACTGTCACACCTGGTTCCATTTCCATGCCCTCCATGCCATCACTCTACCCCGCCATTTCCCGCTTGTCAAGCCCCCCCAGAACGCAGCACGGCGCCGGGTCCCCCCGGCGCCGGCGCGACTCCACGATCATACTGAACACCTTTACCCTGTCGTACTGCCCGCTGGAATCAGCGTCAATGCTGCCGCTTCTGCGATCCACCTCGCATCGACCTCGTCCTCCCCGGATGCGCGCCACTCCGGCCACCGAACCTTCGCAGCCGCGATCATATCCGTCTTTTTGGCGTTCCCGCGCCCGGTCGCCAGCCGCTTCACAGTCGCGACTGGAACACCCAGGTAGGCCACGTTAAGCTCTTCACACAGCCCCATAATTGCATGCGATAGCGCACCGTACAGGTGCGCCGCGGCGGTCGACGTGTGACGCCCGACCATCCACTCGTAGGCCACGATCACCTCGCCGCTCGACCGGTACGCATCCAGCAGCGCATGGAGATACCCCCGCAGTCGCACCGTAATCATCCCCGCCCCCTCTCCCGCGGATGGTCTCAGCATCCACGTACCGCCGTTGAGATATTCGCCGTTCTGGGTTCGCACCACCCAACCCGTTTTCACCGCCGGGTCGATCGCAACGATTATCAACACGCGCCCTCCAGTCGCCGGACCGCCACCGCATTCACAACACCGCGACCCGCACTGGCGCCAGCTTGTGATATCTCCAGCCCCTGACACCGCGGCAGTAACGTTCCCGCGTCAGTCCACCGCTCTTCACCCAGCGCGCGCCACCTGCGATTCGACTGGCGGACAGGACCATCAAATTCGACCTCCAGGCCACACCGACTACAGATCCACCGGCTCTTTCCGCATACTCGACCGGCATCCCGCCAGCGGTGCGACCTGATTCCAGCCGATCCCCTCACGCCTCGACCTCGCTCTCTTCGCCGAACCACTCCAGATGAGGAAACAGCGCTCGCATTCTCCGCCCCGCGTAACACCTTCCGCACCTGCTCCCGATCATCAGCGCCGCCGGGAACTTCAACCCACATTCGCGGCATATACGATGTTCGGATCGCATCTCGTCACCGATGACCACTCGTGGTTTGACTGGTTTGACGCGCCTGCGGGTAACGTTTGCCGCTGGCTTACCCTGCGCGACCCCTGGCGCACTTGCCGCGCGCTTCTCCGCCCGCTCATCATCGGGCTTCCGCTTTCGGTGCGTCTGCGGCGCGTACTTCGCAGCCAACTCGTCGTACACCGCCGACACCCGTGCGAAAGTCGTTGCGTTTGCATTCCCACCGGCCCGGACCATCGTTGCGACAAATGCGATTGCCTCATCGTAGCTGATCGCACAGCCGTCGCCCCCCCGGCGCGCATTCATCGCAGCCGCCCGCATGGACGCAGCACAAACTGGCGCACACTGAACCCCGCCTCTCTCATGTCCTTCCACTTGCACCCAGTCGCAGACCGGGCCGTTGTGAATTTCGCAATCGCGTATACGCCGATCGATGCTGCCGTCTCGATGTGCTTCACACCCAGACCCGAGACCACCATCCACACCCTCTGCGCCGGCCGCTTCGCGTGCACCTTTCGCTGGTCCCCGGCAGGTACGAGCAGGTACGGGCGATTCGCGACTATACCCTTGCTCCGTTGCCCTTCCCAATCGCTCGGCGACATCCCCCTGCTGTGGCAGTACGCGCGGATCGAATCCGCGCGCCTCCGCGCCATCGTTTCCAGCAGCGCGCCATCTTCTCCACTCACCACCCACATCTTTTCATTTCCTATCCTCGGCATTTTGCCCTCCACCGCCACCATCCTATCCCGCCCCTTCCCGCTTGTCAATTATGCTCGCGATGCGTCGTATTCGTAAATCACATCTCCCGACTCGTCCGTTCCCACAGGCCTCAGGATTCCGTCGTATAGCCTATACGGCGAATTTCCACGCTCCGGCGAGTTCCACAACGACCGCAGCACGTCGAACATCGTTTTCCCGCGGTATTTCGTTCTGTTCTCGGTTGAATTCGTGTTGTAGCCAGCCATCCTTCCAAAGTACAGCGTCTTCGCAAATCCAAGATTCGAAGCAATTTCAGACCAGCGGATGGAACCGGTCCTTTTAGCGATTTGCAGCGCCTCGGTCCACTGACCGCGCGAGTATGGAAATGACTCCGGTAGACCGCAGCAACACCCGTTGTTGCAGCGTTCCTTAAAATGCGCGTCACTCACGTAGAAGCGCATCTTTAGCCTCTTGCACGCCTCCTGCATCTCATCGACAAATGGCCTCTTCACGTTCCGGTTGAGCCGCAAATACCCGGCACCGCGCGAGTAGCGCCTGTAGTACTCGTAGATGTCGAACCCAGCGGCGACGGACATGGCAGTCAAGCCCCGATCTCGTAACCGTGCTGACCGAGTTTCGACGCACATGAACTCGGTCGACACCGCACCGGCGCCAGCTTCAGCAGCGGCCTCGATCAGTTCGACGTGCCCCGGATTCGATACCCCGATAATAAACGGCCGGAACCGCAGCGTCACGCCAGCACCGCAAAATCCAGCCGCGACCCGCATGGCAGACAATCGCTCTTGCGGTGACGGGACACCCTGCTCAATCAGTGCCGCTTTCGCGGAGTCCAGCGTGATAATCGAAAACTTCACGTTCCATGGCATGTCCGCGAACACATCCTGATACCGTTTATCGAACGCCCACCATGTCGCCTTAGTCGAAAACGTGATGGGCCATTTTAGTTCGCGAAATAAATGGAGCAGCTCCAGCGTCTTTCCGAACTGCCGTTCGTTGTCGTCGAATTGGTCGGACAAACCGCCCCATTGGATTGCCCTACGCTCGCGAACGAACTGTTCAAACTGCGACGATTCAGGATGCGTGAAGATTCTTCGAATCCGATCAATATGGACGGACTTGACCACCTTTGCGAGATAGTTGTCCGCGGCCCCACCGACACCCCGCTGGAACTGCGAGAAACAATACACACAATCGAACGCGCAGTTTGAATAGGTATCCAAAGTCATCGGGAACGCACAATCCGCGATCTCCGCAGACCAGCGCGGCGACCCATAGTCAGCCGGGTCCAGAACACGGTCGTCAGCACCCATTAATCGCGCCTTTCAACATTCGCCAGGGATAGTGTACCCGGCCCGGTATCGCGGGCACCCCAAATATCCCCATGAAGTCGCCAAGTTCCGCTTCGGATTCAAACGTCACGATGAGGCGCAACGCCTCGATGGTTACTCCACTAATCTCCGTTTTCGGCAGCGTGTCAGGCAGTCCATCGTCGTCAGAATCTTCTCCTGCTCCCAGCTTCGCCACGGACTGCGCCAGGACGCCGATCAACGCGTCGAGGTCGTCTGAATCGTATCCGGTAGCCGCCAGCAGGTTTCCGTCGCCGGATTGTTTGAGCGCCGCGAGTACTTCGACCAGCTTCTCGTCGTCCCAGCCGCCCAGCTCTTGGGTGCGGTTGTCCGCCAGCGCGTAGGCTCGCGCCTCCACCGGGTTGAGTGCGATGTCGATGACCAGCACCGACCATTCCCCTCCCTTCCCGACAGTCACGCCTCGCGGCGCCGGCTTCCCCTCGCCTTTGAGTTCGAGCAATGCGAGCCGCCTGCCATGCCCCGCCACGAGCTCCTGTGCCCCGCCGCTAACGTTCACGATCAGTGGATCGACGAGCCCGAAGCGCGTAATTGATGTTTTGATCGCCGCGACGTCGTTGATCCTTGGATTCTCTGCCCATGGAACAATTTCATCCAGTCGCACCATCCGTGCGCTCAGCGCGTTTCGCATTCTGCACCAGCCCTTTCTTCGCGCAATTGCTCCCAACGGACAGTGACACGCCCAGGCATCTTCGGAACACCGAGTAATCGGTAAAATTCCGCCTCTTCTCCTTCGTTTGCGAACGTGAACACCACCCGTACGCGCCCGTCAGCAGCCTCGGCGTTGGTGGAGTCCACATCGGTGACCGACGCAGCGCCATCATCAATCTGCGCCATGAGCGCGGAGAATTCAGCCGCGTCAAATCCAGTCGCAGCGATCAGCTCCTCGCCCCCTGTCGCGCGGAGCTCGTCCAGAACCCTCATGAGTGCATCGCTATCCCATACCGCTAGTTCTCCTGTCCGATTGTGCGCGAGAGCGTAGGCGTCGAGATCAGCGGGTTCGAGATCCACCCGGATGACGTCGACGTACCATCCGCCATCCTTTCCGACGACTACCCCTCGCGGCGTAGCCTCCCCATCCGCGCTCATTTCAATAAGCGCTTCCAGCCTTCCGTGTCCCACGACGACCCGCCCAGTCGCCGCGTCCACTTCGATTGGCGCGACCAGGCCGAACCTTCTGAGCGATGCCTTGATCGCTGCCACGTTGTGCTTTCGTGGATTCCTGTCCCACGGGTAAATGTCCCGCAGCCTCATTTTCTTTTCCATCACTTCCCCTTTTTTCGCGGATCACGCAACCGTAGCTCCCATCGCCCATCTGCCAGCCGTCTTCCGTCGACGCTCAGCCAGGCGGGATAGAGCCGTACCATTCGCATGGTTGATTCCATCCGTGTCTTCCTCGTTCTCTCACCTTGCAGCCCACCAGGCTCAGTAAACATGTTCGTGTTCCCCGTGACGTCATTCAACCGCACGTTGCACCCGAACTTTGCCGCATACTTAATTGACCGCTCATAATCTTCCTTATCTCCATCGGGTGCGTCAATTCTGATCTTCCTGTCGTTGATAACTCCCCAGCACCATCCGACGCAAAATACAACACCGACCGTGAACCCTCCTGACATCCAGCCCCGGTTCTTCACAGGATAGACTCCCCACAACCGTGCCCCAGTCCGCGCGCATGCAGCGAATCCACGAGCCGCGATGCGCCGGAACGATTCTGGCACCAGAGTTTTGTGATCGACCATTCGCACAAATCCGCGGAGGTCGTCGTCGAGCGATACCACCCTCTCCCCCTCGTCACATAGTTCCGTGGCCAAGTTTCGCTGCGCTCGCAGGCCAATGGCACCCGGAATCATCGACCGGCGCCATTGCGTCATTTTAAGCGCCTCAGCGTACGCATCCCAGTGCCGCGGGTCGACGATCAGCAGCACGTCCCGGAACGAATACCCGTCCATTTCCAACATCGCCAGCGTCATGCTTGCGATGCTAGACGCCCGCCCCGAGGTGCAAATGATTATCCTGTAGTTCATCGACTATTCCCGTACAGAGGCGTTCCATTCTTCCGCATGATCGACTCGTATATCGCTCGTATGTCCCCCTGGCGCGGATTTGCAGGATGCGGCTTCAGAGTCTCGAATTGAGAACCCGCATGCGCACTTCAACCGCCGCAACCCTTCCGTCGTTCCACACGGTCCGACGAGGTTCCCGCATTCGCACGTGTACCGAAACGCCAGATGCATTCTCCCACCCCGACCGCACACCGAGACGACATTAACCACAGGGCTACTTTTCCTCTTCCGATTCGTGTTCTTCGGCATCTCGCTCCTCCCCAGTGCCATCTCGCGCGGACCCGGCAGCCAGCGTCAACTGGACATCCCTGCCGAGCTCCAGCGGCTCGTCAATCACCTCCGCCCCCGTCAGGTCGACGGCGGAAGAATACCCCGCCGGCTCGGCGTCGACCGGGACAACCTCAGGACGTGGGCGCCCGATCTCGTCGAACAGCGTTCCGCCTCCATTTTCCAGATCACGCGAGATCGCGATCATCTCGGCTTCGAGCTGTTTGATTCGCTTCGCAAACCCTTGGTCCGCATCCTTCTTCCGCGAGACCTCGCGGTTCCATTCAGCGACCCGCGTCGCAAGTTCCTGCAGTTTCACTTCTCGCTCGCTGTTATATTCGTCCATCGTCTTCTCTGTACGTGAACAGCGACGCCGCCGCGCCGCACCCGTCCACGCCACCCCTATATATTAGGTGCCTATAGTCGGCGGACCAGGCACCAGCGCACCGGGAGATTCGGCCCCAGCGCGCCGACGGTTACCGCTTCGATCGTGCGGCCCGTGTCGTTCACTGCTCGTCGCCCGAACGCTCATTTCTCGACCCCACGGCCGGCCCCGACACCGGGACAAACCGATCCGCGTGCACCCACAATGTGACATCTGCCGTAATCGACCGGTGCTCATTCGGCACGCAGCATTCGGCACAGACTCCGCTCACTGCGACAAACACTCGCCATCCGATCGGTATCAGGTAATCACCAAGGGGGACTATAAGCGATCGCTCCGATAGGCCCCCACTAGACGCCAGACGCAGCGCAGCGAGGCGGTGGCGCACGTAGCCCACTCGTTCCACTGCCGATCTCACCACCTCGCCTGAGGGACCGCGTTCCGCGTAGACCGACACCGTGACATCGTGCCGCGACTCGAGCACGACCGCATCCACCACGATCGAGTCGAGCACGGCCGCATCCAGAAATTCGATGCACACTACTGGCCCCTGCGTCTCGCCACATTCGATCGGATCATGAATCCCACCTGCGCACGCCATTGCGGCCCTCATTACGATCGGCTGGTTCGTCGCCGCCGTAAGGGAAGCCGCGATCAACATCCCCATCAGGCACACCCACGCTTTGGCTCGCATACCCCTCCCCCTCTCGCCAGTCATTCGTTTAGGCCGCCACCGCCGACCATTCCTGAGGGCTCAGCGTCAAAATCCTTCCGCCAAGACCCTCAAGCTCCGTCGCCCGCCCGTAGTCCTGCACGTCCTGCGAGAACCTC
>Ga0210043_1003081_pt1 | contig 10179 bp, 8 predicted proteins | sample CryGeymet201501t_FD_183990 | JGI IMG/M metagenome (GOLD analysis project Ga0210043, IMG submission 183990) | Groundwater microbial communities from Crystal Geyser aquifers in Utah, USA - Crystal Geyser metaG 2015-01t (SPAdes) (version 2) | ecosystem: Environmental > Aquatic > Deep subsurface >... | reverse complement strand
GCAACAGGCCGAGCAACAGGCAATGTCGCTACTTCTGGCGCTACGTCTGGCGCTACAGGCGCTGGTTCTGCCGCAACTTTGGCAGCCGCCGCAGATATGATCCTGTCAGCCTGCTGCTCGCCAGGTGTGGCAGGGCGCTTGCGCGCACCGGCAGCGAAACCAAGCGGCGATGCCGCGAATGTGCCTATGGCACTGGCAGCTAAAACCCCTTCCCCGGCCTTGCCAATCTCCCGAGCACCGGCAGCAACCTCGCCAATGTTCTGTGCGAACTTCTCGCCGCCCGAATCCCCGGCTTCACCAACGCCTTCGGCTGCTGCACTAACACCGCCGCTTGCAAATCGCTGCGCAACAGGCCGTCCAGCCAGCGCGCCAAGTATTCTTCTGCTCGGCGCTGCCCCTTTCAGCAAATCCTCAACAACATTCAGGCCCAACTTCTGCGACAGGCCGCCAGTCACACCTGTCAATGCGGTAACGCCGGTAAGCGTGGTCATGTAGCCGCGTGTGGCAAGCTCGGCCAGAGCCTGCTCATGATTCAGCGTCTTGCGCAATTCATCATAACCGGCAAGGTTTGACGCATCTTTTTCCGGCGTCATCATGATGCTTTCAGCAACTTCGTCGGCGTCCAGCAAAGCCTGTGTCGCAACGCCAGATGCAACAGCCGCGTTCGATGCCGCAGCACCGGCCTCTATAGCCGTCGCACCCTTCGCTATATTCGCCGCCCCAACCAACCGACCAAAAGCAAGCGGCCCGCCAACCGATGCAGCAACGCTTGGCAACAAGGCTTGCAAATTGCTGATAGGCGCGTCAAAAAACGCCGATACGGTATCCCGAAGCCCTGTCTGCGATGCAACGTTTTGCGTATACCCTTGGCCTTCAGCCCTGCCCTCGTCAGAAACCAAGTGCTCCTTTATGCCCTCGGAAATTACGTTTGCAACGTCTTGCGCTTTCGTCCCAATCTGCTGCCTGCGCTCTTGCTCAAGTGACGGCTCCCCAATAGCCGCTCGGCGCGCATCTTCACGAGCTCTATCAGCGGCGCGTGATTCGTCGTACTTCTTCAACGGGCTATCTTCGCCGGTCAGGCGCTTATGCACAGCATCGCGTTCAGCCTGCGAACGCGTTTCGTTCAAGATATAGTCCACTTTATTGTCTACATACCGCTCAGCGCCTTGGACTAAATCTCTGGCGCGGTCTGGCGCTTCAGCAACAGTTTCCACTACATTGCCAACAAGCGCAGGAATGCCACCGCTCGGCAGTTTGGATAGCCCACGGCCAAACAACTGCAAGCGGCTGCGTGCAGAATCAGGCTCAGATGAAAGCGCAATCGGGTCTGGCTGCGCTGCATCGGCAAAGGCTCCGGCAATCCTCGTGCCCTCGGCTGCCACATTTGCCGCCAAGTCGGCAGGGGCGCGCAGGAAACTTGAGTCCTCTACCCAATCTTCCGGGACACTCGGGTCTGCCCCGTCTCTCAGCTTGCGAGAAACGAACTCGGCAACCGCCTCGTTTGTAGCTTCATGCTCAAGGTCAAACTGTAGCGTTGAACCATCCGGCAGAGCTACCGCATATCTTGGCATCGTACGTCCTAGTTTCCGGTGATGTGCCGAACGTTCTCCGGGGTAATGCTATTCGGTAGCCTTGATTGTTCTTCGGACTGGCCGGAAACGAAGTCTCTCGCAAGCACTGTGCCTGGCGGCGGGGTCTGTCCATACGGGACGCGAACAGTAGTGTTTTTATACGGCCCACTGGTGTATATCCAATCTGTTCCGCCCTGGCTGCCTGAAGGACTGCTTGGGAATGGCTTGAACGTTGGGTCTACTTCGGCCCCTGGTTCAAGAGCAACTACACGCGTGGAACCGCCATCGCTAACGGTACCGAATAGCGTCCCTGATGGGTACTGCTTCGGACGGGCCTGGCTCTCAGCAATGCTTTGCTCTGTCGCACGACTGCGCAATGCAAAGTCTCGACTATCGCGCTTTCCTTCTTCCGCCAACTTCGCGTCCTCTCGTGAAATAGTCTCACGCCGCTGGTTGTCCTCACGCTGGACGCGTTCCGTATCGCGCTGAAGATCGTATGACCGTGCTTCAGCAATGTCCGACTTCTGGTATTCACGAAGCCGCTGCTCCTTCATAAGCTCGGCCTGTTGCGCCCGCTCCGTCTGCCACTGGATCAACTCGCCCTGCAAAAAGCCAGCACCGAACGCCGCCGCCGCTCTGCCCAATTTGCTCATTGTGCTACCCCTTGCTGTTGCGCGGCGTCACCTGTCGGCGCTTGTTGGGCAAACGGATCAATGCCAACCTGCCGCCCGCGCTCAGCTATATACCCGGCGGCCTCATCCACGTCGCCATCATCCTTCATCTGCTGCAAAATCTGTTGGGCAGATGCGCGCTCCTGTTCATCCGGGTTACTGTTCATCAGGTACGCTTGGATCGCGGAGTACAGGGCCGCCTCCGGGTCATCGTCGCGGTTCACTTCGATACCAACAGATTCAGCAAGGTCAACCAGATCGTCAATCACCTGCGTGGCAACACCAAGTAGGATATCCAGATCAAGCTCACCACCGGATGCCTTTACTTGCTCCACCGCAGACTGCACCAGCGTATAGGTTGTCTCGCCAATCGTGTCGGAAATGTCAGCGCCGTCCTTCAGCAACCCGACAATATCCTCATTGCCTTTGCCGAAGATATGTTCGCGCAAACCGGAAACCATCGACTCAAATAGCTCGGTCGATGGATCGGTCGCCTGCGCACCGTGAGCGCCAATGTCCTGCGGATTCAAGAGTTGCATCAGCCGCCTCCTGCGTTCGGTGTCGCAAACGTCTGCGGATCAAAAAACTGGCCCTGTACCTCCATGTCCTCGGGAGTGAGATTCTGCCCGAACTTCTTTTTTGGCTTCCCACGGTCAGCATTTACGCCGTACACGGCAATTGGCCGGTCGCTTTCCTGCCCGCCACCAGCCGTCAGCATGTTGATGCCACCCATAAGCACCGGCCCTGCAAGCGGGCTGCTCATGAAGGATTGCAGCGCGGTTTTCTTCACAATCGGCGTTAATGTCTGGCTTATCGACCCGGCCCCCCCTGCCGCTGCCGAAAGAGCACTTGCGGAACCGGCAAGTGTCCCACCGCCAAACGCCGGGGCAAGAACGCCAGCACCAGTAGCGAGGCTCCCGGTCGCAGCAGGTGCCGCAGCGGCCAAACTCGATGCCAACCCGCTCGGCACGGTAAGCCCCGCACCAACCAACGAACTGCCACCTGCGGCTGCACCTGCGGCTGGGGCGGCGGCAGTGGTAATGCCAAGGCTCGCGCCTATAGCACTAGCACCTGCCGCCATGGTACTCCCTACCGCCGACAATGCGCCGGTGATACCCCCTCCCGAAGCCGCTGTCATAAACCCTGCAACACCCACACTCGCAATGCCTGCGGTAAAGACCACAGCCGCCGCAATGGCGATTGCTTTCCAGTTCTTCTTGACAAACTTTACCGCCCCTTTTACCAACTTCTTTACTGCACTCATTTCATGTTCTCCTGCCAGTAATACATTCCGCCAGTACGGGTCATGCCGACCTTTTGATACAAGCGATCAATCCTTCCCGACGGATCGCCTTGGCTCACGCCCATGTCAATCCGCGCCACCTTGCGCGCCTTGCACCACGCCATGAATGCACGCAACAACCCGGCACCACCGGCCTTCGCAACAAACACAAGATCAGTAGCGCACATAGCTGCCGACCAAGGATGCGGCCCAACCTGACCTATCAGTAACCCAACTACGCGGTTTCCCTGTGTGCTGATCCATGTGCGCGAATCCTTGTCCAACATCGCACCCTTGAACGTTCTGCGGGTTATTACAGCATTGTACGGCAGCCCGTTGTAATTCGAGTGGCTATACGCAATCTGAGCATACTCCAACATTGCAGGAATGTCGGCCAGTGTTGCTAGCCTTACCGTCATTTTTACTTGCCCTTCTTCTTGCCATTCCCGTCAATGATTCGCGCTTGATTTGGAACGTCATACTGCGGAATCTGCGGGCCAGCTTGGCCTCCACCAACGCCTGGGATGCCCTGCCCGCCAGACTGTATCGGCCCTGGCGTCAGGAATACGTCAGGTATCCCGGCAGCCAACGCCCTGTTGGCGTTATTCCATTGCGACGTAAGCAAGCGTTGCGCGTTCTGCGCTGCCGCCTGCTGCTGCGTCGGAGTGAGGTTCGGGTTTGAGTAGATGTTGCTTAGCGTCTGCGATAACGCCTGCTCTCTGGCACTGGTCAGATTGAAATAGGAGCCAATTCTGTCAGCCTGCCGATTAAGCTCTTGCTGCCCACCGGAAAACTCTTGCCCTGAAAGCCGCTCGCCAGTCAAAAACCCGCGCTGTAACTCGTTCTGCCCTGCGGTAAAATCTTGGCCTGAAAGCCTCTCGCCGGTCAAAAACCCACGCTGTGCTTCGTTCTGCCCTGCCGTGAACTCTTGCCCGCCAAGCCGCTCGCCAGTTTGGAACCCTCTCTGTAGCGCGTTCTCGCCAGACGTAAACTGTTGCCCGCCAAGCCGCTCGCCAGTTAAGAACCCACGTTGTAACTCGTTCTGCCCTGCGGTAAAATCTTGCCCCGAAAGCCGCTCGCCAGTCAAAAACCCACGCTGTATCTCGTTCTCGCCAGCAGTGAAATGCTGTCCTGCAACCCGCTCCGCTGACGTGAACCCACGCCCACGCTCTGAATCATCGAGGTTCGCACGCAACCCCATTGTCTGCCCGAACAGCGCGGCGGCATTCGACTGGTCGGCCAGCGCGTCAGCGTTCTGCGCAGCCATGTTCTCGCTTGCCGTCCGCCCGTAGGTGGCCGCGTCTTGTTGCGCAATCGGCAACCCGGATGCAATTGCTGCACGCTCCGACAACCCGGCGCTGTAACTCGATGTGCCAAGTCCGCGAGATGCCGCCTCCTCCACACCGCTCAATCGCGCATTCTGAATGTACTTGCTGTTGCCACTCAGCAAGTTGTTAAGCTGCGTTGCGGACAATTCGTTCGTCCCAACACTGCGCGTGGTGGCGCTCGTGTTGCCATCAGCCAACCCCTTTCGGTAGTCCATCAGCGCAATAGGGCTTGACGAAGGGAGTGCCGCCATATTGGTCACCCCACTAGCATTCGCAGGCGCTGCCGGAACCGGACTCGCCTTCTTTTTGTCAGGAACCCGAAACGGCATCTTTTCCATTGTGCCGTATGGGTTGCTTGGCTGAACCGGAGCCGGACTTGCCTTCTTTTTGTCAGGCACACGATAAGGTATTTTTTCCATCGGCATAGTCAGTTCCTCGTGTTTCCTCGGCTGTCACCGCGATCATCAATGTAAGCGTCGATATACTGCAAACTGTGCGGCCCATCATCATCACCAGTATGGGTGATCTTCAAGGTTACATCATACCCTTCTGTCGGGAAATCCACACTCCCACGGAACGGCAATGGGCGAATAACCGCATCCCTTGATTTATCTCCAATCTTGAACGGCATACTCTTTCCTGGCGATGGATCAAGGTAATTGATACCGCGCTCCATCGCCATGTCGGCAAACCGCCAACCAACGCCGGATACGAATAGCCTGTCCATTCTGAACTCTCGGGAGCTTGACGACGCCCTGCCAACGGAACTCGTCGTTGGCAGAACTTGCGGCTGTATTGGGTTTGTCTTTATCCACGCCGGAATACTCTCGCCGTCAAACCATGACCCTACATCAATCTCGAATACTCGGCCTTCCTTGATCCCGCCGAAGAAACTAACAAACAACCGCTCTCTACCAGCCGAATCCAGACCGGATGCAACACCCCTTATCGTCCACGGCGTGTCACTATCATCTTCTGTATCGGATGGCGAAAACATGCGTTGGAACGTGAACTCTGGCGGCTCGTTCATCGTCATCGTCAACACATACCCGTCCCAAAAGAATAGGCGGTATTGATTCTTCCCTCGAACGGCAAGCGACGTGACCGGACGGATGAAAGCCTGCTCCGAGTTTAACGTGGCTTGCAACCGCTCACGTAACCACGGCTCTACATTCCGGCTCAGATAATTGCGCTCAATACCACCAAAACTTTCAGGCGTGTCCGCAACGTACAAGCCGAAACCATCGGCCATCACAACGCGGCCCATGTCCGCCGCCGTGTACTCAATACCACCGCGCTTTGCCGAGATTACCGACTTGAAGAATGTGTCTGGCGTCAGACCGCGCAGTGCAAAGCTACTCTCCTGCCCAACAATAGCTAACGCATCGCCGGATAGCGCCAAAAGATTCGTAAGCCTATCGCCAATCTCAATTGCACCGGCACCATTCACAGCCATCGTTTCAAGCGGATTGCTAGGCGCAGAGTGAATCACAGCACCGGCAAAGTACCCCAAGAATAGATACTCGCCATGCCTTGCAACATGCCTCGGCATATCATCCCGATCCGGCAATTGCGTCCTAACACGGATGAACCGCACTCCGTCAAACGCAAACGCCGGGCCTGCCCCACACACGCCGTAGATAGACTCGAATTGATCTTGGCCGTAGAAGTTGGTCTTGATCGTTACGTACCGCGCTCGGTTGTTGTCAAGCTCAGACTGCCCAGGCATCCATATAGGCGCATCGCGTGATGCAACAGTAGCAATCAAACTGCCGCCGCCACCCGAGGCGTCACGTATCTGGTCGCCAACACCAACCAGCCGCAGCTTGTCGATGTTCCGGTCGCCAATAAGAGTCATGAACCCTTCGGCGTTGCTGTCCTGTGTCGCACCATTCAATATCTGAACGTGCGTCAGGTTGAACACCACGTCGCTTGTCCCATTCCATACGTACACCGGCTTGTCTTGCTCGATGTAATCAATGGAAATGCTGATTGAATCAATGCCGCCGCTGGTCGCTTCTGCCGGGTTATCACGCTTTGCAATTACGCGAACACCAAACCCTGCGGCCTTAACCGTCGCGTCGGTGATACTTTGCAGCCCCCATAGGTCATCGGCACCGCCATAGGTTGACGTGATGGCTGTTGTCGGCCACGTCCCGGCCATCGCCTTGTTGGACGATCCGCCAGTAACACCCGCCAGTACCACCGTATCGTCCGCCGCTTTCCCACCAACCGCACTGCGCCGCTTGATCTTGGCCGTTATGCCGAGAATCTTGGCTCCGCTCGGTATCGCTGAAAAGTCGAACCCGCTAACCACGAAATCATCGCCGCTGGCTCCGCTCAGCGCGGCCTCCGTTCCATCATCGGCATTCATCGCAGTCGTTGCGACTGTGTTGATCTTGCCGGAAGTCGGCAACGTGAACGCCGTGGTCTTTGGCACGACACCTTCCATGGAAAGGACTCTGGTGAAATTAGCCAGAGCATCCGTTCCGCCAGAAAAGCGCATTTCACGCCCCAAATCAACCCGCTCCCACCCGCTCGGTGAACTGCGGTAAAGTGCAGCATCTGTGATCTGAGGCAAGAACTCAATGGCCGAAAGGTCTGGCGATGACACCGGCGTGATTGACGCCCCTGATTCCGTGCCAAGCACCGTCCACTTGTAAGGCGGGATGCCTGCGGAAACCGAAAGACCATCGGAATACGGGATTGTCGTGTACCCGTCATCAAGCGATCCGGTAACCGGCAGCGAGGTCAAAACAGCAGCCGTGATCGGCGTTGCGCCAACTCCCGCGCCAGGCGTCGGTGATAGCGTCATCGTCCCCTGATTTTCGCCAGTCACCCGCACGTTCAATATCTGAAACGTCTGGCCGTTCCAAGTTACATACGCGCCTTCATTGGCGTCCGTGTAGTAGCCGCCCTCGAATGCCACGCGCTGAAGGTCACGGATCGCATATAGCCTATCCTTGAGCCAGAACATGCCGATAATGTCGCTACCAGCGCGCCCCGGAACCGTGCCTATGTTCGTGCGCTGTTCCGCCGCCAAAGCCTTCAGCGCCGCGTTAAGCGTCCCCTGATCGCCACGCGGCTCTGATACCACGTCGCGTGCAATCATCATTGTGCCAACCGCAGTGCGCACGTTGGTAAGAACTGACGGCAATGATGGCTCAACAGCCCAATCGCCAAACACGCAATATAGCGCGGTCTGCGACGATGACACCGATACACTCAGTACGTAACCAGACTGCCCGGCAGTGAATGATACTTGGTCGCCAGGCACAAATGACGCACCGTTGGTAACAAACTTCAACCGCCACAGCTTAAACCGGTGAACCGCTGGACGCCCGTCAAACGGTTCAACACCGGCGATCCGGGAGTACCCGTCTACCGTGCTCACCTCATAATTAAGGCAATCGGCAAGCGTCCCCATCTGCGCCTCGGCCTTTGCGGTCATCAGGTCAACGCCACCCTTTAGCTTGACCGGAATCACTTGGAATAGAACTCCTCTGCCGACGTGTACTCAGGCAACTGCTTAACGCCAAGACGGTTCATTTCGCGCCTAAGCTCAGTGCCAGACTTCACGTAGATGTCGTTGCTATTCTCACGCGTGGTGCAGTAATACTTGTTGATCGCCCACCACACGATTGCCATGTGGTGTTCTTTCGGCATGATCGGCTCGTCGGTATCCGTTACCAACACATGCGTTTCTCGGAAATAGTCAAACTCGACGTTGTGCGCCAGCTTTGGCGTTGGGTCGAACGACATGGTGTTGTCCGGGTTTATCGTCCACCGGTACGGACGCCCGTCTGATCGAACCCCACGATCAAACACGCCCATACGCCACTGCTCATATGGGATGAAATAGGCTGGCTGTTGATCCGTCTGCTCCGGGCCAGCAGCAACCAACACGTACCTAGACTGTTGCCCGGCCTCACTGCCAATCACATACGCCAAATCAGCAATCTGCGCTCGGGGGTCATAGTCTCGCACATCAGGCGTAAGCGTGATCTGCCCCTGCTTTCGCATGAACAGCCAATTCGGGTGATACGCCTGAATGTCGGCATAGGCCATGTTCACCCATTCGACAACCTCTCGGTTCCTCCCGAATTGATCGACGACCGTTTCCGGCTCAGCACCAGCAGGCCCGTCGCCAAACCGCAGCAACAGGCCAACCCGCTGCGCGATCTGGAGGAAGTTCACGCCGCCGCAGCCACTTCAATATCGTGGAACGAAAACAAGCGAAGTTTCACGGCCTCAAGCAACCGTTCAATAGGAAGATGAACAGGAACACCGGCAGGTGACCGTTCCGTGCCCTGCACATCGAGAATAGCGGCAACGCTTTGCAACTGCCGCAGTGTCAATTCATCCAACCACTTCGTACCCTTGTTCTGGTACCACTCGTGCAGCGAGCCGCACAGGTCAGCGGTTTCAGGGTCAACACCCAAGTACGTGAACGGAGCCTGCTCAAACTCCCACTCAATCATAATCTCGCCGGTTTTGTCGCCATCATGGCTCCGCATTACCTTGGAAACAGGTCGTGGTACTTGATTATCTACCATCTGCGCGTATGCCCACTCAGGCACTGAGCATACCTCGTTGTACTTTACAAACACCTGCGATGAGCCAAGGAAAAACCCTTCCCCCTTCGCCGCCGTTTGGCCTGTAGGACGGCTCAATCGAACGCGATGCCGACGACCACCCCACTTGCCGGAAAGCGTCAGATTGTACGGAGGCAAAATGTCCTTCGCCGGGCGAGCAAACTCACGCGGCTTACCCGCAGACGTTACAAATGCCTCGGTAACACCAAGCGCATTCATCAGCTTTGCGCGCAGATGATCGCCCTTGTTCTTCGGACTGTATTCAATACCAAGATCGTTACAAAACGCTCTCAGTTCTTCAAGCGTTGACCGAGCAAACCGTTCGTCTTTTGCTGCATCCAGTGACATTGCCATTGTTGGTTCCTCAAAACGTTTACAGCGAGGCGGCGCGGCAATTCAGCCCGCACCGCCACCCATTGTTAAAGCTGCGTCACAACGTACTCGACAAACACGTCGATGGTACCGGCAGCTTCAAGCGAGCCGCCTGCTCTGGTCAGGATCAACTCATCACCACGCACGGCCTTTGCAGCCGCATACAGAACGCCCGGAGCCAATGCGACCTCAGCAGCAGCCTGTAGGCCATTGCTAGCCGCAAGGAACGCTGCCGGAGCGGCGGTGGTACCAAGGTCGAACGTGAAGTCGTTGTTCGTGTCCAAATCAGTGCGCGCCTTGGCACTGAATCGCAGAACCTTCGCGTTCGTCGGCAACGGAGCAATGTGCAGAACATCGCCA
>Ga0210043_1003080_pt1 | contig 10182 bp, 9 predicted proteins | sample CryGeymet201501t_FD_183990 | JGI IMG/M metagenome (GOLD analysis project Ga0210043, IMG submission 183990) | Groundwater microbial communities from Crystal Geyser aquifers in Utah, USA - Crystal Geyser metaG 2015-01t (SPAdes) (version 2) | ecosystem: Environmental > Aquatic > Deep subsurface >... | reverse complement strand
TCAACTCCCCCATGCAAGAAAAACTGCGATTTCACAGAGGACTTAATTTACCGAAAAGAAGAATTCTTATTGCTCATTTTCTGAGCTCTAAACAATGAAAAAACCAACACAAAATTTTACTTAACCCCAAAAAACAAGCTTAATAATTATTTTTTAACTTTAACACCCACTTTATCAATAAGTGGGAACTCTTTTCTAACCTCATTCCAAAACTTCTCTGAAAGCTGCTCAGAATACTTAGAAAATGCTCCCTTCCCCATCGCACTACATAAGCGTCTATCCCAATCTCTAATAATATCTACGATTGGCAGTCCTTTTTTATTGTAATTTTCCTGGGTAACTTTACTCTGGGTAAAACCATCATGGACAAGTTTAAAAGCTGCAAAACCTTGTTTGTTTTGCTCAACCATACTTTGATAATACTGTTTATATTTAGCAACTGCCATATATTTGAATAAACTACTTTGTACAATAAAGCCGATCGTAGTACTGATCAAACATTCTTTCTGCCGAAAATTGTTTTGCTGTTTCGATTGATTTTCTCATCATTGCAATCCACTTGGTAGGCAAACCATGATCATCTCGATCATAATAAGAATTTACTATCTCAGATTCTAATTTTGAATACAAGTCTTGACTGGGGTTAGTGTGGTCAATAATCCAGCCCATGTCTTCCCAATTAGCTTCTCCAACCCAGCCATCCTTGATGGTCAAATTTAAACATCCATTAGCAATCGCTTTCATTCCAGAGGTACCACAGGCTTCTTTACCATAATCTGGAGTATTGACCCAAACATCACAACCCTTGACTAAATGATTGGCAACATCTAAATCATAATTAGGGATAAATAATGCCAAGCCAGATAGTTCATCCTGCATATAGCTAATCACTCTTTTTAATAAAGATTTACCACTACTATCTCCAAAGTGAGCTTTACCAGCAATTAATAACTGAACAGGCCTATCTTGATCTTTTACAATTTTTATTAATCTCTCCATATCCTCAAATAACCAATCTAAATGTTTGTAATCAGCAATTCTTCTTGCCCAACCCACGACCAATCTATTAGGATCAAAACCATAACCTGATCTTTGTATTGAAAAATCAACTAGCTTTTGCTTATTTCTTTGATGAATTTCCCATATTCTTGAGTCAGTTAAATTTTCTTGTCTAAATTCTTCAGATTGCCATGTAGGCATATGAACACCATTTGTAATATTTGTCCAATCATAGCCATGCCAGGCTTCCTCAGACAACTGAGTATGTAAGGCACTCACTCCGTTAGCTTTAGATGAAATATTTAAGGCAAAGCGAGTCATCTTAAATTGATCAGGATGAGAGTGTGTCCCATCTGCTAATAACTCATCTAAACTAATCCCAATCTTCTGAGCATAATATTCAGCATAGGTTTTAATTAAATGTGTAGGATAGCCACTATTTCCCGCGGCAACTAAAGTATGATTTGTATAGACAGTTTTTTCTTTAGCAATCTTCTTTGCTTCAAGATAACTCATCCCATGCTTATCCATATACATTCTGATAAGTTGCCAATGTAAAAAAGCTGGTCGTCCTTCATTAATATGATAGACACAAGGATGCAAGCCTAGTTCATCAAGCAGTTTGACTCCTCCTATCCCAAGAATCATCTGCTGTTTTATTAGCTCCTCCTCAGTCCCATGATACAAAGCATAGGTAATAGTTCGCTGTGAGATATGATTTTGCTCTGTGTCTGTATCTAGTAAATATAGTGTTACCGTCTCTCCAATAGTTTTTTTCCAGACTCTTACCCAAACATCTACCTCTGTTAAATGAACTTTAACAAATAATGGTTTGTCATCAACATAAACATGCTCTAAACCAACAGATAATTCATCAAAGGGAATATCAACTTCAAGCTGCTCACCTTCTGGGGTAATAACTTGTTTGGCAGATTCTCCGTGATAGAGAAGACCAAGAGCGACAAGTGGAATTTTTTTGTCAGCAGCCGCTTTTAAAGTGTCACCAGATAAAACTCCTAATCCCCCAGCATAAATCGGTAGGCGAGACTCTAAACCATATTCGGCACAAAAATAAGCAACTAGGTTAGGTTCTTTTTTTATCACAAAATAAATTTACCATCTTTATAGATAACTAAACTAGTGCCATCTGTTAAGTATGCGGTAACTGTACGATCTGTCGTTGAAACTATGTCAGTATGCTCAGCAGAATCGTTATAACCCATTTTAGCCCATTCTTGAGTTTTGACAGTGCTAACATCGCCTCTGTAACAATCTTTATATGCTCTTCCAATTGCTAAATGAGTATTGCCAAAGGGACCACCAATATTTTCATCAAATAATGTCTCAGCCATCACATGGGTAATTTTTGAAGTACGTTTATCAGTTAGTGAAAATTCTCCAAACTTATTAGCATTCTTGGTTTTTAACATTTCCTTCAAAAGCTTCTCTCCTCTGGTGGCGGAAGCCTCTATAACAATCCCTTTTTTAACTTTCAATTTTACGTCACTAATAACTTGACCATAGCGATAGACTGGCTGATTAAAATTTACCCAACCCTCTACCCTACGCCAATCTGGTGAGGTGAAAAACTCAAAAGAAGGAATATTTCTTCCACTCCCACCATGCCAAATTCTATTCGGACCTAATCCAACTTTAAGATCAACATCTTCTCCCTTAACTTCAAGGTAGTCTATTCTCAACTCATTTAATTTCTTTAATGTTTCCTTTTGAAATTTAGAAATCTCTCTCCATTTCCCCACTGGATCTTGCTCATCCAAGAAACAGGCTTTAATGATTTGATCCCAGTATTCTTTTAACGTTAGACCAACTTCTGTTGCCTTAGCATCAACTCCCCATAAGGCTAATGTCCAAGTAAACTGACCCTGTATTTCCTTTTTATCTAGCCAATCTCTAAATTTCTTCCTAGAGTTTCTAACCCGCATGATTTTTTCTGAAGATACTTCTGCTAACTCAAGGGGATCAACATCGGCAATGATGCCGATACTATGATTAATAATTTTTGCCCTTGCTTTAAGTAATTCATGTGGAAAAAAGACTAGTTGCTCATCATTAGCCATATCATAAAAATGTTTATCAAAGCCAGAAGGAACTAATCTAATTATAGGATGACCACCCGATCTTAAAATTGCATTATGGAGTGCTAAAGCCAAGGGTTTTGCCACATCAGGGACCATACATTGAACAACCTCATTTTCTCTAATCCCATGACCAGAGTTTAAGGCAAAATTTACCAAAACATCTGCGTATTTATTTAATATTTCCTCAGGAGGAACATAGGATGGAATGTGATACATCATAAGAATTATTTTATATTTACTTTTTTATATTGAGAAAAGTTCTTAATTTTTTAATTGCAATTGAACGGTGAGAATGCTCATTTTTATATTTCATTCCCAACTCTGCAATACTCTTAGTCTCACCTTCTGGAACAAAGATTGGGTCATAACCAAAGCCATCTTCGCCTTTTTCTTCAGTACTAATTGACCCATCAAAGATCCCTTCAAAGTACTTGGTACTTTTAGATTTTGGATCAAACAAACATAAAACACTTCTGAAAAGAGCTGATCTGTCATTCTCATTAGCCATTAATTCTAGAATTTTTTGATTACGATCCTTATCTGACCCGAAATGAAATCTCTTTGAATGGACTCCTGGAGCTCCATCTAATGCATTAATTTCTAATCCAGAATCATCTGCAACAGTTAATAAACCAGTTTTAAGTGCAAACTGACTAGCTTTTAGCAAAGCATTTTCCCTTGCAGTGGAGCCAGTTTCAGCTACTTCTAAATCTGATAACTCAACATCATTAGGGAATAGGATATCACAACTCAAACCAGAAAAAATCTTGGCAAACTCCTCTTGTTTTCCTGTGTTGTTTGTCGCTACAAGAAGCTTCATTGACCTAACATACTCCCTAAGCCACCCGCTCCACCCATCATTGACTGAAGTTTCTTGGCAGCAATTTCTTGTGACTTTTTAATTGCTTCGTTTAAGGCATCAACAGCGTCATCACTAGTAATACCCTGTACGCTAAAATGCTTAATTTTTTGATCACCAGAAATAATAACAACAATGTCACCTCTTTCAATCTTAATCTCTTCTGCAGATAAATCTTGTTGCATCTGCTTAGCTTGTGATCTGAGCTTATTAATATCGCCTAGTGCTTTGAATGGATTTGCCATATGTTTTCCTCTAAATAAATGAGGTCCTTTATATATAATTTTTTAAAGATAAGGTTTCCCTATGCTATGATTCTATCATTATTTACCTCTAGAGCAATGCCTCACTAACGTCTTTTTCCAATGATGGGACAACTTCTTGAACTGAAACAGTGCCCACTTCTTGAGGTATGACTACAAACTCAAACCTAGGCATACCTCCAGCCACTTCTTGAGCACAATTCTGGAGGATGCTTAACTGTTTTTGTTGTTCTAATTGAAGCTTATGGAATTTGTAATAGACACCGACTTTACTAATCCCAGATTCTTCTGGAATCAACTTACTTGATTTCATAATAGCAGCTAAGGTTAGATTTTGCTCTTCAATTGCCTTTAAAAACTCTTCCCAAACTCCGCTTAAATCAACCATATCATCATCACTTGGATCAACGAGGTTATCGCTTCTGAAATCACTAAGTGGCGAGGGTGATTTAATGGTACTTCTGACTACGTCGGCAACGTCACTCAAGTCATTTAAATCGGAAACTGATTGCACCTCTATCTGAGGTGTGTTTTTTTTAACAGTAGCTTGCTTTATTATTGGCTGAAGATTTTTTTTTATAGATTTTACTGATCCGCTACTGCCACCAGATCTCTCTTTTGCTTTCAAAACCAGATCTAATAATCTTACTTCTAGACTTAAAAAAGCAATTCTGCTTGAGTCATTTACCGGCAAATCAATTAAGTTATCTAAAAGAAAAAGACTGACCTTTTGCGCAAACTGGGCTTCTCCTTCTTCTATACCTAGGGATTTCATCAAATCATTATGGAGAAGGTCTAAAAGCATTTGGTAAACATATTTCTCATCTTCACCATTGTCCCTCAACGTCTTGATTACCTGGACTAGCTTCATCTCATCTTTAGAAATAACAGCATTAACCAATAATTTAAGCTCTTCTTTGATCGATAAACTCCCCAATACCTCTAGACTGGCAACAGACAATTTCTTCTCTCCCCTAGCAACAGTTTCTAAAAGTTTAACTGCATCTCTAAAGCTACCCCCTGATCTCCCAATAACTTCATCGATGGCTTGATCTTCAAAATCAATTTTTTCTTGATGTAAAATTCTTTCTAAAACCTCCTTCAGTTCTTCATCTAAAGCTTTTCTAAATTTAATCAAATTAGCCCGAGAAATAATGGTATCAGGTATTTTATGAAGTTCAGTTGTCGCTAAAATAAAGACAGCATGTTCTGGTGGTTCTTCAAGTAACTTTAAGAGAGCGTTAAAGGCCTCACGCGTTAACATGTGGGCTTCATCTAGGATGTAAACAGCCTTACTGCCTAACTGAGGGGGTAATGAGACACGCTCCTTCAAAAGTCTAATATCATCAATTCCTCGATTACTAGCTGCATCAAGCTCATTGACGATGAACGAATTTCCAGAAAATATTTTCTGGTGTTCAACCTCATCCAGTTCTTTATTTAAAACTGAGCTAATAATTCTTGAAGTTGATGTTTTACCTGAGCCTTTGGGTCCCGCAAACAAAAATACTTGTGGAACCGATCCGACTTTGACTAATTTAAGTAACTGCTCACGGACATCCCTGAGAGCTAAATCTTCAAATTTTTGTGGTCGATATTTTAGTGGCCATGCCATAAAAGCATCTTAACACTATTTTGCTGTCAGGTGCTCTAGTTGATTTTCTGATTCAATTTTGATAATTAGGTCTGCGAGAACAATACTGAAATGTCGGTATGCTTCAAACGGAGTTTCAAAAGGACTAAAATAGGCGTGCACATCACCATCATTAGACCATTTAGTACACATGTAATAGAAGTTATCACTAGTCTGAAGTCGGCGCCATTTTTCAATCAATTGACTATTAGCAGTTTTTAAAACTAAACTTTCTAGTTCATAGACTTTATTAATCGTATCTTTTTGTAAATCATTATCAACCCAAGCAGTTAAATCACGGTCAACATCTGCCCAAGAAATTGGTTCTGGAACATCATAGACCGGCAATTGACTAACTTCTAAATCTTTGACCACTTCTCTTGGAGTAACAAATCTATTATAGTCACGTAAAATAAACTCGCTAATAAATCTTTCGAAAAATTGAAAAATCCCAGTGTCCTCCCATTGATGCTCACCAAAGGTTTCAAAGTCCATAAATAAGTTAACAAGATGGTCTTCAGGGTAAACCTCAACCCACCTTAAATATTTTTCCACTGTTAAGGGATGTTCAGGCCAACTTTTGTTAGAAAATCTAAAGGCAATATCATCAGACAACGGAGCGTGTTTCAATAATAGTGGTAAAGGTTTTTCAGTGTAACTTTGATAAGGCTTGGTTCTATCCCTACCATGCAGGTAACGTTCAACTGCCTCAGTTAAAATTGCCTGATATCCCATTGTTTCCACCTGCTCAGCGATATAATTATTATAGATTAACTCACTATTACGAAATATAACCGGTTGGTAATCAAAAAGCTCCTTGATCAAATCATTGTGTTTTTTAACCTGAAGGCTAAACTCTGAGCGTGAATAGAGTCCTGCAAGAGAATGATAATAAGTTTCCGCTAGCAACTCAACTTGACCAGTTTTAACAAGTTGTTGAATGAAAGAAATAACCTCATGATCAAATTCTAGAGCTTGTTCAAGAAAAACCCCTGAACATGATAAGGAGAATTTAAACTCTTTATGCTCCTTAGCCAACTTGAGCAACAAACCTAACATTGGTCGATAAGATTTATTACTGACTTTTTGAAAAATTGTTTTGTTATCTTTTGAGAAATAATCAGCCTCATTATTTAAGTCAAAAACATTGAAATCACTCAAACGATAAGGCTGGTGGAGCTGAAAGTAAAAACAGATTTGTGGCATTTGTATTATGAGGCTAACTGTTGATAAACCTCAGTCACTTTCTGGGCAGCAGATTTCCAAGTAACATTCTCAAGCTCAATATTTTGGTTTTTTACAACATCTTGAGAAAGCTGTTTATTTTTTATCAGCTCAACAATACTCTGAGTCATCAGATCTATGTCCCAAAAGTCAGCCTGGATACTACTTGGAAGAACCTCAGCTACGCCTGAGTTTTTTGAAATAATCACTGGAGTGGATCTTTGAGCAGCTTCAACAGCAACTAAACCAAAAGGTTCTGACAATGAAGGCATAACAAAGACGTCAGCTCTATCTAACAATTTTGCTTTTTGCCTGTCTCTGACAAAACCACTAAACAATACTTTGCTACTGAGACCCTTATGAGCAGTTGTAAACAAAAGTTCTTGGTAGAGATCTCCGTTACCAGCAACAATAAAGATTGCTTCTGGTAGGTAATGTAAAACTGATTGAGCTAAATCTAAGAAGTACTCTGGACCCTTCTGACCAGTTAACCGGCCCATAAATACAATCACGGGTCGTGCTTGAGCAAAATGATGCTCGCCATGATCAGTTTTCTCAACCGGATCAATCCCATTATGAACGACTGTTATCTTCTGGTGATCAATCCCATATTTATCGACTAAAATTTTCTTAGTGTAGGCACTAACTGCAATCACTCTATCTGCGAATTTCATCCCATCATATTCTGACTTAATAATATATTGACTACCCCCGACTGGACTACGATCAAACTCAGTTGAGTGAATATGTGCAACCAGAGGCTTACCAGATTTTTGTTTTAAACTCATCCCTGCTGGAAAAGACATCCAATCATGAGCATGAATTACGGAGAAATCTTTTTTCTTTGAATTGTTAATCACCTGATCATGATACTGACTAACTTGTTTTTCTAGTTCTGACTGAGATAAAAGCGAAAGATCGTTTACTGCTAGATTGGCTGGGTCTACTCTATCAAGCGCAGGAAAATGATCATAGGCAAAAAAAGGTGGTTGTTCTATATCATTTCCCCAATCAGGATGAGAACAATCTAACAAAGTCATATGCTTAAGTGATCCTGAATATTTATAAGGTAAGGAAAAATAAATTTTATTGCTGGGACTAGATAAAGCAGTAGTTAACCCATGACAAGCAACTCCAAGCCCCCCACTATTGTGAGGAGGATATTCCCAGCCGATCATAAAAATATTATTTTTATTCATACACCAAAATTAACAAACCTAACTACTCTACGGTCTAAGTATATGACACTATTAAGAAACATTTCAAGAGATATTTTAACTAAAATTTGCTAAATTACAGGGCAATTCTCCTACTAAATTTTTTCTGCTCCATCAATCTTCACAGTGCCTATTGAGATTCTTCTCAACTGAGTAACATAGGCACCGACCTGTAATACTTGACCTAAATCATGAATTAAAGATCTAATATAAGTGCCTGAGCTAACCTTTGTAAAAAATTTAACTGTCAGTTTTTCATTTTTTAGGTCTTTATCAAACTCTTTTATCTCAAAATTATAAATATTAACAATTCTGGTAGGTAATGTACTTAAATCAATATTTCCTTGTCTGGCCTTTTGATATAATTTTTTACCTCTTACCTTAACGGCACTATATGCTGGGACTGTCTGCTCGATCTGGCCAGTCAGCTTAAGCATTTCCTTGGTGAGATCTACTTGTGAAATTTTTGAAACCTCATCCCAGCTCGCCTCACTCACTATCTCCCCCATTGCATCATAACTATCGGTTGTCTTACCAAATTCCGCCTCAACTTCATACTCTTTATCTTGCTTCATAAACTGATCTTGAAGTTTTGTAAACTCTCGACCCACTAGAATAATTAACAAACCGGTTGCTAAGGGATCAAGAGTGCCAGCATGACCAATTTTTTTTACGCCTACTAAGCCACGTAATTTTGCTACGACGTCATGGCTAGTCCAATCCTGATTCTTATCAATTAAAATAATACCTTGTCGGTCCTTTTTGACTTCAGCAATTGTGGAAAATTTTGTCATTACCATACCTTTATTGTATCGCAAAAAAATAAAATGACTGATTAGGTCACGATACATATGAGACTCTAGCGAGCGAAGCGAGCTATGAGGATAAGACATAATTTTCCAATCATAAAAACAGAGCAGTATGATTGGTTTATGACAATTATCAACACTGCTCTGTGCTTTGATTCTAATGACAAAGCCAAATTAAAACTACATGTAATTGAGTTACTTGATAAGAAAGGTTGGGAAGTAGTTAGGATAGCTTTTCCTGGGGTAAGTAGGGCTAGCGCTTTTAGATGGAAAAAGAGGTATATGGAATCAGGTAAAAGACTGACAAGTCTTTTACCTGATTCAACAAGACCAAAAAGAGTAAGAGAGATGTTTGTACCAGAGAAGATATTAGGATTTATTAAACACCTAAGAAGGAAATATCCAAGACTATCCAAATATAAAATAAAAGTATTTTTAGATATTTTCTGTGAAGAACAAAGGTTACCCAAGTATTCAGTATCATTAATTGGAAAAGTAATTAATCGTTACTCTTTTTTCTTCAACACTCGAAAGAGTGTTAGAAGAAAAAGAAAGTACAAACAAGTAACTAGAGTAAAGTATTGTCCTAAACAGAAAGATATTAAATTAGGATATCTACAACTCGATGGAATAAAGGTATATTTTGAAAGTAGTAATTACTACTTTCTCTCAGCAATAGAACTAAAATCAAGACAATCATGGGCTAAAAGAGTAGGTTCTCTTTCTAGTCTTAATGCTAAGGTATTTCTTGAAGAGATTATTCAAGAAATACCATACAAGATGCACACCATTCAGACCGACAATGGGAGTGAATTCAAAGGTTACTTTGACAAAGCTATTGAGGGAATGAAAGATATTAACCATGTCTGGAGTTATCCTAAATCACCAAAAACAAATGGCTATGTAGAAAGATTCAATTGGACAGTACAAGATGAGTTCATCAATTATGAGATTGATGTCGCTAGATACGACCTAAAACAATTTGATACCAAACTAAAACAATGGGTTAACTATTACAATACTGTTCGACCACATCAATCTCTTAACTATATGACACCACAACAATATTTAGTACAATT
>Ga0210043_1003078_pt1 | contig 10189 bp, 6 predicted proteins | sample CryGeymet201501t_FD_183990 | JGI IMG/M metagenome (GOLD analysis project Ga0210043, IMG submission 183990) | Groundwater microbial communities from Crystal Geyser aquifers in Utah, USA - Crystal Geyser metaG 2015-01t (SPAdes) (version 2) | ecosystem: Environmental > Aquatic > Deep subsurface >... | reverse complement strand
ATGCGATCAACGGCTACCGGGCCGCGAAGGCGGGCGCGTCTCCGATGCAGCGTCAGGGCGCGGAGTTTCTTGCCAACCAGGCGGAACTCGCCGCTGCCGATGACGAGACGGGAATGCTGTTCGGCCGTCCCTTGCCGACCGACACGCCAGAGTTCAAGAAGTGGTTTGGGGCGAGCAAGGTCGTCGATGCCAAGGGCCGCCCGGAAGTCGTCTACCATGGGACGCGCCACGAAATCACTGAGTTCAAGCCCGATGAACGTGGGAAGTTCACCGGCGCCAGGTCCGCCAAAATGGCGTTCTTCTTCACCGACTCGCCCAATGTCGCCTTCTCCTACCCGGATGGGTTGCATGAAGTCAGCAGCCGGGATGCGGCCACGATGCCTGGATTCTTTGGAATGCCATCGTCGCTGGCCTATCGGCTGCCGCAGGCCGAAGCGAGCCTCGAGCGCGCAGAAGAAGCGACGTACTCTGTGGTCAAGGCTGAGGATGAGGAAGGCTTCCAAGTCAACATCACAGAGATCGACCAGTTTGGCGAGTCGTACACTTATGACGACGGTTATATCTACGACTCTGAGGACGAAGCAAACGACGCCGGGCAGAAGGCCATTGAGAAGATCGTCTCCGACGCCAGTTCCGACGTTGCCCGCATGAGCGAACAGGCCGAACAGGAACGCCTCGAAGCCATGTCCGGTGCGAATCTGATTCCTGCCTATCTGAAAATGGAGAATCCGTTTGTTCACGACTTTGCTGGCGGGAGTTACGTTGAGCAGCCGTTTTCCGAACTGATCCAGGAGGCGATCGACGAAGGCCACGATGGGGTGATCTTCGAGAACGTCGATGATGACGCGATTGGCGACGAGACGAGCACGGTTTACGCTGTATTCCGCCCCGAGCAGGTCAAGTCTGCCACCGGCAACACCGGTGCCTTCGACCCCGACAACCCAGACATCCGCTTTGGCCGGGCCTTGCCGACCGACACGCCAGAATATCGACGTGAAATGAGCAAGCCGTGGTGGGCGTCCGCCACTTCCGCTGACTTCAAGACCGAGACCGCGCCGGAAGGCGAACCGACCTACATCTCTGAAAGCGGCAGCGAATATTGGGAAACACCCGACGGCGTGTACCGGCGAAGCGACCATTGGGGGACAGTTTCACGCAGCCATTGGACGCTCGACGGCGACTCGCCGCGCGGCGAACGACTTACCGGCTTCGCTTCATGGGCGGACTTCGGCCAACGCGCATTCTCAGTCGGACTGCCGCGACAAGCGGCGTTCAAGACTGGCGACTTTGATCTGCCGGAGCGCTTCACCGCTGTCGAACCGGGCATGAGAATCGTGGCGCGGCGCACGATCCATGATCGGCGCGGTCGAGTCGTATTCGATGATTTCGTAAAGTTCACAGTGGCGAAGACGACCGGATCATTCGTCTTTACGGAATCAGGCGAGCGTTATGCCAAGAGCACATTCGAGTCCATGCGGATCGCCGACGAATCCGACGAGCAGCGCATCCAGACGGAACTCTTCGGCCGGGCCGTCCCCGACGATCTCGCTGAGCCGCCGCAGGGTGCGCCTCCGAAACCCGGCATCTCGCCCGCTCCTGACCCGCCTCAGCGTCCCCGCGTCAAGATCAACCTCCGCAACTACGACGTGGCGCATCGCAGCGACATCACGCCGCAGACTCGCGCCGGCCGAATACTCCAATCCCCGCTGACGCGCGGACAGATCGCCTTTGGAGCATTCGTTGAGCGATTTACGCACTCGCGCGTTACGCCGTCCGCAACGATCTACTTCAACGTCAACCGTGCAGTCGCGGTCGTCGGCAACATCCTCGACTACATCGGCGACTTCGTAGGCCAGCAGACGGGGGAAACCTACAACGGCGCACGCGCCACCGAAGAGATGGCGATTCTCAACCAGTGGAACCAGCAGGCCGAGAACATCCGAAAAGACCTCGACTCGGCGCTCGCATCTGCGATCGGGCTGCATGGGGCCACCCTCGCCCTGTGGGAGACCGCCGGCCGGACTGGGATGCTCAACCCGGCACGCGCCCTTCGGCGATTCACCAGCAAGCCGTGGCAGATGATCCAGCAGACCCAGCGCAAGATCACCAAACTCTCACAGCGCCGACTCGAACTGTCCCGACTCGGCGACAACATCAATTCCAAGCAGATTGCGGAACGTGATGAACTGCCCTTCAAGATTGACCAGTTGCGCCAACACGTCGCCGCGCTCGAGGAGCACTACAAACGCAACCTGCTGGCGGACATGCCCGAGGGGGTTGATCCCGCCGCCGCTCGCAAGGACATTGAGGCGGCCTTCCAGCGGTTTGCAGAGGACAACGACAAACTCGCCAAGCGGCAACTCGCACAGATCGAGACGGCCCCGCTTATCCGCCAGAGGCTCGGGGATGCGGCCGACTACTCGGTCGTGAACTTCAACCAGGACTACATCGACGGCGCCAACGGACTCGATCGCCTCATGCGGTGGCTTTACGGCGTCACTGAAGAGGCGGCCGAAGTCAACGCGCCCTTCAAGCCCGGCCAGTGGGTCATGGCGATGGATCGGCAGAACTACGGCCAGGTTGTTCGTATCGACATCGCCGAGGCCCGCGCGCAGGTCCGTTGGGTGAACAGACGTAAGGGCACATCGGCGGTCAAATGGAGGTCGTTCGATGAACTTACCATCGCGCCCCAGAGTGCCAACGCCGGCCCGAAGGCTCCGGGCGTCAATGGGGTCGTTGACTTCAAGGACTCGGCCTACTGGCGTGCAGGCGGGCCTGGCCGGCCCCCGTTGAATCCAGACGAACCCGCCGACATGACCGAGATCGTCCGGCAACTCAACGCCGACCGGATCGCAGCCAAACTCAATGATCCCGAGACGCCGTTCGTGCTCGACATCCTCAATGACGCGGCCGTCCGCATCGACGATCTCGAAACCCGCTCCTATATCGCGGGCAAACGCCGCGAGGCGATCGACGACTTCTTCCTCGACACCGCCAAGCAGGAACTTGGCCTGTCGCTGGATTCGCCGATCGACTCATGGGAGACCCTGCTGAAAACCATCGAACTCGCAGGTCTTGAGGCGGGCGTAGACCGGACCAGCGCGAGGCAGCGCGCGATCAGTGAGGCGGGCGTCAGAATGCTCGGCAAACAGATCAACCTCATCCTCAACCACGATATCGCCAAGGTGAATGAGTCCCCACTGCTGTCCCGCGTCTTTGGCGGCGTGGTCGATTTCGCCAAGAACATCGCCATCGCAACGCATATGAAATCCGGTGGCCTGTCGGTCGGCAACGAGTCGGCCATGATGCAGGCCAAGCACGCAGTCCGGTCTGGGGCGGCGAGGGCGGTGATTGATGCCAGCCGGGTGGCCTACGAGATGATCCGAGCATTTACGCCCACTGGTCGCCGTAAGTTCTCCGAGGTCTTCGGGTCATTCCTGGCGACGCAGAGCCTCTATCGCGGTGGACGGGCGCAGGAGATTGCCACCTTCGACGCCGTGTCGGGCCGGCGCCTGGCGCGCGAGCAGGAAATGCAGGAGTCAATGACGCTGCTTCGGTGGATATTCGGCCCAATGTTCGTGCAGGCCGCTCGCGGGGCTGCGAACATCGTCACGGCCGGTCGTGTCGGACGTTCCCGCCTGACTGGTGCTCGTGGTGCGGCCGTCACTGCCGCCGAGGGGGCCGTCTATGGTTCGCTCGTCGGCGGACCACTCGGAGCACTCATCGGGACCGGAGTCGGAGCCGCAGGCGGGACCGTTCGTGGGTTCGCAACCCTCAACGAAGGCGATCTCGCCAATAAGAGGCTCTCACTGCTGCTGAACATACCGCACGCGATGCGGATTCTGCCCATCGTTGCCGACGCCCAGCGGCTCGTTATCGAGGGCAAGGCCGCAAACGCCGGCGAGGCGCTGGCGATGCTCCGCAATCCTTCGCTGGCTTCACGCGCGGCCCTGCGAGTCGTGGGTGTCGGCCGCCCGTTCGTCGATGCCCATGACGTGCTCCTCATGGGCCGTCGCATCTCGCCTCAACACCTGGCACGTCTGGCGGAGCGCATTCGCAACCGCGAAGGCATCGGGACTATTGACGGCATTGATTACTTCGAGGGTGATGCACCCGAGACGCTGGCCTTCAATCGCTACATGGACATGATTGCCCGCTACATCGACAGTGCGACCCCCACGGCGATGACCAAGCCGACCTCGTTGCAGGAAGGCCCGTGGGCCGGTCCGCTCAATCTCTTCATGCTCTACCGATCGTGGGGCATGGCGTGGATGCAGCAATCTGGCCGAGCCGCCTTGACTCGCCCACAGTTGCAGAACACCGCCATGTACGCTGCGGCCCTGTCGGCCTCGCTGGCGATAAAGTTCGCCCGGGTGATGATTTACGGCGGCCTCACACTTGCGGCCTTCCACAAGTGGGAAGATGAATGGGAAGACAAAGAACGAGCGGCCCAGAATATCGCCGACATCATCTTCTACGCCAATACGTTCCCAGGGGCTGAACTCCTTTTGCAGCCGGCCGCGACGGTCGCGTTCGGCGACGCCAACAGACGCGACCAACTGTTTGGCGGCAACCTGAATCCGATCTCGGGCGTGGTGGAGGACTGGTTACGCGGATTTGGAACAACGCTGCCTCGGGCCTTCAATAACGATCTCCGGCCCGCCGACTTCCGCCGCATACGCCGTATGATGATTTCGCCCAACACCTTCCCCTTCATGTTCTTCAAATCTGAACTCGAAGAGGAGAAGCCGTCCGGCCTTTCGGGTACCCATCGCATTCTGCAACGCCAATAGAAAGATCGCATCATGGCGCACTCACAAGTTTCGTACACCGGCGACGGGTCAACCGTTGACTTCAACTTCACCTTCGACAGTTTCCCGCCCGGGTACAACAACGAAACTGAAGTCAAGGTCTACGTCGATGGCGATCTCCTGACCATCACAACCCACTACAGCCTCTTTGGACCCAACACCATCCGGTTCGTCACCGCCCCGATCCTTGGTGCCTACATTCTCATTGAGCGCCAGACTGACTTCGTCAATCGGCCAAACGCGGAGCGGTGGAACAACACTTCGGCGTTGACGCAGGCCAACCACAACACCGAGGACGACGGCTCGCTCCGGCGCGCCCAGGAGAACAAAGACAATCGCGGCCTGCCCAAGAGCCGCGTACACGGCCAATGGGACGCCCAGAACCTGCGCGGTACGACGGCTGCGGACCCGGTCAACTCGCAGGATTGGGTGACGCTGAAGTTCATGCAGGACTACATCTCCGGCGGCGAGACCGGGGCCGTCTCGATGTACCGGCAGACCTACAGCAATTCGCTCGATCTGACTTACCCTGTGGATGGCGTCAACCGCGAGTTCCGCATCATCGACGATCTCGCCGTCAAGATGACGATCAAAGATCAGATTCACGCCTTCATCGACGGCGAGTTCGTAGGACGCGACCAGTATGAATTGACCACCGACAAGTACGGCATCCTGTTCGATGTCGCGCCCCCATGCAAGAGTCTCGTCGAGTTGATCGTCCACACCGTCGCCCTGACCTTCGTGGAGCCGGGGACGCTCAACCCCAACGCCCTGAGCCTCGATAATGGGAAGATCATCCAGGGCAACGTGAGCAACCAGGGCGTAGCCGTGGCACTTGGCTCGATCTCCCTTTCATCATGGGGTGCGGCGGCGGCCAGCGTCGATTTCGGCAACCAGAAGGGCATCAATGTGGCTACCCCGGCGGCCTCGACCGACGCAGCCACGAAGGGCTACGTCGATTCCAAGTCGCTCGCAGGCCCGTTCGGGACCGTCTCCAGCGAGAATGCCTACACGTTCACCAGCGGCACTTCGGCCGGCCAGGTCATCCAGAACACCAGCGGCGGCACTGAGTTCATCAACATCAACATGGTGATCTCGGTGAACCAGTCAACAGGCCGGAACTATGTGCTCCAGTACGCCGATGACGTGGCGATGACGGCAAACCTCAAGCGAGCCGCGACGGTCAGGGTGACGGGCGACGGCTCGCAGCCCGGCGACACCTTCGCTGGCCTGATCCCGGCCGGGAAGTATTGGCGGCTGGCGATCACCTCCGGCCCGAATCATCCAAACACAGGCATCACCTTCGATTACCAGAAGGGAGGGAACGCGTAATGGCATGGTCAGCATCAATCGTTCAACACTTCGACACCGGCTGGGCCGACTTCAACACCGTCTTCACAGGTCCATTCAATGTTCGCAAATGCGACACCGTATGGACGTGGAGCGTTGATGTCGGTTCGCCGGACACTCCAACCCACGTCAACGCCTACCTGCGCGCCAACGGCGCGGTATACGGGTTCGCGGCCAACACGGTGTTCAATCTGAACAGCGTGATTGGCGCGCGGGTCATCGGAAACGCGACTGGTCTTTTCCAGACACGCATCATCCCCGGCGCTGGTCCGCCCAACGCCTTCATCGCGCTGGACTTCTTCGGCATGAGCGGGACAAACAGCATCCCCAAACTGCTCGCCTCGATCCTCAGCGGCGAGATCGGCCAGATCAAGGATGTCGATGTGAACCTCGCCACCGTGGATATTCGCATGATCGCGCTGCGATTCTCCTAGCATCTCTCGATGGCACTCACGCTCGCAACTTGGCGCAGGGAATCCAAACTACGCTTCGAGGTCTTTCTCGACTTCTCGTTCCAATGGGACAGCCGGGGTCGTTGGGAACTTGACGATGATGCGAGCATGCGCCTCGTGGGTATCTGCAACGCCTACCACGAGTGGGATACCGCGACGGTCCTTCAGCCGCGTGGAACTCGTAAGACGACCATCATCACCCTCTGGGCGTGCTGGATCAACTGGCGGCATCCGTGGATTCACACCGGCTTCATCAGTGCCACCCCCAAGGTATCCGACGACGCATTCGGACTCGCGCTGCATCATTGCAAGTTCAACCCGCTCCTGACGCTGCTGCGGCCCAAGGGGGTCGTCAAGGTCAATGAACGCGAGTTCGACACGCCCTACCGGGTCGGCAAGGGCCGGTCATTCCGGTTCCTTGCGCTCCGCCAGGGCATCACCGGCCTGCGCTGCCACAACTTCATCAAAGACGACATGGAGACCAAGGAAACCGTGCGCTCCCAGCGGATGCGTGAGACGATGAATCTGGTCCGCGCCGAGACGGTCAACGTGCTGCACAAGGGGCACTGGTTCCATAAGTCGATCGAGTCGGGCACGCCTTGGGACTCTGATTCGAGCATTCGCAACCAGGACGCCGACGTTCACGTCGAGACGCCAGCCATCATCATCAACCCCGACAGCACGCTCACCTACCCGTTCAAGGCGCTCCAGGAAGCGGAATTGGCGCGTATCCGTTTCCAACTCCACAAACTCGGCCAAGAGCACCTGTTCCGCAGCCAGTTCCTGCTCGACACGTCGCGCGACAACGAATCGTTCCCGATCCGAATGGAAGAGATCAGGTTCGCCTCGTTCGATCCGCACTCGCTCTACTGGCGCCGCCTCATCGTCGATCCGGCTGGCGGCAAGAAGACGACGAGCCAACTCGGCCAGATACGCACTGGCGACCGGCGCGGCGACGGCATGACGCTGTGCGCGTGCGGCATTCATGGGCCGAACCTGCGCATCATCGACTTGTGGAGCGAATACACCAACCCCGAGGAATTGCTGAAAAAGGCGGTCTGGATGATAAAGACCTACCGGATTCAGATTTGCCACGTCGAGGGCAATCAGTCTGGCTGGATGACGGCCTTCCAGAGCCACTTCACCGTCAACCGCGTCAACTGCCAACTCGAAGAATACTGGTCGAGCAAGAACAAACTGGAGGAGATTCTGGCGACACTTGTGCCGATGTTCGGCCTCAAACAGATCGACTTCCATGAACGGCTGGCGCATTACAAGTACCTCGTCGATCCGCTTTTCAGCCAACTGCTCAACCTCCGCTGGCACTCCCTGCCCGGCTACGACGATGTGCTTGACGTGCTCAAATGGGCCGTGAAACTCAACCTGCCGTTCCTCTACGGCAAGCCCGAGCCGCTGCCGGGTACCATGCCAGACGAGTCCACGCTTGTTGCAGCGCATGCCCGCCCGGAAACGATCGAACTGGCACGCCGGCGAAACCGTGGGCCGATTGTGCCCGTCACCCTCTACGATGCGTTCAAGATAGGATCAGGCCGATGAATCAGAATCAGAAAGACTCGCCCAAGCCGGACCAGAACAGGCTGCGTGACATGATTGACACGCTGTGGACTCGTCGATTCAAGGAGGCGATCGAGGACATCAGCAAGCCGATCACCAACGCCGAATGGTCAACCATCATGGATTTGTGCGATAAGGGGCTGCTCAGGGCGGGCCTGATGAGCCACGTCGCGGCCGACCGTGCCGGTGACGATCTGAGCGCAGAAGACCAAGAGGAAGGCGAGGGGTCGCGTCCGCTTCCATCACGCAGTAAGTGGCTGCGCGACAATGGGCGGGCAGACAGCAAGCCGCGCGCGGAAGCGGACATCACTGGGACCAAGACGGTGCGGCAGCGTAAGGCTGAGTCGGCGGTGAAGTGCGCGGCTGCGGCTGCTGAGAATCAGAAACCCACCCAATGAAGCAACAGGTCTCAAACTGGTCGCAGGACATGGAGGAGATACGCCGTAGATCGGCGATCATTCTTCGACTGCGTATGCGGCCCCTGGAGCCGTCGAACATCGAGGAGGATGTCGAGTGCGGCGATTGCCTTCTCACATTCATCGAGGCGGCGAGGCTACCGTGGTTGCCACGCCTGCGAATGTCGAAAAAGATAGGCCATCCTCACTGCACAAGGGCCATGCTGGACGCATGGTCACATCGAGGACTTGAGACGATCTTTGTTCCCTGTGCCCACGGCCGAACCGGGGTGCATCTCACCACCCAAGGTGCGCTCAAACGTTTCCTGGGCGTGAAGTCTGGGCCAGCCGTCAGAACTGGCGGCGAAGCGGCAGGCCATGGAGGCATGTCATAAAACCGGTGCCAGGTGGGACGCCACCCGATGTGGCGGCGAGAATGCCAGAGTAGACCCACCCGGCCTGCTGACGCCACTGCTGGTCTTTCCCGGCGTTGCTCGTCACGCTTGGGAAAAATGGCAGCACAAATGCGCCGCCTGCCGAACGCCGCTTTTCTGCATCGTCGATAGGCATTATGGACCCGTCCCAACTTCACTCTTCGCGAAGGTCGTGCCATCGTCCGAAAGCGTCGCCTTCTGACCAACGGTCACGGTGTCGTCATTGTAGAGTTTGTAGGAGCCGGCATCAGTCGTGTGCTTGTTGCGCCACGCCTTGTAGAGGTAGTCGATCTTCGTCATCGAATCAGGATTGACAGGCGGTACGCCTTGCCCTGGTTCAGTGCGGGCATCGTTGAGCAGGGCGAGGATCGCATCCAGCAGCAGGTCCAGCCGTCCGCCATCGATCCAGTCTGTGAGTGCGGCCATGCGCGCGGCCGTGACTTCATTCGTTGCCGCCAGTTTCGCGTCCAGGTCCAATCCGCCTGCGTTGCTGACAGGCAGGCCGCCTGCGGCTGCGGCGGCCGCGTTGGGGAGTGCCGTTAGACCGAGCCGCATCGTGTCCTGCGGGTCGAACGCATCAAGCGGCATCGCCAGCCACGTATTCGCCGCGCCGGTCGCTGCGAACCGAATCGAAAGCACGTCTGCGCCGGTCGCCACCCAGTCCAGATGCAACTGTACCTCGTAGAGTCCCGGCGCGTTGGTCGCGTCCACTTCCTTGATGCGGATATTCGTGTTGAGTGTCGGCGCGGCGTAGGTTCCGAGAACCGCGATATCCTGCGCCGTGATGGCCCCGCTGAGCGTGCCGCCGTTGCGAATGTAGCGTACGGTGAAGTCGCTGAATATCAGGCCAGTCTTACCCGCGCCAGTGGTCGAAGTCGAGTCCTGCACGAAGATGTGGCGGATGAGTCCGGCGTCGGCCGCGTGCCCCTTCTTGATCGTGCGTTGCATTGATTAGCCTCTCATTCCGCCGGACCAGCCGGGGTGTGTCAACAGGCCGCCGCCAGCGGCCGCCGTTTTCGGCACAAGGATCGGACCAAATTGTGATATTGAGGTCGCCTCGTCCGACCACGCGCCTGTGTCCTCAATCGTCCAGTAGCACTCCCCGCCCATCGGCATCGCGGCGGCGAGCAGTGTCGCGTCGGGCGAGCCGGGATATGTTGCCTTGCGAGGGA